>Ga0126337_10001063_pt1 | contig 15888 bp, 23 predicted proteins | sample DipCmetagenome_FD_92527 | JGI IMG/M metagenome (GOLD analysis project Ga0126337, IMG submission 92527) | Coral microbial communities from La Bocana,Puerto Morelos, Mexico - Diploria C A metagenome | ecosystem: Host-associated > Invertebrates > Cnidaria > Coral | place: La Bocana,Puerto Morelos... | reverse complement strand
TTATGTAACTTATGTATTTTTTTTTACAATTTTACAGAGCCGTTTAGAACGTTTAACAGAGGCAACTTCCATCAACTTCCCTCCCACCAGGTGCAGTTCCCTCGCCTTGTGGAGCTGAGATGCAAGGCAGAGTTTGTGCATGAAATTTTATGTTTAATCATGAAATGAAATTTTAGATGTTTAGATGTTTAGATGTTTAAGACTCAAGACATGTGCATGAAATGATCATTTAGATATTTAGATATTTCGTAAGCATTTTTACAAAGGGAACAATTTGCGAGTGACAGAAAGAGAAAGGGAGCACATGCTTCGCACAATGGCCCAGGTCTCTAGATTGAATAGGTTTCATAATTTGCTTCTGAATGAACGCACCAGGCGGTTGACCGTTCTCAACGCCCGGTCCCAGAATATGGCGCGCTGGTGTGCCTTCTCCAGGTTGGACTGCGTGGCTGAAAGCGGGAGCGGCTCTGGAATTATATTTGTTACATTTGTTACATGTTCATCATGTTTTTTTTTATTGCAGGTAAGCGACATAGGTTCAGACAAACGTGTACAGGATGCTTGAAATTGTACAGCATACATGCAGTGCATATTATTTGCATTATATGATATTATCCCTGCAAAAAGATTCCAAAAATACGCGCACAGACAGTATATGGGCATTCACAGTTGAATTATCAAGCCCCAGGCGCAGATGGTCCTGGGCCACAGCTGGACATCAGATGCGTCAGTGACCTCCATTGTGCTTCATCTTGTACAATGGTGCGCCCCTGAAATCTGAGTGTCTCTCGCAAGATCCATGCGCAAGAAGTATCATGTTTTTCTGACGTTTCGGAAAGCCATGACTGTTCCAATTCCTGGATTGAATCAATTCATGCTCACACCAATACAGTTGCCAGAGTGATGCCAGAGTCAAGATGGAAACAAGCCTTGCGGACGGAAGTGTCCCAGGTTCTTACCCTACATAGTTCTCCTTGGAGTTTTGCTTGTAGTTGCCCTCGCCACGCTGGACCCTTCAGAGGCTGAAAGTGCTTATGTCGTCAGGCAAAACAAAGACTGCTGTGCAGTGATGACATGGCATGGATCAGCATGGAGCATGGCCAGGCCTTTCTGGTTTTTCTACCGTTGCCACTGCTTCTTCCACTGCAGCAACTACGCTGCAGAGCATGGAATCGCCAGCTCCTTGGCGCAGTCGACAAGGCTGCCGATGTGTTCTGAGAGAGAACACATGTTTATAACTATAAGTGAGTGGGAACCAAACATATAAGACCAAGCTAAGTAGCACCAAACATCTGTCACTCCAGCCATAGGGCCATCGATATATATATGTACCATGAGTCAGCATGAGCATGCAGCTGGAACATGTGTACACTAAGCACCCGCTCTAGCTGTTGGTTCAAGCCACCTGGTGGGACTGGTGTGGTCCAGCCAGGGGCAGGTTTGAGTGAGGTAGAGGATAACCTCAATAAACACCCCATCAGAGATGGCCGCTGCAGAAGGCAGCTCTCAGCTCATGGATGAGCTACGTGAGAGCTATCTTGCTGGTGGTGGAACAGATGAGGAAGCCGGCCAAACCTGCCTGACTGGACCTTGCAGTGGCCTGGCACTCACATGAGTGACTTCCCTGATAGGTTGACAGAGATGGCAAGGTACTACATGAAACCTCGTACCCTGGTGGAAGTCGAGGTTAAGGATGCTGAAGAGCAGCAGGTTCGAGGAACGGTCATCCTCCAGTTGAAGGAGGTGAAGAACCCGAAGACGCATTGCCGGGAAAGGTGCACTTCGTGGCCAGCGAGGAGGTGTCCTTTACTGATTGGGCAACCTTGCACTTTCATTTGCGCCATCAAGTCACCCGCTAAGAGCTATGGATACTTTCATGTGGGAAAGTTTCGGTTGCTACCGGTTTCAGCTCTTCGACTGAGTTATGGCAAGAACGAGGTTGTTTCAGTCTTCTCGGACCACTTGCAGGACATCATGAATGAGGCTATGATCAAGGGACCTGAGGCCGAGGCAGAAGAAGACCCCCTGCATCCTGGGAGTGATCGGGAGGGGCATCAATGTATGGGAAGGAGTCCTAGAAATACGATTTTTTGGTGGAGAAGTCTCGTAGACACCCAGCAGGGAAACTATTCAGGAGTGGTCTTGAGCAGATGACCTGAATCAGGTCCTCTTCACGCAGCACTCACCAGCATCCATTGAGATGCGAGTTGGTGACACTCTCGATGGCCCTGGATCTGCTCATGGAGCAGAAGTTTACAGAGCTTGGTGATTTGCTCATGCAAAGAATGAAAGCGGTTGAAGTGTCATTGACCGAAGGTTGGAGCGTTGCCAACCACCAGGAGCTTATTCCTGGACCAAAGGCATCCCTCACCACGGACCAGGAACGGTCTTTCGCAGCCCGCCAGGCAGTCCAGAAAAAGAAGCTGCAAGAAGTGGTAGGGCACAAGAAGAAGACGGGCTAGGGGAAGGTGGCACCGCCCAACAAACCAACACCCCCACGTCAGTCAGCGCTACGCGGGCGAGCTTTGCGCCAGAGCCCGCAACAATATGGCGCCAGTAACTCCTCCCAAGGCAGCTCCTGCAAGGCCAAAGACACCGAGCCCAGCACAGGGCAGGGGAGGACCGAAACCCAAACCGACTCCCAAGGGTCCGCCACCAACTGGAATATCTTCTCGACCCGCGTCCCCGGATCTTTCAAAGAGCGAAAACCAAGAGGAGAAGGAGCCTTCCCGCACCAGAACACCACTGAGGAGTTTCATCAAAGTATGGAGGGGCAGGGAGCCCCAAAGAAGGCGAAGGGCCCAAGGAGAAGAAGAAAGAAGAGATGGAGGACAACAAGGACAATCAGAGGTTGCCAGACAAAGGAAAACAAAAAGGAAAAGGAAAGAAAGGATCCCACAAAAAAAAAGGAAAAGGAGAAGGAAAAGGAAAGAGGAGGAACAAGGGCCACCCTGGGAAGGCGAGGGAAGCATGGAGGAAAAGCCTGAGGGCTGGAGAAGGCTCCACCACTAATAAACTCTGGCATGGTGCCTCGCTGAGAGGCTTGTTGCACTTGCCACTGAGCGGTAAGCGGAAGCTCACGCCACCACGATGGAGGGATGCTCTATGGCATTTTGCCACAGCAAAAAGCTGGAGTGATGCAAAAAAGATAGGGACTTCTGGCGCGAAGGCCCGAAACGTACAGTCGTGGCAACAATGGGCGAGGCCTGGGATGGCCTGATCTAGGTACAGAAGTTGGATTGGCCCGGAACCCTTTCGAAAAAGAAGTGCTTGCGCGGTTGGGTCGTGACGCGCCAAGTTGCTTGCAAGTGGTCAACCAATTTTGCCAATGTTGCCAATGTCAATAAGAGCTGAACTTGCTCTGGTTCAAAATTGGCAGGGGTGGCCACATTTCTCAACCCATCGCGCAGCAAAGGCAGCAATGTCAGAAGCCCTGAAGCTGTAGAATTGAATTTTTTTTAAGCTTTTATGCATGGTCCACAATTTTCAATAATCACGCAAATTGTCCCAAGCCAGTAAAGATTCCACGAGTTTGCAAACTGCAACGCTGATTGGCCGCGAGGATAGCAGCCCATGCATCCAATCATGTATGATCATCTTGGGTGGCATCAAGATCGACCTCAAATCCTCACACAGGAGCAAGCTCTCTGTGCTGAAGGCAATCCCTGAGGCCTGCTCCCACCTTCCAAGGTTCGCAGGTCCACATTCCCCCTTCCTATTTTTCATTCTTTGCCAGCTTGCAAAAATTTCTTCATCGCTGGCAAGTTGGAGGCGCTGGAATCAAAACATTGTTTCAGAAAATGGTAGAATTTGCCACCGCCCCTTTTTGCATGCACCCACCTCCAAAGGTTCACAAATTGCACCACTCGCTCACCGCCTGACACTGTAGGAAGTCTCATTGCTTTGCTTGAGGTCAACTCTGGCAGCCCCCCTTCTTTAAGGTAAAGCCAAGGTCTGCTCTAAGGAGCTTTTGCTTGTGAGAGGGATACTGTGCCTCAAGGCTGCCAGCTTCTGAAGCTTTGCTGGCCTGTCTGCCATGGCAAAGCACAATTCGAGGGGAACACTGGGAACGAGTCTTTGCTAAACGTTTGTGCCTGAACACCAAACACCATACAAAAGGAAAAGGGAGCATGGTCCGTAGCAAGGGGACAAACCTACAACTAGACTAGCTGAGAGTAGAGTAGCTAGATTTGGTGAGCGGTGTGTAGCTAGCTAGAGTAGGATAGCATTGCTAGAGTAGCGTTGCTGGAGTAGCTGAGAGTACAGCAGCTAGAGTAGCTAAGAGCAGAGATTATCCACACAGCTGAGACCAAAATTGGCTTGTGTAGCGTAGAGGAGCTAATGTAGCTGAGAGTAGTGTAGCTAGAGTAGCGTAGAGGAGCTAGAATAGGTAGTGAGTAGCTGAGAGTAGAGTAGCTAGAGCAGAGTAGCTGGAGTAGCTGAGAGCAGAGTAGCTGGAGAGTAGGGTGGGTGGCTGACTAGCTGAAAGGGCAGCCAGAGAGCTGTAGCCGGAGCAGCTGAGAGCAGAGTAGCTAGAGTAATTGAGTAGCAGAGAATAGGGTAGCTAGAGTAGAGTAGCTGGAGTAGCGGGGAGTAGAGGAGCCAGAGTAGCGCAGAGTAGCTGAGAGTAGATTAGCTAGAGAAGTTGCGTGTAGCTGAGAGAGTAGCTGAGAGTAGCTGCGGTGCAGATTTCACGTAGCTTCCGTTTCTGCATTCGAGGTCGTGGATTGTGTCTTGTTTATTTAGTGAACCAACTTGACTATGTTAACCCCTTTAGGAAGAACCGGTTCTTCTAAGTAGAGTCTTTTCGAATTACAGGACAAATGACGGGTCCTCCGAACATTCCTTATACATCCTCAACATAACTTTTTCATGGCCAAGGTCTTCATAACTAGTCAGGATTGCTTGACTAAAACATGTTGGCCGGCGTCTTTTCATCCAGCAGGGCAACTAGTATTCCTTTAAGGTCTTGTTTGTCAACTTGGGTATCACGTTCTTAGACCTCCACCATGCCAACATGATAGCCTTCCAATCTCGAACAATTTCATGCAGCAGGCGGGCCCTGCATATCATTGGGACTGTGTCCAACGAAGCTACCAGTGATATGGGATTCTGGACCTGATCAATCCAGCGCGTGCCGACATTCATGGTGATGAAACTGGGTTTGGTTTTCCCTTCGGTTCGTGTTGTCAAGCTGTTGCCGCTGTTGCTTCCTCTTATACGGAATTTACAAACCATATTATGGCGCCATTTGTGCTTAAATGTTGAATCCAACTGTGACCTCACCAACTTTGAACTGATTGTCAAACAGGCTGCCTTCGCTGATGCGTTTGACCAGTTGAGGGCCCCCCTTGGTTGGGGCGAGGATGGTTCGGACACCTTGAAGCCTTGAATACTCCTTTTGTTTTTTTCGAAAAGGGCGGAAAGATGGCCAACCACTTGGTGCGTCAACGATTGCCACGATGCCAGTCCAAGGTCAGGTCTTCTCGGCCAATCTTAATGCGGCGATGCAGGTGGACTGTTCAGACGTTGGCCCGGAGGTATTGAAGTATTGGCTGAAATTCTGAGGTAGCACAGGAACAAGGTCAATTTGTTGATCTAAGGGATCTTTTCTGTTACAATTTGGCGTGTGGCGTTGTTGTAGGCTTTGAACTTACCTGCTGGAGAGTTGTTGACGTCCATGCAAAGCTGGGAACTCAAAGGTCAGTGAAGACATGCATTCCACCTCTCTGATGAAGCCGCACATCCATTCGCAGATCGGTGTTTTGAAGCATTAAACTCAGGTCGATTTCATTGGAAACTTTATCTCCTGCACTGCTTCCAAATTTTGATGTGTACACAAAAAACTTGAAGATCGCAGGTTTGACGGTTTGCTGTGAAATGAGGCAGTTTATTGTTTTTTTGTATTTACGATGGAAGGTTTTGTTGAATATGGTCCATAATGGTTCTTTTCTGACCTCTTGCCCTCTGGCCAGTTGTACTTTGGTGATGGTGCTGCCGGGAGTGCTGTTCATAGTCAAGAACGATGGCCAGAACCTGCAAGCTGCAGAGGTCGGACTGGGAGGTTTACAGCTTTGGAAAGGCTTTGGATCTCTCAATGATGTGGAATTGAATCACTGACAGTACGGCGGACAGGAAGTCACTATGGTGAGCCATATGAAGGAGACAACTGTTGTATAGTTAGTATTTTTTTCTGATTGAGGAACAGATTCTCTGTGTGAATTCAAAGTTGTAAAACAGGTTCGCTGTTTTGCCGATCTTGCACCTTCCTGGTGTTTGCTGCTTGCTGAGTTGAAAGCATATCAGATGTTCCATGCAATGCTGTATAAGCAGAAAACTCCTCACAATTCTGCAGGCGTCAGCGCTTTTGCTTTGCGTTTTTGCCTTGCTTATGGCCTGTGCACCTGGCAAGGAGCATGTTTGAGCATCCAGATCATACCCACTTGACGTAGAAAGACTTGTGGGCATTTGCCTTGACTGTTGTTGGAAGAAGAGCAAGTCCCCTTTGTTCCTACATTGCAATTTTTCAAGGCTGCATCAGATATGACTTGATTTCTGCCAGGAGATGCGTAGGTCTGAGTTAGTGGATCAACGCTTGGAGGCTTGAGGGCCATTTGGCCATTTGGATAAACATGACAGACATAGACGTAGAAGACGTAGAAGGCGACAGATGCGTCTTGCCTGATATACAGGCGCTGGAAGCTGCCTTCAATGCGCTGCTGGATACCTTACGTCCATTGCTGGGACCAGCTGCACCACCCGTGCATGGCAAGGCCGTGGAACGCCAAGGCCACTGGAGGCCGAGTTCAGTTATTTTTGGCCTCGAAGGCGTTGCAAAGCTCTGGAGAACGTTTTTCCGTGGGAAACTAAGCTAATTCCGAGCGATGCAACGAGTCAAAACAAGTCACAAGTCTTGATACGCCAAAAGTTGGGAAAAAAAAAAGACCAGATTTGCTCCGAAAAACGTTGGAAAAAGTGAGACAACGAGGTGAGGATGGTCACATCAGAGAGATTCACCTTACGCGGGACTTTGACAATTTCCCAGGCAGCCTCCGGAGTGTTGGCATTCTTCAACTTGTCCTTCTGCAGTTGCACTAAGCCACGCAGTTGCAAGCCTTTCAGCAGTTTCACTTGTCAACTTGTCCTTGTCCTGGGGTTGAAGATGTCCATGTGGATTTGGGAGGAGGAGTGCAGTCTACAAATCAGCTGCCCCTTGGCTTCCTTCAATCTCGTTGCCAGTGGACTTGAAGGCAACGCCGTGCTATCCAACTTGTAGCCTGAGCATCAAACCAAGGTGAAGGCAGATTCAGGAAAAAAAGTAAAAATCAAAACAATTCAATTTGAAAAATTTGTCAAGTTTGCCTTCATTCAACACCGGGAGTAAACAACACGTTCACTGCACTCGTTGGACTAGGTGCAGTGCCGACAGAGTTGGGGCGCTGTGCAGCTGGCGAGGTGGATTCCATGACATTGTCACCTCCACGTCCACAGGCGGTGAGTTGTGAATGACTTGAAGCATTTGAAGCTAAGTAAAATAAATGTTCAAATTTGTTCAAACTGAAACAGTGAAATATTGAAACACATGCGCAAAGCATTGACACAGAAGATGTGTTTTGCAAACATTGGTATTGCTTTTGCATTTGGCCAGAAGGCTTCGTTTGGCCAGGATGTGAAGTCCAGTTCAGTTTTTTGATACAATACTTTTCATTTGGATTCTCATTCTTTTCTATGCTTCCCTGCAACTGATTCCAAGTCTTGATGTCAAAGGCGTTTCACGGTTCAAACTTGATTATCATCAAATTGAAATGGAGGAAGATACCATCTCAGTCCCTCACCTAGGTTGAATGGACCGAATTCACCCTGTGCTGGTGGTTTGCACAATCCTCCTTACTCTTGTCTCTGCTGTTTTGGTGCTTTGCCTTGCAGCTTCTTTCTTCGCAACTCGAAACAAACATGCCATTGTACAAGTCTCGGCTGTGGCGCCATTTGAATATCCAGTGCCGCCGCCAACGCACACTCCGCTACCACCACCTCCATTGCCACCACCTCCATTGCCACCACCTGCACCACCTGCACCACCACCACAAGAATCTTCAACTTCCAATCATATCTCTGTAGTATGTCCAAAGAACACACAGGGTCTTGAACCGCCTTCTAGCCTCCCTTGCCAAAGGTCACAAATGAAGGCATCCAACTCGCCTGTGCTTCCGTGCTTCAACTTGCATCACTTTCGCCCAGAGAGACAACGCCAATGGAGCCCAGTGGTATTCTCGTGGAGGTACAGAGAACATGGAGAGACAACGCCAGCTTTTGAGTCTGTGCAAGGCAGAGCCAGGCTGCCACGCCAAACCCAGAGGCAAGGTTTGGAACGGCCAATTCAACATCCTACGAATCCTACTCTACTTTGCATTCGTGAACCAGTGAACTCTGAATGTCCTCCGGATTGTCACGGGAGACTAAGTGTGCCACTACAGCCATTCTGTGCTCCAGTTTCATTTCAAGAGCCAACTCAACCACGGTTGCCACCATCGAGTGGCTCAAGTCTCGTCTTGACAGTGCAAAAGACCCCAAGTCATATTCGGCTCGCCCAGAGGTTTGGATTCGTTCCAAGGCAGGGCCACACAGAGAGACAGAGAAGATATACTCAGCCCGAAAGCTTTGCGAAGAACAGCATCTGAACAGCCGAGTTTGCATTTCACAACAATGTGTCCTCGTCCACCCTCCTTGCCGCCCGGAAAGCAGGCAGATGTCTTTGTGGAGATGCCAAGCACGCCGCAAGTGCCGTGTGGTGCTCCACTTCTGGAGGCCTACAAACTACAACTCATCCAGCCAAGACAACAATGTAACAGCACTCCACACCATCCCCGTCACCCACTCAGTTTTGCCCTGCCAAGCAGGGAAATGGCCAATCCTTCAGTGGTGCCACCTGTTCATTGTGACCAGTCTGCACAAGTGGTTCTAGATGGTACACTACAAGCCGGACGGATGGAAGTTGAGCCATTCAAAGGTTTTTGCATTGTGCAAAGGGCAGGGATTCAAAGGAAAAAGCTGCAGACACAGAGCCTAGAAGGTTTGCAAAAGCAAGGGGCTCTAGGATTGAGTCCGCCTTTCACTACTTCGCACTATCCAAGTCCAGTGGACTGTCCAGGGCAAGCCGCCTGTTTTCACTTCTCACCTCATGTTGTCTTGGTACCCAGGCCGCTTGTGTACCGTGCTCCACTTCAGCCAAGAACAGTGGTAGTTCAGGAACCAACTCAAGTTGAAAATATGTTCATCGAGATTCCAAGCACGTCAGTGGTAATGGTCCCGCGGGACTAGTGGTGAGCCAGAAGCAGACAGAAAAACCCATGAGGGCTGACAACACCGACCGGCACAGCAGATAGACACAGTGGCGAAGGATGAGGGAACCCACCGAGAATAGCAGACAGAGAAACCTGAAGGTGCCGACCAGGAGCAGCAGCCAGAAACAGTGGCGAAGGATGAGGGAACCCACCGGGAGCAGCAGACAGAAAAATCTGAAGGTACCGACCAGGAGCAGCAGACAGAAACAGTGGCGAAGGATGAGGGAACCCACCGGGAGCAACAGACAGAGAAACCTGAAGGAACCGACCAGGAGCAGCAGACAGAAACAGTGGTGAAGGATGAGGGAACCTGCCGGGAGCAGCAGACAGAGAAACCTGAAGGTACCGACCAGGAGCAGCAGACAGAAACAGCGGCGAAGGATGAGGGAACCCACCGAGAATAGCAGACAGAGAAACCTGAAGGTGCCGACCAGGAGGATGAGGGAACCCCCGGGAGCAACAGACAGAGAAACCTGAAGGTACCGACCAGGAGCAGCAAACAGAAACAGTGGCGAAGGATGAGGGGACCCACCGGGAGCAGCAGACAGAAAAATCTGAAGGTACCGACCAGGAGCAGCAGACAGAAACAGTGGCGAAGGATGAGGGAACCTGCCGGGAGCAGCAGACAGAGAAACCTGAAGGTACCGACAGAGAACGGAAACCTGAGGAGGAGCCAGGGTCAGGGTTTGATGGATTTTGTGATGTGGAGGGCCCAAGTACTAAGTACGGTCACTTCGTACTGGTCGTAAGACTTATCAGGATGCTTCAGCATTCTCCAAATTCACCCTCACCTTCAAGGTGGCATCCGCATGCACTGATTGCGCCTTCGGAATAACCACCACCTGAAGCGCCCCTTTGCATACACAGCAGAGCTACTCGCACCAGATTCGGCATGCATGGAAGGGGATCCTTCCTTCTTTTGAGGTGGACCGCTTTGCTACAAAGCTTTCCTCCATCCTTCCTGGATTCATCCTAAAGGCTCGTAAGGCCGGGGCACTTCCTCCTACTTCTACAAGATCACATGTCCCAAAATAAGGGGTGGTCGCGCCGGTTACGCGTTTAATTCCTTGGGAGATTTCAATCCTTCCATAATTTTGTTGGATTCTTCTGCGGTCTTGTTGTTATTTTTTTGCCGGTCTTTTGATCCCACCCATCCTTCATACTTCAACAATCCCGCTGCCGCGACCATAAGAAGACATCCAGCTTTCGTATCGCCTCTTAGAAGCAACGCTAGATCTCCACCACAAAGTCCATGGGCAAGGGTCTTCCAATCATCCTTCTTGCTTTCTTGCCTAGCCTCCAGGCGGGCAATCTTCTTCTTTTCTCCAAGCTCATCTCCAGGTCGTAGATTCAACATTTGCCGATATCTCATGAATTGTTGACCTTGTAGTGGTTTGGTCAATCCATCCGCAACAAGGGTTGATCCTTGTACATGACACGACTAAATCCTGACCCGAGCAAAACCGAGACGTGAGTGGAACATGACGTGGACATGACCGAAACGTCACAGTAATACACATTGACTAGATCCTGAACGAGACCTTACTCCAACTTGACCAAAGCATGACCAGGCATTTTATATAAACTGACCTGCACATTTATAACTATGATATGACCGGGACATGACAGCATTATCACATGTACATGTCCGGGACGCCACTGCAGGGTCTCAATCAGTTGGTAGAATCTACTGGTCCGCAACCGCTGCTTCAAAATACGTCTTGAAATATCCTTTTTCAAAATGGGATCAAAATGGGTTTCGTTCTGGGACCAGTTTTGCAAATGCATAGAAAATTCAGTAAGATAAGTGTGCATGCTACTTGTACCTACTTGTGCTGACCACTACAGGTCCAGGGCCTTGTCGAGAGCCGGGAGCTGTGCAAAAGACAAGAGAGGTAGGAAAAAACCAGCCTACCAGGAAGATAGAGAAGCAGGAAAAGCTTCCCCGGCTTCAGATCTTCAACAGTGGCTCGAGCGATGGGTGGACTATGGATTACCTCAACGACGGGTGGTTGGTGAGGGATCACCGCCGTGGAAGAAAACACCGTGCTTCGGCACTTGCCATTGGAAACCGATCGTCTTCTACATGAGAGAACCACGGTACGGTGCTTAGAAGATGGTGGTCGTGAAGTACATTGTGGTGATTGGAGGACTTCATCACGCTTTGAAGGCAAAACCTGGCGAGGAACACCTTCATTCGTGTATCCCAACCAGATCTTGGGACACTACAAGCGAGAAGACACTACGACCGATGGAGATGAACACGCTGAGGATGACGATGACAGCTACGAGCTTATCGCTTCTTAAAGGTGGGGCCTTGAGCTGCTCAAGTTCAAGGTTTTTGGAGGTTTCCAACCCCAAAAAGGGGAGTGCGAGTCATGTGATTGGACAGCACAAATCAAGAAGTATACCATTTAGAGTTTGTACAGTTTGTGGAAAGACCACTTTGCAGGATGACCCTTGCATACCGGAAGGCCCTTTTATGAATCAAACGTAGCATGTTCTTCCTGCCGTAAAGCAGATTCTATTCTGTGCCTTTTTTGATTGCCAATCCTTGCGTTGCAGGACAAGTCACCCTCACCTTCTCATAGAGCTGGATATTTGACCTCGACTTTGACATGTCAATTGTGGAAGGGGCAGGATTCAGAGAAGGGTGAATATGCTCTTTTCTGGAAAAAATTGCAAAATCAGCAAGGAAAATGGGGGGTCCTTCCGGAGAGCGAGAGAGGCTTGGAGGTGAAAGTTCCAAAGGCTCCAAGAGGTCGAAGTCACGTCAGCCAACACCTGGACCCGGCCATTACAATCCTGAACATCCTGCAGTTCGTGGGAGGATCCCTGGTCGTGTACTGGACATCCCAAACTCCGAAGAGACCTTGATATTCGGCTCTGATGATGTGCAAATCTCATGTGCCGTTGCATTGAGGATCGATCTGTGAGTCAGTGAGGACTAGACTCAACATTCAAAAATGCAATGCCAAGTATTTTTGCAAGTGTAATAATGAGTGGCAGAGCCTCAAGGAATTTGGCTGTCGTTTGTACAATTTTGTATCGAGATCAAAGAGGAGCCTGAAGGGCCGATATCTCAATCTTTTCCCCCTGACGCCCAAAGTGGAACTTCTGGTGCATCACTGCAAGTCTAATCGTTGACCTGCCAAATGGGCAATCCAGGAACACAAAGAGAGCGAGTACGTCGCCAATGTTTCACCTGATTTAAAGTCCGGCTTAGATTTGGTGTGAAACGGCTTATTTGGCAGCAGATTTGATAACATCGATGCACATGTTGCCACGACATTCCGACGATTAACGTGTTCACCATAGAAAAATCTTGGACGTGCAAATACCTTGTTGCAGGGCATCTGGGCGACGACGTTGGGCATGCGCTTCACCCGGCAGATACTCGGTAGCAGTTTCGTGTCCTTCCACAGCCACGGCCAAGTTGAAATGAAGCAGCACAGGTCCCCGGAACGCACTCGAAGGGATGACGACCTTGCGAGTGTCAGAGCCTTGATATTTTAAGTTTGCCATGAGGTCTCGATACAGCAGTGAATTTCAGCACATGGTCTCGCTTGTGTTGTGATGTTTGGAAAGGTATCTACTGCGAGTACTTTGACACGTGGAAAGAATCAGGTTGATGAGGCGCGAGATGTGTAGCCCACTGATGGCCTGGAGATGTTTCTTTGTCAGCTTTCAGGCCTCTCTTCACTTGGCCTTGGCTATGGTTACCGCATTAAACAGGCGCCAGGCGGAGCCTTTGGAGGCCTGGGTGTGTTTTTCGATTCGCTTGCGAATTGCTCCCAATACAGGACACATTAACATTGATGCATTTCATTTTGCTGCCTTCACCTTCCATCGTTTTGTCTACACAAACTTGCGAGATGATTTTTCGCTGTAGAAGCCGTGGTTCCATTGCCAAACCAGGTCTTCTTCGCCAGGAAGACTTTGATGGCACCTCCCAAGGTCCAGCAAGCCTTCAATCGCAGGGTCAGCATCGACACCGTGATCTTTGTAAACACCAGGCTGCCTACGATGAACCTGCAATCGTCCTTTCTCTTGCAGAGGACATTGCGAAGTACTAAAGCACTGCAAATGCCTCAAGCTGGTGTCACTGTTGTAGCCAGAGTGTGAATTGCCTGTAGACAGAGGACCAGCTGACTTGCCAAGCAGGTTTCGGGGCATTTGGTCCTGCCGAGGCCTTAGTGATGAATCCTGTAGTTCCATATCATCAAGGTGCCTAAGATAGCTGCACTTCTGACGTCACTGTCTTTTTCGATCCGTCATGACTCCAAGAGAGACAGGGTTGGGATAGCTGCACCAAGGAGATGTCTAGTCAGGGCAGGGGTCCTGGCCTCATCATGTTGCTATTTTTTGCTAGATGACCCGACGCGGTGAAAAAGCTTCAGAGATTTGAGTTGTTGGAAAACTGGAGGCTGCTTTAGACAGCGAGCTGTCACCAAGGACAACTGCCTTCGACATTTGTCCAACTTGTTTGAAAGAGCTGAGTTGTGCACAGGAGTGCTTTGGAGTTGTACGTGATCCAAGCGAGATGCGGAATCTTTGTGAGGACTGCTTTTCATGATGCGAAAATTTCGATGTTTTCACGGCCATGGCTCAGTGAGGAGGGCGGTTCAAGCTCTGCGAACGTTGGCTTCCAAGCCATCAAACCCATAATGGATTTTTTGCTTCTTAGATTTTTTTAGGGGAAATTTCTGAAACATTTTTGCTACGCTCGACATTTCCCTCCGGCCCAGTTGAACAGCGGTGAGTCACCCTGTAGCTATGCGGCATCTCAGGGCAGCGACAGCGAGGCGGCCATATATTATTTTGGTTAGTCCCTGTGACCTCAGTTTGTTGGACAGCAAAGAATCTGTCAGTGGGACACAAAAAGTTAAGGGCAATCATTTAGTTGTAGTCACTGGTCTAGAATGTTGCAGATTCATTGGATCTCGTGTCCATTGTGTGTGTGTGTGTCAGTTCCTTCGCAAATCCAATTTCGTTGTTGTCTTCTTGTGTTCGAACATAGACATAGCAATGCTAAATCATCTGAAAGTCTTGACAGGATGAAGGCAATGCAGGCCCTCTCCTCAGATGTCCTTTATATACGTTCGGAGTAGGATCAAACAAATTGTTCTGCGCATTTGAAAACATTAAAGAACAGGAGCAGAAGGCAAGCTGGCAGGCAGGAAAGCAGGCAGGAAGGTTTGCAGGAAGGAAGGAAGGAAGGAAGGAAGCACCAAAACACCGCCACCAAAACACGACCACCAAACCACCACCAGGAGTTCGTGACTATCTGAATATGCTGTATACACAGATATATATATATATATATTCCAGTCAAAGTCGAATCCACTACTCGTAATTTCCTGGGAATTTCCCCAAAACATAACCCACTTTTTCAGGTGACAGTCGCTTCACTTGGCCCATCTGAGAGTGTGAAGGGCTCACCCGCCTTCTTGCAAGGAATGACCTACACGCACATGTCAATGGATACGGTATGGCTTTGTAGTTGAGCTTGTAACTTTGATAAAATCTCTTCCAAGTCACAAAATTCCCACCATAGGCTGAACCAACAATTCAAACCACCGAAACCACCCACTAGCTTGTGGCTGAGAATCCAATAATGATCGATTCCCGCCCATCATCTCACAGCTTTTCCATCAAACCCTACCCCCCCAAAGTTCTGACATCCACCCTATCTTTTCCACTGGACGTTGGCTCCAAATAATTCACCCCAAGTACCTGGCATGGTTTTAACCCATGTGAATCCCCTTTTTTCTCATAGTTTGCACTGAGCAAATTTCCGGTTTCACCATCCCCACCTTGGGTACACTGGAGTTATGCCCCCGGCAACGTGCTGAGACACTGAAACTCGGGGCGGCCAAGGAGTACACCGAATAGGTGTAGCGAAAAGGCACATCTTTCGGCTCAGTACACCTCAACCAAACACAGCCAGCAAGCCAACGACATAGCCAGCCAGCCAGCTACCTGGATAGCCAAGCCAACGATGTAGCTAGCCAGCCAGTGAGGTAGCCAGTCAACAAAATAGCTAGCCACATAACCAGCCAGCCGGGTAGGCAGCCCACATAGACAGCGGTCAGATAGCCAGCCAACCACATACATAGACAGCCAGCCGCCAAGCCAGCTACATAGCGACCCACATAGTTTCCAGCGACCACGTATTGCCAACCAGCCTGAAAGCCACACCGAGCCAGCCACATAGCTAGCCACCCAACCTCATAGCAAACCAATCATGGTTGTTCTTGCAGATGTTGACATGATTAGTAAAAAGCTGGAACTCCAGAAAGTTTCATGATTCACCCCACCATTTGTTGGACCAATTTGTTCCTTCTGGAGCAAATCTCACACTGAGCACTATGTACCACAAAGCTTTGAACGGTTATCCCAAAGAATTTATTCATTTAATTTTTATTTTTATCAGGTACTGTAAGGAAGATACCTGTTATACCCTTGTAGACTTGTATTGTACATTTGACTCATACATCGTGTATTGTGGCTCAAGTAAAAAGGTGCTTACTGCATTGTTGACACT
>Ga0126337_10001062_pt1 | contig 15894 bp, 6 predicted proteins | sample DipCmetagenome_FD_92527 | JGI IMG/M metagenome (GOLD analysis project Ga0126337, IMG submission 92527) | Coral microbial communities from La Bocana,Puerto Morelos, Mexico - Diploria C A metagenome | ecosystem: Host-associated > Invertebrates > Cnidaria > Coral | place: La Bocana,Puerto Morelos... | reverse complement strand
ATTGCCCCTGTACGCTACCCCTCGAAAAATCAGTTTTGCTCGAAGACCGAACTGCAACGGAGTTTAGTTACCAGTCTTATGCTGCGTGTTATTAGATAGAACGCATGATATGATTGGCTTAGTGTATCACATTACGTCAGAGGACATGTCTGCCATATAGGACATAACTGCAACGGTACAAAAGAACGCCGAGGCTATCGGAAATCGTCGAGGAGTAGGCCCTGGGGATGACATTGAGAAATAGTAAGAAAACGTCAGAGATAACACAATCTTCTTGTAGTTTAAAAATTATACATAAGCTACTGTGCATTCTTTTGCATAATACGTTTAAGTTCTGCTTTTACTTGTACTAAAATGATTGGAATTGATTTTTCTTTCATTTTCTTTTTTATATATATTGAGGTAGATCAGTAAAATAAATGTAATGATGTGTTTTGCAGATAGGCATTTAAAGTAGAAAATATCGTTTTTCTCCTTTTAAAGCGTTTTTGTCTTTTTAAATCTAACTGAAGTAGGTCTGAACAGCTTAAGTGGTTGTTTTATTGCAAAGTATAATTGTCAATAGAAAATAGATCGTTTTCACTCTCACAAAAATCGAAAACCATTTAGCGGATAAAGTCAAGAAATTGTCACGTTATAGGAAATAAAGAAAGAAGACCCTTCTCCAAATTTTAAGTCTGTGCGTTTCCCAAACTTAAGATATTCATCGAAATGTCTCGCAGAAATTTACAGAGCCCAGTATGAAAACGCGTTTTTCCGTGGTACACCGATATGGCGGCCGGAAAATAGTGTTAACATCTGGAACTTACTTTGGCTATCTAGGAGGCTGATTATCTGTACTGAACAAAGAGGCATTTACATTAGAACTTTTCCTAATGCTTTAACCTCAAAAAAGTCATAAATCATGAGATAAGTATATATTTTTCGACAAAAGCGATCGTAGCTCTGTGTCCGGCTGAAACGCCATAAATTTGAAATTCAAAATGCGTCGGTTTCCAAATGAAGCGAGCTGAAAAATTGCAAACGGAAGTAAATATACCGTCTCTTATTCCTGATGAGGACAAAAACTATTGGTAGCTTTTTAGTTTTGGATTTTAGAAAATGATGACATTACGTGAAAACGGGCTATAGACTCACTTTCTCGAATTTTATGAATAATACGCGCAAAATGGGCTTTGGAAAGTATTTTATTTTAATAATTTAGTTTTATGTGCCAGCTAAGATCGTGAGCCCAGACTCCAACCAATTTGAGATAAAAATCGCGTTTTTAAAACATATATATTCCAAAAAAATATAATAGCTTTTTATTGATTGCGCCTTGCGAGTCACGAAACAGAATTCATGATCAACTGAAAAAACAGAAGAACTGATCAACATGGTGTCGAAAATTTTACGCGCTTCATTGAATTTAGTGAATTTTCCAGTAAATATAGAGTTTTCCATATATGCTTTCACAAAGGGCCACTTAAAGGTCTTTATGTATTAGGTAAATTTGCAATTTCTATTTTTTTTGTAGTTGTTCCATATGCTTTTAATTTATGAGGAAAAATATTCCTAAAGCAAAACGTTCACAGCTGCCGAGATATGGGTGAAAAATAAGCTTTATATAACATGTAATCGCCATTTGCTTAAGTGGTGGCAAGTTAGTCTCGTGTGCATTGAAGAGGACAAAACAAAAATAATTATAAAATTACCTTAACAGAGTCTAGACGTTCTCATCTCTCTTTAAGGTAAGTGTTTATCTTAGACCGAAACGTCAGTAATTCGTAATCGAAAATGATTGTTAAAGCCACATTTGGTCTTCAAATAGTTATGCCATTACCTACTTCCTTCTGATGCGGACAAGTGCAAATATTTCGCGTAGTTCGCTTTTTTTCCAAGAGAAGAATGTTTCCTGTGCATGTTTTTTTTCTATAAGCCATCCTTATTAAGAATATTATTTAACTCAATTTTCCGTTCCAGCTTGGCTCTTTCCTGAAACGCGACTAGGCGGCATTTGATCCCATTTTGCGTCACGCTTATTGGTTGAGAACATATGTTGCACTTTAAATTATGTCAGGTGTGAGCACCCCTTTGAAATGTAATATTCAAAATAAGAATTATGCTTTGCGTAACAAACGTGTTAACTTAAAACGTCGTTCGCTCAACAGTTCTGCATTCAGATGACTGAGTTCTCGGCGAATCGCTTTTTCTCTTAATTGGGAAACTCCAGAGAGCAATTTTCTAACAAGCAAGGAAAACGAATTGCTGAAATATCCACAGATGGTAAGCCTGATGTATAACTACCTCGTCAACTAAATAATAATTACACAAATTTATTATGAGCTTTTTCTTATACATCCCCGTTATTTAACCACTTGTTGATGAAAATCAGCTTCGGAAGTAACCCAGTTTATATAATAATCAAATTTTCAAAAGGCATTTAAAAGCACAGGCAGATAAGTATTTTTAGCAGTTGTCAAGGCAGGCGATAAAGCGGGCAGCTATAACATTGTTTATGCGATAAGTAAAGTTATCTCCTAAACTCACAAATTTTTCGGGTTTCGCAAGTGTGTAAAAAGGTTTGATCTGATAACGTCGCATTCAAAGCAAGTTAAAAAATGTAGTTATTTTATTATTATAAATTAATTACATAAAAAGGCTGAAAATAATTTTACATCTACATTTTTTGCGAAAACTTCAAGCATGGCTCTCATTATTATCACGATTGGAAAATAACTGCCGTATAAACCTAATGAAAGAAAATAACTTCGTCCAAAAACAGATACAATGGAAAATTAATTTTTGATTTTACAAAGAGTCTGTGACCCTTGTCTAAACGCATAGATCCGATTTTCAGAATTCATCTTCGCAACAGATGGCAAGTACAAAATTATACTTTAAAATTGATTACGAAGAGAGAAAATAAAATTTTACTAAAATAGTACTTTTCAGAAGCCACTAAATTGATATCGGACTTCCATTTTTATTGCTTGGTTTCAGTGCAACAAAAAAGCCCATAAAAAAGTAAAAATGATCTTATAATGTAATACTTATAAATTAAATGGTTCTTTGTGGGAAACTTGTAATCCCCGAGGGCTAAGTTTTCTTGGAAACGGAAAAGTGATAACTTAGGTCTCAATTTTGTTTTAAAGAAAAAGCAAAAAGGCTCGTCCACAACTCACAGAGATAACTTTGTCTCGAAATTGCATAAATACTACTCGCCCGCAGATTACAATCGAAAGAGCTGACCGTCTCAAATCCATTTTCTTTATTTAGACGAGTTTCATATAGTGTACGGAACACGAGCGTGTAAACAAGAAAATAATTTTGTGGACGGAAAAGTTTCTGTTATGTTTTTGATTCAAAAGCACACGGCACTGTTTAAAATAAATTAAGGGTGAAAGTTTCTAAAGAAACCACAGTGTGGTGCTGCGTCGGTGGGGGTAACAAGGTAATTTGGTTATATCAACTAGTAAGTTGAAAATGTAAATTGGCCACCGTAACGAAGAGGCCTAAAAAAGGTGCAGTGACAGGTTTTGCCAAGTAGTGATAACAGAAGTACACTGTGAGCCAAGGCTGCACGTCTCCACCAACATAATATTTAGATTTAGCCAAGCCTAAAAGCGGTGCTCCTCCTGGGCCGGGTTATTCAAAGGCCGATTAAACTAACCTAAGCGATAAGCTAGGATAAGCGAGAATTTCGATTTGAGTTTTGTAACTTTGCAATGAGGATTTCTGTATATTGTTTCGCCTTAGCTTCTGTTTTAAGTTTGCATAATCTCAAAATACACAAAACAGAAGCAGCGAAAACCATTTCTGTACAAGGTCAGCCTTAACCCGCCTCCGAACAACCCAGCCCTGTTTGCAACAAGTTAACCTGAAATGAGCAAGCGATCCAATCGAAAACCAGCAATTAGTCAGCGGTCAACTTCAAAAAACACATGACCTCAATTAGCTCCGAGCTGGAACCCGCGATATGGTCACATGACACGAAAAAAAACATTTTTATTTCTCGCGGTTCATCATAAAAACAAAATATAGTTATTGCTGCATCACAATTCAAATATTTACACAGATGTCCTCGTACTATGAACTTCTTGATGTTCAAAAAAGTAGTTGTTAATCTTGGTGTCTAGACAGCTTTTGTTTGTCACACGATGAAGTTAAAGTGGATCGCGATGTCTCGTCTGCTAAGTGACGATCTCCAAGTCATGCTGTGTTTCATCATTTGTCGATTATCATTGAAACTAGATAGCTGTTCCTTCACAGCTCCGAATTGCCATAAGAACTCTTTAACGTGATGGCTTTAAAGAGGTTTAAAAACATATTTATACTTTAGCATGCATATAATTTTTCATTATTTTGCTATTAAGAAAGCAGCTTCCCTGCCTGCTGAGGAGATCGGCCTGCTTATATACATGTATTCAGCATGGTGTGATTATATACATGCAATATGCAAATAGCGTTTGTGGGAAAAATATGTCTTGGCACCGAAATTCCTTTATGCAGGCCTGGAAATAAAGGGTCCAGAAACCTTCTTTAGGTTTATTTTGACCGAAAAAAAATTGATTCCCCACGTAAAGAACACAAGGAAAAATTGGGAAATTTCAAAATTCCCGCCATACTTTCAAATTGGGTGCCTGACGAGAGGCTGATCTGATACCAATCAATGCAGCTAGCAAACTGGCCAAACAGACGATAACTTGATCTATATATATTGCATGTAATTTATATTTTCTAATTAAGATTGTTTTTTGTCAACAGGAGAAACTGACTCAACAGGAAATCGAAGGTGAGTCCGTGATTGTGGAATTGTTCTAATTTTGTGGAACAGTGAAATCCAGCAAGACTTAGTGTTGCTGAACATCTCCAGCTGTTTCAGTTTTCACGAGTTTAATTCTGCGTATGAAACCATATTACATAATCATCGTCTTGAACTGAACGTCTTGAGCAGCCCTCTCGTGCGTTACTATTCACTGGCCCACGTGACTTCTGCTTTGACGACGGTTGCTATCCGCCATGTTGGTTCCCAAACAAACGCGCTCAACAGAGAGATCACAGTGAGAAAGTACGCTTAAATCGGTTCTTTACGTAGCTGGTTTTGCGCTGTGAAAGTTGAAGTGACTGAGATAAATTGTTTGGATTTTATCGAATACCTTCAGTGGTATTCAACAAGGAGAATTTGAGGAAGAACTGACTACAGAGCGGAGAGAAAATAGATAAAAGCGATCATTCGCTCTCGGACGTGGCATTCAAGGTTTTTACCGTAGGATTAAAACACTGGAAACTCATCTTGTGATTTTGGGTCGCTTTCTTGGGAAATATCCATTAGAAATATCCATTTAAAAGTAGAATTATTCGAGGACTTTGATCGTGAGGGATTAGAAGTGGCATAGATTTGCTTACAATTTCACACCTCGCATGGGCACCAACATGGCTTATGACGTCACTGAAACCAAGAATTATGCTAAGCAAGGTGGTTTTAACTGTTACACCTGTGGATAAAACCCTAGTTAGTCATAGAAACATTTCTCTAAATGGAAACTGGTTAACTTTACATGTAACTAAAGCAGTGACGTCTTTTTTTCCAAACAAGGTCAACTTCCAGTCTCGGTGCCATTCAAAGACTAGGTCACCGAGGGGACTATTGCGACAAAAAGGCAGGAAAACTATAATGATTGTCTATATCTTTTCTTTCGCTTCAGAATATGTCGAGGCTTTTAAATGCTTTGACTTGAACGAAAACGGTCACTTATCTACAAAGGAGCTCAAATGCGCTATGCGCATGCTCGGATTAAATCCGACCGCCCTGGAAGTACAGGAACTCGTCAATGGACTGGACTACGAAGGTAAAAAAGAAAGCTGCATGCTAATACTGTAAAAATAGAATCAAAGATGTCAGTGTGTATCTTTCAATACTTTTTTTTCCCAGTTTAGGGAAGCCGAAAAATCAGTGACCACTAACTTACATTGGTTTGAGACCGATAAAAGCTCGTCGGAAGGTCAATTGTTTTATGGGTAGATTCTCTTTTTCTCATTATTCTGAGCGAAAACATCCATCATTCCACCATCTATATGTTAGGCTAAAGTTTTATATCCCTAACCGTCTCGTTTACATTCCTTCCTCTATCGATTTTGTGATTTCATTTAGAAAGGCTTTCACTGATGTAGTCAGTTATTATATCTCTTCCCCTGCTGCACCGGTGCGCAATAGTAATTATCTACCAATTTACTGCAACATTTATTAATTTATTTTGCGCGTGTATATAAACCTCGGCTCCGTCTCGGTCCATGAGCACGTAATAACACAATTCGGATAATATCCAGTCATATTGACATGCTATTAACTGTGTTTTTTTGCAGAATTAGAAGACATGAATATGAAGAAAAGAAATGAAGCAGGAGCCGGTGAATCATGGGAAAAAAACGACTTTCCGATATGTAAGAAGATAGTAAGATTTGCTCTATCAGTAAGCAGCATTCAGCGACCGTTTATTTGGTCGGGGGTCCTTCGTTTGTTCGATCGATCGGTCCGTCGTTTGTTCGTTCGTTTGTTCATTAGCTAGTTAGTTCGTTCTGTCATTTTAATTTGCGGTGTCCTGTTCATCTGGTCGTGATGTCTTTCATAGGTATGTGTTTTTCATATCTGTCTTTCATACGCATAACTGCAAGTTGTTTAGCTCATTTGACCTTTAAAAGGCCATTTTACAGCCGGTGCTTAGTTACTTGGCCTAAGAATGAAAGCGAGGTTGGAGGTGACCTTGCTTTGACATAGATTCTCTTTATTTTTTGCTCATCACCACTGAGCATAAGATCAACTTGACTTACACTACAAAAGCAACGAGGTCTGCATCAAAACTAGGTCACCTGCAGCCTCACTGCCATTTAAAGGCCAGGTCACTCAACAGACAACTGTAACATGGTCAACTAGTTTTATATGTTTAATTTCTTCAATATTATCACACAATTTTGTACGCAGTAGTTGGGTTCTAAGTTAAATGCGGTATCTATCATCTATGCAAGGTTTAGACAGACGTCAAACCGGGATTTCTTTCTCTCTTAGATATATAATAATAACTTCACATCATAAAAACTCAGGCCTTGTCCACAAGGTTGTGAGTAGAATGGATACCTTAAGGACGTTCGCGCGAAAATTTTCTGCTCGATAGATCTTTTCTAAACTTCTACTGCGGAGAGATAATGAATTACATGTTTCAGGAATGAAATAAAAATAGAGGGTCACCGGCTTCGTTTCAGAGATAAGGCGTGTGGAAAACTAGCCTGATTTTGATAAATTGGTGCGCGTAATTTAGCATGGTCTCCAGGATCTTGAGGTTAAAATATCAAAGATAAGTCAACAGAGGCAAACTATCACAATGATATGTTGTATAAGTGAATCTGTGGCGTTAATAATTTCAAATATTGCCATCATTTTCAGAAACCTTAACCCTTAAAGAGGCATTTGAAACTGACGCACAGTTAAAAGAAGAGGTCAAATGAACGGAATTCGATGGAGCGTTTTGCAAAATATTCAAAATTCTACTCGATAGATTTTTTTCATTTTTTCGCAAAACGTAGAAAATCGGCAGAGACTGAAACAACCCATCGAAAGAAAAATAGGGGTCACGGAACGTCCAAGATCGTTAAATCCACGCAAAGTCAAAGTGATGGCCATTTGCCCTATTATTGTTCATTTATGCATGACGTGGCGTGTGAATTTCGTGCGCAGTAAGGATGCGCAGAAACAATTAGCCCGAACGTCCTTAAAATCAGATTGGACACATTATGTTTATTACTCAACATCTGTTTTCCTCTGTTTTCTGTCTTATGTTATGACTCCTATCATGTATTTTGAGTGAAGATGACAACCTTATTTGGAGTATCCATTCTAGTCACAACCTATCGGGAATACTCTACGCAAACCTTGTTGTGTAATACACATAATGTGTCCAAGTCACAACCTTGGAGGAATTCTGACAACGCAACAACCACCGGCCATTTTGGATCTGTGCCTTGAGTTTTCGAAAAGTTTTGTTTTCAAAATAATTTCCGTCCACACAAAAACAAAAAGCCGGTGATTGAAAATTCCTTCGGTGCGAGAAGCGTTTTCGAAAAGTTCCGTTTTCGTGACGGGTTAGAGTGGACCGTGGGCCTACTGTAGAAAAAAGCTACGTTTTCAAATTTCTACAGCGTAAAGCGGACGCTACCAGACATGAGTAGATATAAAGAAATATGGTTTAATCATAGCAATTTCTTGGACAATTCTGTCCAAAAGTGAAAGGCGCAATGAGGTTAAACCTATGTGAAGCATCAGCCCGTGAGACAAGGCCAGACCACAACACTGTGACCTACCTGCCCTATTCTTTTCGATAAGTATCTTGGTTCTAACTGAGATAAAACTTGTTTTAAAATTATATGAGCTAAAGAATCTTCCCCTTTTACTTTTGAAGATGAAGGCACTGTTGATTTTAAAGAGTTCGTGAACGTGATGGAGAATTACAGAAGTCTACGACAAGACGACGAAGCCGCCATGTATTTTAGAGTATTCGATTCTGAACACCGTGGCTTTATTGAAGGGAAAGCAATCAAACGATCCCTGCAATTTTTGGATGATGTACCCATCAGCGAGATTGAAGAGATCGTGACGAAGATGAATCTTACGGACGATAAAAAGATCACTATTGAAGGTAAATATCTCCTTTTCCCTTCCGTAGGCTATGATTCGAAACCCCACCCACCCCGAGGGGGGAGGGGAGAACTTCCATATAAAAAGGACGTGGGTGGCCGTTGTACCTTTTACCTGTTAGGGTGTTCAGCCTCAAATGGTCCACCTTCAAGCCACGCCCATTAAACAGGATCTTGGTCACTCGTAGAGTTTTTTTTTCAAAATTTCCGAGGAGCGCCACCGTGTTTTTTGAGTCCCTCAAGCCTTCTCGTAGGCTCTCTAACTCGACTTAAAGGAGTTAGAAACCGAAAAAAACACTTATTCTTAATTCAAAACTAGGATTTGTTTTCATGCACCCACTCTAATAAACCATAGTAGCTATTCAGAAATGCGGTTCAATTTTGATAACGCAGTAATTGGCTTTGCGATGCGATTCCAAAATGACCCTACATGATAATTTTAGAATAGTGGCAAAAGTTTCTAAATAAACGAGGCACGTTTCAAAATTTCCAATTAACACACCGAGGGGAGAATTTAAACTATCGGTAAATAGCAATTTCTCGCTCGGGGTCTGGTGTAAGTGAACGTTTTTGAACTAAATCTTAACTCTCTTCCTAATCCACTTGGGCTAACTCAGGTATGAACTCAATTTAAGTTCAGGTAGCCCATTAGTCCCATTAGCCTCTTAATATCTTCACCCACCCCTTCAAAAGGTCTAGAGAAGAAATCCAATTACGTCCCAGTAGCAAGTCAAGGCTTATCAGATTATTTGGAGTTTTAAACTGACGCTGTCTAATAAATTGACGATAGTTTGATTAAAAACTGTTCTTTTGCGCTGAGGCAGGGTGGATGGATAGATAGAGAGAAAGGCCAGCCATTTTGTCCGAATAATTCATTAAAGCATAATAGCTAGAATCAAAAATATAATTTGAAGGCCTATTAGCCTACCGTTAAGAGTGACGTTAAATTTAGGAGCAAACATTATCAAGAGCCACATATGATATCAAAGTGACTGTACGGACTGGAGATATCTTTAAGTGGGGTTTGGAGTGGTGTTGTTTAATTTCATACATTAACAGTAAATAAGCCCTCCTGTTAACTTATTTGCAGAGTTTGCAGCCAACTTCCTTTCACCACTTATCTTAAAAGACGAGGAGATGATCTAATGCTGCTCGCTTGAACGAAAGAAAGAAGACCTGAATGTGACTGAACATTAAAAGAACTTAGGTTAATTCAGGGTGCCTCCAGCATTCGAAGGATTATAATTGCTAGTTTAAGCTATTTTATGTCTTGGCTTTATCGACCTAACAAATGCAATTTGATTCTGTGGCCCTTCGCTTCGGTAGGGCGAGAAGATGAGAGAACCTGGGAACGAAGTTGGCACTGGCTAAATGGTATGTCCGTCACAGACCATACTTAACAAGGAAAACATTGCAAAAGGTTTCATTTCATTTGTTTTTAACATTATCTAAAGAAAACCAAATTTTATTGTCATGCGTGCATATAAATCTCTTCTAAAAGGCAAAGGTAGCAGGCATTATACTTTCATAAAATACTCTTGTATTTGCAAATACTTATACGAAACACTCACCCGCGACCATTCATTTCCAGTAATTAATATTTCTCTAATTCCCGTCGTGTTTAATGTTGCTAACGTAAAATCAAGTAAACAACGCTGCAATTGTTTATTATAGATTGCGGTCTCTCTGGAGACGCCATTGCTAAAAAAAAATATATGTTCAATTTGTAGGACCATTTTTGTAAACTTATCTTTTATGTGTAATCAATAAATTCATTTCTCGAAATTTTTTAACACAGGTTTAAGGAGATTACCAGAAATAACATACCCGAGCTTAGAATATTGTAAATAAAGTTCTGTTTGCACTGATCAGAAATCTATATCTTTGTCGACCACGATACTGTGTGAGACATCGGGGTACATTATATACTGATAGGTTATTGACCAAGTGTGAGGTCAATATGGCTGGATATCGGCCGAGTTGAGGTCCACAAGCACGCGATGATGGAGCAAGCTTGGTCAACAAAGAATTTATTTTATCGTGTAAGGAACACTATTTTCTTGCGGGACACGGCGGGTAATCCCGCCGGGTAATACCGCCGGGTAGTCTTCAAGCTCGGGTAGCCAATTACAGCGTAAGGTTTGGTTCATCTTGCGTACGTATGGAATCAAAGCATTATCCAGCATATTTTAGAATTGTCTTTATTTTCCTCTTCAAATCGAAACAAAACGATATGCCGATGCAATGGTTATCAAAGGTAAAAATTTCCAAAGAGGAAACAGTAAAGATTCGGGAAGACATGGCAAGGATTATAAGCGACAAATTTGAAAAATTCAGGCCAAAGTTTTCAAACATCGCCTAGTAGTGACGTAACTTCCTGCTCAATACATCAGAAACGCAGGGAGTGGTGGACGGGAATACGAGCGTTATCAACCCATTATTAACCGTTATCGACCCCCCGCCTTGCGATATCCTTCGTTATAATTCACCTATCTCGGTCAGCGAACACGTCATAAACGAACAGTGCTCCATAAGGGTTTATCATTGTTCTCGTTTCATCTCTCTCTGATTGGTAACGATACAATAAAACGCGACTAAAATTTCTTACGTCTAAGATAAGCATCATTTTGAGATTCAGCTCTGTAAGTTAAACATCGTTCAGGGATTCGAGGTCATGCTTCTCAAGTTGATGAACTCTAAACGATGTCAGATTCAGTGGATTGACTGACCTCTATAAAATGACAGAAATGAAAAGCTTGCTCGACTTTTTAATTCTCGATGATAATAGTTTACTGGCTTTCGAACAATCGTACTGTGAGCCAAGATATTTGGTCCTCCAAACAGACCATATAATAGAATGACGGCTAACTGAATTTCTAGACAATTTTTTCTGATATCTATCGGTTACTTAGAGAGATTAAAGTTTTAAATATGTAATGGTTTTATTAAAAATGTACAGCACTTATCCCTATACTCTGTTTTACATTTTAAGTCCTCTTAAGGGTTTTGGGAACAAGGAAGCAAGGGAACATGAGATATCGTATGTATTAATTTGAGCGAACGAGGGATATCTCTTACACTATAGAATTTGTTAGTGGGGAATATGAAAAAATGGGAACCTGTAGAACCCTTTTAGTTATGATGAAGGGGTTTCGCAATTTGACTAAATTTCACCATGATTTCATTTACCGTAACTTCGTAATTGTACTGAATCAGCTTTCATGTTTTTATCCGAGAAGAACTATTCTTTAACGGGACAACTTTGGTATTTCGATGGCCATTTGAAATGACTGGTGCGTGAAGAACAAACGTTAGTTGGAAAATGAACAAAATGATGTTCTTCTGCATCTGTAAAACAAATTTAGAAAACGTTTGGACAAGTGGCCCATACTGCCAGCGCTTATTCCGGTCTCTGTAATATGAAGCGACCACGAGTATTTCTGGATGGGATGCCAGTCCATCGCAGAGTTACCCCCAGCATTAAAATTTCTGGTACCCATGTACACACTTAGGTGGAGAGAGGCACTGTGAAGGTTAAGTGTCTTACCAAAGAACATAAGACAGTGACTCGAACCAGATCCTAGACCCAGACTCCTTGATCCGAAGGTACAACCCAGCGAATTTCTCTAATCGTAGAGCTGTGGCCCGCCCGGGGGGAGGGGATACCCCCTGTTATGGCCTATATGGCGAAGGGGTCGCCTGAAAGGAGTTCGGCCTTTTTTAATCAGAGTTACATGAAAGGGGCACCTTTTTTGTCAAAATGATATACAAACGCTTAAGATGTTGGACCTCGGAACGGAGCATTCCCGTATAAAACTTTGTAGAGTCTCTCTCCCCGGAGCCGTGGCTACTCCCAGAAACCTCTGTTAGCGTCCACTATTTTATATTCATCTCCATAGCATAGACTGACATGAGCCACTCTTCCTTTCAGAGGCTACAAAGTGTAACGTTTTACTTTTATAGAACGGTACATCGACCACAATGACCACAATTAATAACCACAAGATTTTTCGCTGATGCCATTAGCACTTGCGTACGTACGAAAATCGAGGAGTCCTTTAATGAGAACCAAAAATGAGTTCATAACCTTTTTAGAAACTAGATATCTGATGCAAAAATTCGTTTGAATGACTTGAAGTCTATATCTTAAGTATTTAAGGGTCGTTCTCGAGAATAGGTCTACAAGCCTATTTCTTCGCGCTTTAAATTAAGTAATTTCATAAAACATTTTCAGTCTATATGGCGCACCGTTGGCAAATAATTTTTTGTCCTAGCAAGAAACATTTTAAGCGTCTCATTGCACTTAGTGTGAATTCCAATAACGAGGAATTTTACTTATAACGATTGTTTGGTACAAAACGCATGCATTTTCCATAGTTTCTACAAGCACAACTGACTTAGCAAAAAAATAACTAAGTTAGTTTCAGTGAAAAAAGCGACGCAAGGTGATATCTGTAACTTTCTGGACTTATTTAACGGGCAACACGGCGTAAGAGGTGTAACGTTGTTTCATGGTATTTATTAGGACTTTTCTGCAAAAATTTACCTAATTAAAAATATTGGATTATACTAATTTTAGGAGTTGGTCATACGGCAAAACGTAATCCATAACTCGCCATGTCACACAAGATATGCATTTTATTTTCTCTGATGTGACAGATAACTAAAAAATAAGCAGTTATTTCTACTGGCGGCAAGCAATTAAGGGCCTTCTTACCTTAGACGATAAATATTTTATTACGTTGAATTGGATCAAGGAGAGGTCCTTATGAAATGCGGATATTTAATAACTTTGGTTAAAGAACTTATGTAAATTTTGATTTTTTTCTTTTCTTCATTGCTTCCCTGTTAATTTATTTGTCAAATTATTTAACTGATGCGAAATGAACCTAATAGTTTACGTTTTATCTGTATTCATTTAGTATTCGCTCGAAATGAACGCCATTTTCCTTGAATAGACGTTATGAAGGTATTTTAGCCATAAGCCGCGATTTCGCTGATAAAGCCGACGACAAAGCGATCATCAAAAGTTAAAATTAAGATGCATAATTTGTGAGACTGTTATTTTGCAAGGGAAGTGGCGTGGATCGCTTCGATATTGTACAGCAAGAGGTAAGACAAGTCTGTTGATATTTGAAGCTTTGTAAATGCGGAATTTAAAACAGATTTCATAAAGATGAGCCTTTTAACTATTCGGTTTACGAACTAAGTTGAGGCAAAAATACCTTAAACTTCAAACACGCTAAATATTCGCTTATTTGGCGTTAAATTTTAAGCATTACGAAGCTCACAAGTTGAACTGTAACATTATAAAATAAAGTCATCTTAAGAAAATAATCGAAAATAAATTTCGCTTACTTAACATTTCAAATCGTTGCGAGCAAAACGAATTCCTTTCGTACAAACATCAGAACAATCTTTTAAAATTTTGCGAGCGAAACTATCATAAATTTCGCCATGTGTTGAAACGTATACATGCCAAAATCGTTTTTGTATCGCCTTTCGAAAGACCACAAATAATGTGTGATATAAACTGAATTAGAAGCAGTGTTTAAATGTACAGAGAAGTGCACTGAAGCTTGGATTTTATTGCATCTAAACGTAAGTTTCAAGAAGCAGGAAGCCTTCATGTGTGCCCTCCTCTGCACTCGGCAGAATAAACCCTTTTGTAGATAAAGCTCAAATCACCGTAGACAAATTGGAGACACAGTATTTAACAAAAATTTCCACAGGGCCCTTCCCAAATCTTTTACTATTACAACTAACGAAGCAACATTTCCAGTCGCCCAATCAGATTGCGGAAGACGCCACTGCACAAAACAATTTAAATAAACGTTATGGAAACGTTATTAAGATAACGTCGCTTTGATTGCTAAAATAACGAGGCCAAATTTGAACAGTTAGGCATTATCTGTGGTATGGACCGTACATACCTATTTATGGCGATAAAGCCTGCTTCAAAGAAAAACAGAATTACATTTACGGCTGCATCAGATAATTTTTTTTATATACATTTTACCTCATTCCTGGTGTTTTTCTCGAGTAATTGTTTCAAACCTAATGGTTCAGGACTGAAAATCACAATTGACGTAAAATATTGATGCTAAACTCCATGAGTTAAATTATCATTTTTCTGCCCCACGCGTTGACGATCTGAACTAAAGATCGCGTAAATTTGATTGGCTAAACGAGCGGTCTAAATTTACAGTGGGTTGATTCCTGTGATAGCTTGGGGTTCTTAATTGATCATGTTGCGTAGGATGATATTTTAGTAAACATTGTGCAGTGATTTTTTCCTTAAGAAATGTATTCTAAAAGCCAAGATCTCCGACAGTTCTATATTGTGAAAGATCGGTTTTCTGTGACCTTAGTTTGGTTTGAGAAAGCTGATTGTTATTTTAAATTCAGTTCCTCGCTCTGTTATTGCCGTACCACGTCACATCGTTGGTAAAACATTTAGAAATAAGCCAAAACAAATATATCATTAGCCAATCCGAGTTAAAGTTAAAGCTGAATCGTCTGTTGTTCTGGAGAGTTGTGCCCGTTTATCACCAAGGGATACTTATACCTTCAGCTCTCATTGGCTTATTTTACATTATCTGTTGATGTCGTTACTGACTTATCACGTTTCTCAAACCCCACACGGTCGCGCTGACGTCATGGCCGTATTTACCTGATGCGTGTAGGTAAATACGGCACACATTCCATAAAAAGTAAAAGTATTGGACAGTTGCTTACAATTTAGTTAAACAAATGAGTTCAAATCAGTTTTTCTTTTCTATTAGTCTGGAATTTAAATACATAGACGATGACTTATTCATCTGAGCAGGAGACGTACTCATGATATTTAAAAATTCTTTTAAAATGCACTTCGCTTAGACTCGCGCAATTTTCAGAGCGGGACTTTTCAAATATCCCGATTATATTAGTGTTAATTCTTAATTCCTTGAACTGTCACAAGGATTGCTCAGACTCAGACAAAAAAAATCATTGGCCTGTTCTCAGCCAATAACCAACCCATTTCCGAGTTGCCTTAAGGTGGGTTTCACCTGAATTTGAGTAAAATTTTAAGAAGTTTGAAGAAGGGACCACCAGACAGTTGACCCCAACGCGAGAGCATCCCAGGCTGTCAGGGGACTGTTTGGGTGTCCATCTACTAATTTTTCACTTCAAATTCTAATTTTAAAATCACATTAAATCCTCACCATTTCTTATTTCTCTAAATTT
>Ga0126337_10001061_pt1 | contig 15896 bp, 8 predicted proteins | sample DipCmetagenome_FD_92527 | JGI IMG/M metagenome (GOLD analysis project Ga0126337, IMG submission 92527) | Coral microbial communities from La Bocana,Puerto Morelos, Mexico - Diploria C A metagenome | ecosystem: Host-associated > Invertebrates > Cnidaria > Coral | place: La Bocana,Puerto Morelos... | reverse complement strand
GCGGTTATAAGATCTAACAGATCTTCTTGTTAGGGTTAGAAGACAAAGGAAATTGAGAATCCAACTAGGTTAAAATAATTTTTACCTGAATTTAATTTTTAACTACAACATATCCAACAAGATCAAGTGGAATAATTACTTTATTAAAAATGCTCCGAAAATACAGAATACTCAAAGAAATAAAAATATTAATGCTTCAAAAACTACGCATATGCTAAAATCATATTGTTGTGTAGGGTATGATATAATGGCTTACTTTATACCATAATGGCTAAGCCAATGAAAAGTCTTGAATTGAATTATCCAGTGATCAAGATTTAATAAGAGTACCGGTACTTATTATATTTAAAGAATATTTTGCTCTCCTATACATGTACATTTAGTTAACAATACTTAGTTTATCACCAGACAATTTATTGAAATGCCCATTGACTGCATGCTCAAATCAAAATAATGTTGTTCAAAAACAACTGGTCTCTGTACATGTAGTTCTTTCATCACATCCAGATGAAACTCCCTTTGATACTGACTAGAAGCTGTTTGTATTTACTGCAGTGGAACAAGAAGGTTTTGGGGTAAAAGGGTTGAAGCACTGGGTACAAATTAAAACAAGTATTTTGTAGCTAAATATGTAACTTACCAGCCTTTGCTGTAGCTTTTCCAACCACAAATATTGCCTTTTCTCTCCACCCTTTCACAGTCCTGCTTCTCCATACTGAGGACAAGAGACTATGATCATGTTACAACAAGAAGGTCAGGGAGCTATGAATATATTTGGTATGTTCTTTGTAGCTATGATACCTAATATAAACACATAAAGTTTAAATCTGAGACAAAAATGATAAATGCTAGCAAGACTGCCTTTCACTGAGACAACATAACATGCCCTTACCTTCATGTGAGATAAAGTTAGTCACGCAGAGCTCTATGGCTTCCACTGCACGCTGGCTTGTGAGAACCATACCTAAAACAAATTTGAGCAATTTATTTGATATTGCATTAAATTGATGGAGTTTTTGTCTCAGTATTTTCAATCAATACTATCAACTTTTCACACTTGTTGTTAATTTACATATCACATACAATGCAAGTTAATTTGATATAACTACTTAATGTATCATCGTGTAGCCAGGATTTTCATGACGCAGTGAAAATATACAGTTTTCTAACTATGAAATGATGAGACATACATTATTTGCCAACACCCAGACAAGAGAGAGAACATTTTTGCTTAAGATCATCCAGTTGTAAGTGTGATAGTGTTATGCTTCAATCAGTTCAGTCCAACCTCCACCCCACCCAAATTTTCTAACAAATTTTCCAGCCTCAAGTGTAGCCCAGGAAAAACATAGTCTGGCTGTGATCTCCTCTGAAAAACTCTAACAAGCTTGACATCATCTGGCCACTAGATAAGCAACTGTCAAGTGAAGTGAGTAATGTAACAAGAACAGTGGCAATAAAGTTGATTGACTGATTATTATCATCACTATCACTTTTTAATTCCACGACATATATATAAAAAATATACAATAAAAGTTATTAAAGCAAGATCTCCAAAAAAGTACCAGACTTATTAGTTATAGCAGATGCCACCTCTGTTGTTTTAAAATATATCATAAAATTTAAGACATATGTGCAAGGAAAAACAGTTCAGCATCACTTCATTGAAAAAAATGTGATTAGTTTTTTTCTTGAAGCTGTGTAAGCTTGTTGAACTAGTGATAGATACTGGTAGAGAAAAGTCTTGGGGGGCCTTTATTGAGTTTTTTAACTCTCCACCTTCCTTAATTCAAGTAACGAACATTTCACCTTTAATGTGGTAGCCGATCTACCCCAGGTTTTCCTTGTTTAAAACACCACCTTCTCCAACCCTGGAGGAAGTCCAGCTACAGACAAATGTTTCAATTGGATTGTATATAGTACCTTCGTATTTACTTGGTTCCTCAAGCTTTTTAGTCAGCTCCTGTTGGTTATCAAACTTGAATGAAAGGACTGGAATTGAGAAAGGTTCAAAACCATGAGCCAGAAATTCCTGACAAGATGAAGGAGAAGAAATATCATTGAAATTTAATTTAAAATAATTTACAGCATATAATCCACTATTGAAGAAGAGCTGTATAACACACAATTGATTTATCATCTATCTTACTTCCTTTTACTGTAAAAAAGTTTAGGGGTGCTTTGCTCATAGCCCTTCATGGCCCTGATAAGATTGCATCGTAAGATCTAATTTTAGATAAACTCGACGTTAACTCAGCTGATCGATTAAAGAATAACGTAGTGATTTATAGTGTGTACTGCTGCGGGAAATATCCTTACCCCTCCCATAGGAGACTTGGGCTTCAAACCCCAATCCCACCCCGCCCCAGCTCTCCACTACCAATCAGGTCCAGGAAGTCCAAGAACGTTTGCTGGTTAACACGTTCGGAAAACAGGTGATATATTCATGCTTGGTGCACCTAGGCTCTGCTGGAGTAAGTTTATTATGGTTAAGATTATCATTCCAAGTGTTCAATACTGCTTTCCGCACCAGTATTTGTTAAGCCCAAATCTGTTCCCTACCTTATGGTATTCATCTTGTTTAGGCAATGCGGCAGGTGAACGAAACAACACAACTATAGGCGCCATATGAACAAACTATCCAAACAAAGAACTTTTTCCTTCGTAGAAGAATTGCGTTATCTGAGCTTTTTCACGTTCAGGTCTTGGTCTGTGGTATTTTCATGATCACGAGGCGTTTAATTTCTTCGTTTGTTGATTTATCCCTCACAAAAAAATAAATGCACACTTTCGGCCAATGCAGCCGCCATGTTGATTAGTCCGAGAGGAACTGGAGCCGGATTTTAACCGACGCGCCACAGCATAACCCACAAAAATAAGCACCACAGCACAGCTATGATTTCTGTAAAAATACTCGATATTTGCCTGCGCCTAAAAATGTAAAATACAGAGGAAAACAGCTTACTGACAAAATCTGAGGCAGCTATCCTGATGAGTATGCTGTTAATTCGTAACTTATCCAAACATTTTCCTGATCGAGTGAAACATGGTGAAAGCCTAAGAACTGATTTTGCTGAAAAACGTGGTGATGTTTTTATTTCAAAGCCGGTGAAAGACTTTCACTGGTCAGATATCAAATGTTTACAAATTATGAATGTTCTAGAAATCGAAGTTTAAGAAGACCGTTACGTAACAGATACGAGAGTAAATCAAAATGGACAGAGGGGTGAAAGACGGGTGCGTGAATCGAAAGAGCAGGAACTGGTTTGGCCGATAACTAACTTTGTAACTTGCACGAACATCGTTTCGTGTTATCAGAGTGGTGTCTGAAGAACTTGTCAAAACAGCGTTAATCACAATAAGTCGATTGTTCACTCAAACGCAACTAAAACATTAGAAATATAAAACTAAAATATAAAAGTTTACAAAACAACGATTACTAATATAGGCCCGTTTACTGAAAGTTGATGTTGGCACATACGGGCCGATATCAACTCTCTTCAGTGCTTACAGGGAGGCAAGAGGTCTACTTTAACTCTAGATTGAAGAGAAAAGTTTGTCATGAAACCAACAAAAACCATAAATGTGATCTGATGGTCTGTGAACGGTTAAGCGGCTAGTTGCGAATTTCTGAGGGAACCTCTGATTTTGATGGTGTACTCGTGTGAATAGAATCCATGTAAGTAGACTACAAAAACCGTAGAAAATTCCTAATAAGCCATGCGTAATTTGGGCAAAATGAATTTTGACGTTATATAACTAGATTTATTTCGTTAAATCACAGCAATAGGCTTGAAGGAGGGGCAATATGTTCGAAAGTGATTATATCAAGGGTAAAAAATGATACCTTGCGAGTTCTTGCGTCTATTTCTCTGTAACAGGAACTTTTATGCCACTTCACCGATTTCAGACTTATTACAAAGATAAAAAAGGCATAAAAATCCTCAGAATTCTTTACAATTCCGGCGCAGCCTTAACTTTCATTGCTAAATTTCGAAAACACGGCATCTACTAAATTGCTTCTTCTCCAGATAGCGACTGTTATTTTTCGCATGGTATGATTGAGAATGAATTAAAATTCATTTCAATCGTGTCTTATTGCTTCCACATTTATGCAAATATTCTCCAACTAATGGAAAACAACGTAAAGATCGGGCCTAAAAATATTTTGGGATTTGGCCGAAGAATACATCTATCAATCAATGTTTTTTTTTTATCTTTTCATGAGCGTGTTCACCGAAAAGAGCAAGAGAGTGAATTTGAGTCAACACATGCATACAGTTTTACATGATTTCTTTTTTACAGTTTATTGTTATCATTATTTTATCTTTTAACTCTTGTCATTGCGCTTATCAGATTCCGCGATGTTTACTTCATCTAATACTCTCTGGTTATTCCATTTCCGAATGTTTTTGCCAATGTAGCTACAGATAAGATTCGGAGGCCCGAGAACAGCCTTCCTTTAATCGAAGCCTGAATCTCGCTCGTAATGAGACAAGCAGTGATTTTTATCAACCATGGTTCAAAACAATGTAGAGTGCAAAATCAATAATCGGAGAATTTCGTTTTAATTACACAGCGGGGGACTAGTTTTAATTCGAAATTTGAACACTTGGCAAGACATGAAAAGAAAACGGAGAATCTGGTGCATAACGTATAGCTGTTCCATAATCGTACCCGATCATAAAGACCTATTCTATAATTTGCTTTCAAGGCTAAGTGCATAAAAAATTCAGCCTCTTATGGACCCACAAAAAACCGGTAACCGCAGTTTCATAATTTGAATTATTACATATTAAGTCACAGATTAGACCAATGGCTGCTTAGCACCAACTAGACCGCAATTTGCAAAGGAAAGCACCATTTCCAAAATGTCATCTTCCCTTGGTTATTTCTCGCATCAGTCAATGAATACACTTGTTGGATGATATATACTTGACACTAGGAGCCGCTAATGGACTTCGCCGTAAAAATAATGGTGTCTCGGTCTCTTTCACTTCTGTTTTTCAGTACACTGTTGAAATCAAATAAAATTTGCCTCAAGCAATAAAGTGTCATTTTTGTAACAGGATAAATTCTTTTACTTTGTGCAGCCTGACAGTATGCGATTATGTCGTTGACTTTTGCACAAAGCAAGACCAATATAGGGCTCGCCTCAAAATTAATTGATTGGGTGTTTTTTTTTTAATTTTTGGCATCATTTCTCAAAGAACTTCCGCAAGAAACACTGTTAATCACAACTGAGACAAATTTTACATCCGATTTATTCATATGTTAATATCAGCTTTGAAAACCTTATCTTAATGACGGTTATGTGAATTAATCGCTATATCATCGCTGTCACAATTTTCCTTTCCGCGCTTCTGTTTCATGTTTGCCGAATACTACGCCGCTAGCATTCTCTTTGATTTAAGTAATCTCTAATGGCCCCCTTTTCTACCATCGCTTTAATGTACACGACTGAAGCTTGATGTGATGTACTTAACAGTTTCGCTATTCCAGATTTGGTCGCCATTTGGAGAAAGCTTGAAGAACAGCTTCTGAAGAAAATAAATTTTAGATCAACATTTTCGGAGGTAAGGTTATGTTATTACAATAATTGTAACAAATACTTATGAAAATAAAGTTCGCAGCAATTCTGACTCGGCAAAGACAGACTCCTCTCAGAATTCAACAGAATTTAGAATTTAATCCTTTCCAAACGAGATGGTTTTTTACTTGGCTTCGATGAAAATATGGATTCCGAGCCGATTTTGCTAGAATTTACTTCTTGTGAAGACATTTTTAAGCAGGGGAAAACTGGAAACGCCGGATTGTCAAGCTGTCTTCCTTTTTCGATACTTTCGATACTTATTAATGAAATATTCCACCGTTAAGGTCAGTTTGACAGACATTTCGGATATTTCATTTTGTTCTTTTATCTGGTTGCAGAAGGTAATATTTTCAGTATTTTTTTTGTCACTGTTCTGCGACAGGAACTGCAGCTCACCGGCATTCGACAATGGCTCTTGCAACTTCCCGCTCAAGCAGGCCTACAGTTGCTCCTGAGCCCGGTCCCGATTGGGAAGTAGCCAGGCATCAGTGGGGATTATCTTGGCCACTACACTGGCTAGGACTTGGTCTGGCGTTTGCTTTCCTAGCATGCAGGTCCTTGTGGGCGGTAATTCGGTCACCAGATGTCAATAGCCGTTTTGCACGAAGAAACCTCTTCTATGCGATCAACTGGCTTCTGGTAGCACTTGGAAGCACGAGGAGCTTGTATCTGATGATTGACCCATACGAATCAGGAGAAAACATCGCTAACTGCCCATTATGGGTGGTCAGACCTCTTTTTGGCATCGCCTTTCCCTGCCTAATGTCTGCATTTTGCCTGGTACACGTTGCTTTCGTGGAGGTGGCTAAGATTAAACTTGTTTCTCCAAAACTCAGCAATGTCCGTTTTATTGCCAGCGTAATCCTTGTGCATTTCGCTGTTGTCGTCGTGTCGGATACGACACTCGCAATCGAAGCAAACAGAACGGAACTGTTGATTGTGTGCCAGTCATTCTTCATAGTATGGGGGCTTCTCAACTCCATCTCGTTTATTTACAGTGGAACACGAGTAGTTGTTAAAACACGCAATATCAGAAATCGCATTTCTGACATGGAAAATGCTGAATGGAATCGGCAGTTGCGTTCAGTCGATGGTACAACAGTAAAGAAGCATCAAGATATAGCTAAACAACCAAACACACTAGAAAAAGATCGCAATGTGGACGGTCTAAGAGTCGCTTACACTATACAGCCACCTATATTTGGTAATAATCTTAACGCGGACGCTCGAGGCTCCAAACAGCAGGTCTCGAGGCAGGAACCACAATCTACCAAAAGAAAGAAACATTACAATGTCACTTTTTCCCCTACCAGGAGGGAACGTGCCTTACAAAAAATTGCAGGTATCACTGTAATGGCAAGTGTGTTAAGCATCTCTTGCTGTGCTCTTCAAATCTATTCCCTCTTTGGTGTTTATGGCGCCTATTCCGCGATCCTGTCACCCAAGCCGTGGCCGTGGCTAGCGTTCCAAACGTCGTTCAGGCTGGTTGAACTGTTCATGGCTTTCATGTTATCTTACTGCGTCCTTCGCTCAGATGCTAGTTGTACAAAAGGTTTACTTGCACGGTTAGTCAGCCTCACGAGAACAAGGAAGACTCGAGCTCCCCGTAATAGTCCGACCATAATCCGAGTCAACGCCCCAGTGCAAGGTGATCATGCATAAGCACACTTGATGTACGGACAAGGGTGGTTCAATATTTACTAATGCATTCCGGACATTTCGGTCAGAATATAAATGTTAAGACAATTTTGGCTCGACTGACTGGGAAATCTTCGAAATAAACGTGTGCAAACGTTTCCAAAATTTCCAACCAAAATATCCAAAATGTGCTTTAACTGCGTACATTTGAAATTCTGCACCGCCATGTGAGAATGGGGTCGGAACTCGCCCTAGTCTCTTTCGGTAAATTGAAGGTTTTTAAGTTAAGGGTCAATGGCCGAGCGGACTTACCATCAAACATTTTTTGCTTACCATTATCTGCATATGATCTTTCGTCTATTCATTTGTATTATCTGCACAACTGTTGACGAACTGGTTTCTTCTTGTAAATGGTAAACAGCCATGATGTCAGTTAGGCTGGAACCTAATTTGGATTATTATTTTGTATTATTATATGGCTCTGTCTCACAAGGACTGGGGACTACCGAATTCACGGATTTGATTGGCTGAAATCGATATTGACCGCGGTTTAGATTTTCCCATTCCCATCTAGACCGGTTTCATTTTGCGTTGAAAAAGTAGCAAACTAAAATACGAAAATGTTCATCATTTTCTTTTGTTTTCTTCTCAATCTTTAATGGAAGTGCCAAAAAGCCAAAAAAGAGTAAAGAGGACGAGTAAATTTCGGCAGGTTTAAGTTAGCTCATCTGCGTTCGCAAGCAAAATGTCAGCAAACCAGTTACATTAAACGACTTCAAGTATTCTTCTTTGCCATCTAATAAACATCTTATTAACCGAGCCGGTTAATAAGTCGGTCTGTGTGGGAGAATCTTGACCTCGGTCGTGTGTGCAGACCTCACTCCGTTCGGTCTGTAATCGCGACCTCAGTCAAGATTCTCCCATACAGACCTCCTGCTCGGTTAATTAATAAGAGCTAATTACAATCCCTAAAACTATTTCTAGAGATTACGCTAGAACATTTACAATGTAGCGTTACACACGTGTGAGCTGAAGTAAAATTCAGTCAAAAATATCCATGTGGAATGCTGAAAAGGAAGGTATTAGAAGAGAAGACTTGAGTTTCCAAACAGGCCAGTGCCTTAGCTTCAGGGACAACATAAAAAGCATATGTCAGGGGTGGAAGGATCAGGGGAACGCCAGGAGGAACTGGATTCGGTTGGAAGACTGGAAACGACGAATCAGCCCCCATCTCAAGCACCTTTTCATTAAGCCTCATCTTCCTGCAACGCAAAAGAAATTGCTCATCGTTATTTAGTTTATCATTATTCTGTTGTTAGATGAAGTTAAATTTCAATTATGCTGTAATTATTCTGCATTATTGAGTAAATTAATCTACTATTATAAGTGGTATCCAATTCTACCATCTATTAGTATGACCCACCAACGTGCCAGTTCGGCCTGTAATCTTCGGAAGTCTCCTAGGGGGATTGCAGGCCAGTTAACTATAGATCGTTAGACGGACAATGTGTTATTCTTGAGATTGCGTGGCCGTTTTCTGCAATCGTCGCTTATCTTCGAAAATACTCGGTCGGTAGTCTTCGTAAATCTTCGTGTAGTATTCGGACAACTTTTGTCTTAGAGTTTTCGAAATAAACAGACGAATAACACATGAGCGCTCGTAGATAGGGGATTTCTCTTAGAGTGTTCCACTCAATACAAAATTGATCACGAAAAGGGAAATACCTTATCTACAAGTAACTATATATTATTTTATTCATTATATAAACATTCTAATAACGACGTTTTTGAAAGCCACGTGAACGTTTCCGAACATTATCCGAAGATAGTTGAAAATTGCCAAAGAAAAAGACGAGGTAGGCCCGAAGATGTTTCGATCGTACACCAACAAATTAAAGAACAGTGAAACATGATATTGAACATTCTATCGTCGCCGTCTTTATTACTAAAGGCACGACAAATTTCTGTACATTGCTGCAATTAAAAAGAAGTTCACTTTTTGATCCTGCTGACTTTCGATAAGTTGAAACACAAAGCTCGTGACCTACCTTGACGTTATGTCTCCGTCTGGACTAAAGAGGTATTCATGTACTCCAAATTTACGAAAGTTTTGTTCCAACTGTAGATCAACTGATATGTTTGAATGCAAATTCATGGCCATCAATGAGACAGCACCCTTCTTGTAAAGCCTACAAGACCGAAAAGAAATACTGTCGTGACCTGAATTTTCTTGGTATATTCATTCGCGTCAAAGACAACAACAATAACAACAACAACAATAACAACAGTCACAAAATAATTAATTCACCCCAGAGCTCGTGTGATTAGAGGCCTCTACAAACAACAACGCAAAGTGAGGTAATTGTTTATTGGCCTAAAAATTATAGCCAATTTTAGAAGAAACATTTGCATGTGCAAATTGAATTAAATTAAATTTAAGACAATAAAGCTTGAGGTAAATGACTTATTACGTTAAACCCTACCTCTTGGCGTTCGAAACGCGAGATGGAAACCTTAAACAAGAATTCCGGCTTTGGTCACGTGACCCATAGCGGCTCGCCGTTCGCGCGAAAGGTAGATGTTGAGAAAGTCAGGTGACCTCTAAAATTGATATTTAATTTAACATTTAGCACTGCATGTTGAATACATAAAATTAAAAAGAACATCTTCTTACCCGGTCTTGGTACAATGGGCAAAGACTCTCACCATTTCGGAATAATCATTACCACGATCTATTCCAAGGACTTTTGTGCCAAACAGTCTTTTATGGATGACTGATAACCAATAGTCCTGAGTGGATACAAAAAATATCGTCATCAGGAGCTCCCAACTCAAATACGTTTTCCCATTGGAGGTGAACGTACCACGTGTCCTGGGTCAAAACTCACTAACTTCCTTGGGCGAACAAAACTCAATGACTCCATAGGGAAACAACAATTTAAACTTTGGACTCGCACATGATCAAGTCGTGCACCTTGAAACCGCGGAAAATCTCCCAGCCGGCGTCAAGCAAATAATTTTTTCGCAGTTTTTTGTATTTTTTAGTTGTGAGGTATAAAAATTACCTAATGACTTGTCCCACGGGAAACAGCGAGTTTTAGGGGGGGGGGGGGCTAGGGGAACCAAAAAAGTCACTGTTCGCCTTGGGATCAGTCATTAAGTGCTAATCAGGAGAAGTTTCTCGTACAGAAAATTTTGAAGATTATTTTCACAAGCTATAATATGATAAAATTCTTGCACTTTTTTCAAGAACGTATGCGCCAAAAAATATTGTTGGTGAAAGCAATTCAGATGGTACATACCAGCATGTCCATATTTTAAAAATTTGAAACGATGCAATAATTTGGTGTGTGCATTTTGCATTGTTCTTTCCATTAGTAAAAACGATTCTCATTACTGATCAAAGAATCGATGTTTGTGAAATCGCTCTTGGTTAAGTACAACAATAATCTTTAAGCCCTGGCCAAATTAACAGATTCACAAGTAGACGCAAGTTGAAAACTTAGCTTGGGACCATTTACGACTCAGTTTGACCAGGCCTCTAATGCACTTGCGTTGAGTTGCTATTACTGGCGCTGACTTTGGTCAAGATCAAATTTGCACACAAGCCGACGCAAGTTTTTCTCCGTTTGGCCACCCGACCAAGTCACTGCAATGTTTAATGGCGTCCTTTCGTTGTTATAGCAACCTGTTAGCCAATGAAACACAGGATACGTCTTCCTTAAAATGGTTTTTTTAGCGACTTGCGTGTACTAGCGAGGAAATTTGCGAGTCCTTTTGGCCACCCAATGCAATTTTTGAAGGAAGTTTAAATTGCGACTACTTGCGAGTCCGTTAGTCCAGGGCTTAATTATATGAACGCGCCTGCAATAACGGGCTTACACCACGAGGATTATTTGAAACCTCGCTCAAAATTGCACGAATTAACCTTTAAGCGAGGAGATTTGAAAGGATTTTCAAAAATCACAAGTGAAGAAAATTTTCACTGATTGAGCTTTGATTTGATTACTATTTGTTAAAGGATTGAGAAAAGTAAGAACGCATGCGCAGACCCTGTCTCAGTTTGCACTGCATTGACATTCTCGTGACCTATATTGACCTACTCTTGATCAGCTATTCACAATGAAGACATTTCTCTATCATATGATAAATTGATAAATGGATGATGAAAGCAAGGGCTTAAGACTAACCGACTTACAGGATTTGGTTCCAAGTCTTTGCCAAGCAATGAATAATGTCCTCTAAACATCGACTGCCTGATAATGACTTTATAACCACGTTGAGCTGCCACACCGAGTTTGTTCAGCCACCTAAAACGTAAGAACCGACTTAATATCTTTAAACAGAATGAAACGTCGGAGGGCTTCACACGTCGAAGAAGGGCTCCACACTTACTGAAAGGGAAAATGTAAAGTGAAAGTATCTGAAACAACCCGGGGGGAAGTCAACTTTTAAAAAGAAGGAATCGAGTGCCCGTCATGCCTTTTAGGTGTTAAAAAAGTGGATTTGAAACTTCTTGGTGGGTTCAGCCTTAAACTGGTCAATAGCACGACGTTTTGCGGTAGTTTTTAGGGTCCTAGGCCGAAAACTTATAGGTGGCGAATTCCCACGTAGACTCTGTGACCCCCTACTCCCTTTGACTGCTGTTTTATATTACTGCTGGTTCGCTGCAGGCTTACATGGTAAAAAAATATCACAGGGGGTAGGGGGTCACAGAGTCTACGTGGGAATTCGTCACCCGAATATTATGACAGGAAATAAGGTGTTGTTTTAGAATTGGTATCCCTGGGGTAAAAAACAATATCCACGTCACGCCCACAAGACGGGATATTGGTACCTCTTGGAAATTCTTTTCAAAATTTCGGACGAGCACCCCCCCTCCCATTCTTTTGTATGGGAATGCCCCCAGGGGGAAACTATACAGTGTTTATAAAGATTAAACAAGACAACACAAGAGATAAGACACTTACACAGGCACAATGCTTACTACGTTCAGCGTAAAGATGCGGCTAAACAAAGCCATACTCACAAAAAGCCAGAGACAAATCGATCTGACATTCCTTTAGCACCCCCTCCCGCTACATTTGCAGTTTCACCCAACCACCTAGGAAGATTAGGAGCAACCTCATCCAGTACTTCATCAGCCCTGTCTAAGCTCCGATGTAATGCGTCCAATACCTCTGGTGCGAAGAACTGGGATAGGGAGCTTTTCTCGGCTTTCATATCATAGCTGACAAAGAAAATAGGTCAGTCAACATAGGGCAAAAGTGTCTCACGAGTGCCACTTCATAAAACATGCCTGATCTGTACCGCTAAATGACGGAGTATTTCTGCTCTACGCTGGATGAAATGCTAGTTCATCGCAAGGTTACCCACAGTATTAAATTCACTGGTATTCATTGATGCACCTGTGTAAAGGCACTGTGAGTGTAAAGTGTCTTGTATAGCAAGGCAACGCAATGTTTTCAGTCAGGTTTCGAACCCGACCGTTCGATTTGAAAGCCGGTGTACACAATAGGCCACCGGGTAAACACCTAACGATAGGAGGCTAGTGTTCCCCATATTATATTCACAAATTTTACCAAATAGTGTTCAATATAATAGGTTTCGGCATCTCTCAAAACTATATTAAGATGGCAACTTGTGCCTGTGAAGAGTTAAAATTCAGTCTGCGAACCTTTGTTCTCAAGTTGTGGAAAATATTCTCTTTCATAAAGACGAAGATAGGAACATTAAATTGATGTAAAATGATTGTACTCACTGATGCCAAGTGACCGCATCGATGGAGGATTGACCTTTTTCAAGAAATCTGTGAAGGCGAAAAAATATGTTTGGCAACCTGGCATTTTTGATCTTAAGGCGAGAGAAAATCAAGGTAAGAGAATAAAACCTCCAGATAGATGTTATACCCACGGTTATCCTTAACGGACACAGCCATAAATTGTGCTTGTTTGCCGTTGTGCTGAAAGAAGGATAGGTAATAATACGGAGAACGAACAGCCAAACGAGCACATAGCAAACGAAATCTCAACGGAACAAAAAGACGGCCGAGAGAACAGAAAATAGTGCTAAATCATACATAAGTTACTTGTCACCACATTTCTGGCCATTTAATTTCGTTTCAAGTAGTGGCGAGAAGGTTGCTTTAAGAGGGATAACTTTAGGTATAAGGCCAATATAGAAGGGATTCACTCTCTCACCTTGACCTTCTCCTGTTTAAGGTCGGCATATACTCGGGGACATGACGTGGAGACATTTGGTTTGAATTAACAGCTGAGTGATGAAGTAGGCACAAAAGCTTTATTTTTCCCGATCCGCTTATTTGTGCACCAGCTTGTCTACTGTCTCGGCTTCCGAAAATAGCCCTCGACTCTCGGAATTAGCAGCCGTCGGGGCTCGTAACTTTAGGGGGCTCGTAACTTTCGCGGGGTCGCTACTTTCGGAGATCAGAAAAGTAAAAAAGCGTTATAATAAGTTGGTACGAATGAGCTTACGAAATAAAACGCGAAAATTCCTAAAAACAGTTAAAAAAATACAATTCCTTGTTCCGGTAAAAATCTATAGCTATGTTGCTTACATGTGAGTGTCTAGATCGTGTTTCCAGTGTTCGACAGAGAATCACTGCTCAGATATGTAAACTGTTTCTACTCCATGACCCACTGTTACGTTAGTTTGCTGCGGTAGTATCCTAGTCCGCCGGTCGAAGAAAGGAAGAAACGTTTGAAGAAAGGAGGAAAGGAAGAAACGTTCCTCGTAATATGCTTCAGTTGAAACTGATATCAATTCGAATCAAATTTTGCTGTTACTTGTCATTAGCGATACCTTTCCTTGTGGTAGATTGCCTTAATTCAATTTACAGTACATAGCTTTCATCTGTTGATTGGAGAAATACCATTACATAACTCTTGCTTTCACTCTTTTCGGGGAGGGGATGCTTGCGGTTCGGAGGGGTTGCTACTTTCGAATGGTCTCTGCGTTTGGAATTCATCAGCGACCACAATTTTTGGACGTTACTTTGGGTGGTCGTTACTTTCAGAAGTTAACGGTACGTCCTATGCGTACACACGAAGGAGCTTGTTACCGCTTCATGTACCCGCAACATGCCACTAGTGTGTGTCGGCCTCTGATGGGCCATTTCTGAGTTTCCTTTTGCCTCGGTGTCAAAACGAGTCTTAATTCGAAACTATTCATATAAAAAGGAGTGACTCTTAGAGGCCCATTTTCCTAATAGCAGACTTGCACTTTTTCATTTGGCTACAACTATCAGATTTCCTTTCGATTTTTCTCTATTATTTGAATTTTGAATTTCCGGCGGGGTTTGAACTGACAATTTCCCTAATTAGTATCATAAGAAATGAAGAATTCTGATGGTTGTAGTCAAATGACGCCATCATGCAAATCGTCAACCGTGAAACATCTCATTAGCGACCAACCAAAATGTCAAGCCTGGCTGTTCGTTTACGAACAGAGCGTCGACTACAACCTCCTCGACTGTATCATCACAAATTCTACGTTACCATTGGAAACAAGCGGTATTCCCTCACCCTCTCAAGAAATGCGTTGAGCGTCCTCCTGGTTGTGTTACATCGGGTCCAACGAGGAAATTTTCAACACCAGGTATGCTTGATAAATGAGTTCTCAGTGTTTTAAAGTCTTCAGCAAGTTGTTCAGATGAAATGTTTACATCGAATTGCTTGTTCCTGTAATAATTTGGCTCTGACATGAAACCAAATAATAGATATATAGATATCACAATCAGGTCATCATTGCTAGGCTTTATAGTTCAGAACCAATTTCTATATGGGACTAATGTTGGCAGGTGTTAAAGTGGGTAAAAGACGATTTACGCGACAAAACCAAACTGTAAAAAAATGGCAGAGCGGGGTTTCTTTGTCTAATCAGAATAAAAAAAATCAAGAAAATAAAGAAGGCAACGAAAATTTCCATTAATGTGTTTCGTTCATATTTGAAAAACATATCACAACATTTTTGGCGCAACATATTGAGCGCGTTTGGTTATCTTGTTGCGACGCTTCGCTCGCGTTCTAAAAACTACCACTGTTCTGCGGCGTGTACCTGGGCTTAATGATTTGATCTCATGATCAACTAATTAATGTGCTTGCTGTTGACAATTACGGTATTTGGCTGAGCTGCATCCATATAGGGGAATCCTTGTTTACAACATTTGCCTCATTAGCACTAGGAATACTTACCACTACAGCTGCCCCCGCTGTTAATCGTATCCGTTTCTACAATCAGTGCTTTCGCTTGATATTTTGGCTCTTCTGTAATTAATTGATTGAAAATCATTTTTCAGTGGGGGACTTTTAGGAAGAAAACACTCAATGACCCTCAATTTCAATCTCGGCGCGTGTATTCTAAATTACTCTCGTGCTGCACTGACAAACTGTCCCATGGATTTTGGCCTTCTCTTCTTCAAGGTGGGACGAGAAAAAGAAGAACAAAGTAAACTTGTGTAAAAATTCTGAATGATTGAAAGTAAACAAGACAGTGACTACACTACAACAGCTTGAAATCATTCTGCCTGTTTTGCTGTTATGAATAATCTCGGTGTAACTTAGTTATAGCTATACGTTTTAAACTACGATTTGAGTCCAACTGTTTTCAATATATTTGGAGTTAAAGCACGAATTACCAACTCGAG
>Ga0126337_10001058_pt1 | contig 15901 bp, 10 predicted proteins | sample DipCmetagenome_FD_92527 | JGI IMG/M metagenome (GOLD analysis project Ga0126337, IMG submission 92527) | Coral microbial communities from La Bocana,Puerto Morelos, Mexico - Diploria C A metagenome | ecosystem: Host-associated > Invertebrates > Cnidaria > Coral | place: La Bocana,Puerto Morelos... | reverse complement strand
GTCGAGAAGTGTTGTGGAGAAGTGTTGTGAAGAAGTGTTGTGGAGAAGTGCTGTGGTGAAGGGTTGTAGAGAAGTGTTCTGGGGAAATGTTGGAACGAGGTTGTGACGAAGTGTTGTGGCGAAGTGTTGTGGGGAAGTGTTGTAGAGAAGTGTTGCGAAGAAGTGTTGTGGAGAAGTGTAGTGAAGTAGTGTTGTGAAGGAGTACACTTCACCACAAAACTTCTCCACAACACTTCTTCACAACATTTCTCGACAACACTTTCCCACAACACTTCTTGGCAGCACTCCTTCACAACACTTCTCCACGACACTTCTCTACATCACTTCTCTTCATCTTGTGGGGCGCGACACTTCGCCACAACACTCCTTCACAACACTTTGTCTACAACACTTCACCACAACACTTCTTCACAACTACACTCCTTCACGATATTCCTTCACAACACTTCCCTACAACACTTCACCACAAAACTTCTCCACAACACTTCTTCACAACACTTCTCTACAACACTTCTTCACCCCACAACACTTCGCCACAACACTTCTTCACAATGTATTGCAGAGAAGTGTTGTGAAGGAATGTCGTGAAGGAGCGTTGTGAAGAAGTGTTTTGGTGAAGTGTTGTGGTGAAGTGTTGTGGTGAAGTGTTGTACAGAAGTGTTGTGACGGAGTGTTGTGGAGAAGTGTTGTGAAGGAGTGTTGTGGAGAAGTGTTGGGGGGAAGTGTTGTAGAGAAGTGTTGTGAAGGAGTGTTGCGGGGAAGTGTCGTGGAGAAGTGTTGTAGAGACGTGTTGTAAAGGAGTGTTGCAGAGAAGCGATTGGGAGAAGTTTTGTAGAGAAGCGTTGGAGAGAAGTCTTGTAGGGAAGTGTTGTAGAGAATTGTTGGAGAAGAATGTTGTAGAAAAGTGTTGAAGATAATTGTTGAAGAGAAGTGTTGGAGGAGAGTGTGTTTTAGAAGTGTGTTGGAGAAGAGACTTGAAGAGAAGTGTTGCCAAGAAGTGTTGGGGAAGAGTGTTGGAGAGGAGTGTTGGAGAAGAGTGTTGTAGAGAGGTGTTGTGGAGAAGTGTTGGTGAAGAGGCTTGGGGAAGGCTGTTTGAGAAGAGCGTTGTAGAGAAGTGTTGCAGAAGAGTGTTGTAGAAAAGTGTTGGAGAAAGGTGTTTGGGAGAAGTGTTGTAGAGAAGTGTTGGGGAGAAGTGTTGTAGAGAAATGATGTAGAAAAGTTTTGTGGAGAAGTGTCATAGAGAAGTGTTGGAGAGGAGTCTTATAGAGAAGTGTTGGTCATCGCAGCACAGACAAGAAATGCCGACAAATGCACAGTTATTTGAGTATGACCTTTCGCCACTTTTTCATATCTATTGCCAGGTCATCCTACCTTGTCTACAACCCTTGACTATTTCGAACAGCGAAAAAATGGACACAAACGCACAGTGGTTTCATTCTAGCTGGTCCATCTTACTTAAACGTGTGAACATTCGGGTTCGTGGTTTCCATCTTGTTTCATTCCACGATTTGAAATCTTCATCTCAAAATTTTTAATTCAACCATTTCGGATCTTCATGTCAAATTTTCGAACTTAAGGATTTGAGATTAAACTCTCAAATTTTCCCAGGTAAGAGTTTGAGAACTTCACCTATTTTTTTCCCACTGATAGTTTTGCCAGGTAGATTTGGGAACTATGGGCTGGATAGTCCCTAGATTTGTTTGGGAACTGCGGGCTGGACAGTTTTGGCAGGTTTGTGTGGGAGCTGTGGGCTGGATAGCCCCCGATTTGTTTGGGAACTGTGGGATGGTAGTTCTGGCAGGTTTGTGTGGGAGCTGTGTCCTCACAGGTTTGTTTGGGAACTGTGGGCTGGATAGTTCTGGCAGGTTTGTGTGGGAGCTGTGTCCCCGCGCTCGCGCGCATTTTAGATGCTATGCAAGATGCTGGGTTGGGCTGGGGGGGGTGATAAAGTTCCTTTCACTTGCACACATGTTGGACGCTACGCAAGATGCTGGGTTTGGGTGCGGGGAAAAAACGTTCCTTGCAATTGCGCACATGTTGGATGCTACGCAAGATGTTGGGTTGGGGTGGGGGGGATGATTACGTTCCTTGCATTTGCGCACGTGTTGGATGCTACGCAAGATGCTGGGTTGGGGTGGGGGGATGATAACTTTCCTTGCATTTGCACACATGTTGGATGCTATGCAACTGCGATAAAATTGTCCCAAATGGTCAAGATGTGAAATGTCGCGGTCTTGAAGCACGAAACCACAGCAAAACGCAAAAAAGTCGTTTTGCAGCTCCATGTCGAACGCGCAACTCGAACAGATTTCATTGTAAAACGCGGGAAAAAATCACATTGTAATTCCGTGAAAAAATCGCACCGCATAAAACATTGTAAAACGCAGCGTTTCAACAAGACCCTTGGATGCAAAACGCTTATTTCGTGGGGTCGGTTTCCAGTCCGGCGGGATGTTTGTGGTTTCTGGGGTCTTTATTATGTGGAAGGCTGCTGAACAATAAAACATGTGAGTCAACGGTGAAGAAAAAAACACTTACTGCGAGTGCAACAATCTCCTGGGTCGGCCGCTGACAGGCGCTAGCCTGTTTAATCCGGCGATGCGCAAGGCATCTGATGCCGGGTATATCGGCGTTGCCTTAGCTTTAGCTATATGGGGACGCGCCATGTGCCGCCAACCCCCCCCCCGCAAGCAAAAAAGCGGCTCTTTTTTGAGGGGTGTGCTCGATGCGCATAAAACGTCAAAAATGGCCCTTGGGGGGTAGTTTGGCGCAGGGGGTGGAATCGCCAAAAAGGTAAACACCAGGAAAAGATTGATTTTTTTCTGCTATTTTGATAATTTTTGAAATTGCATTTTTTATGTAAAAATTTAGGCGCGTGCAAGATACATCGTAAATACCTCTTGAGCTCCAAAAAATGCCATGTTTTTGATTAAGTGGCGCAATGCTTTTGGAACTCGACAATACCGTCGGCCATCGCTACAGCCACAATGAAAACACAAAACTAATTGTATTGGCATTTCTACTGCACATAGACATGCTTTCATGCTCCACACACACAATACTTATCATATACATTAAGGTTCAAAAATGTGATCGATGCGCGTAAAACATCCCAAATACCGTCAAACATGGCCCTTGGGAGAGGTCGGTTTGGGGCAAAGAGCGGAATCAAAAAAACCAAGCACCAGGCGTCTATCGCTTTTTCATTTATTTTTTTGATGTTGCATTTTTTGTACCAAAGAAGTTAACATCGTAACTACCGTCAAAAAATGAGTTCCGGACGCGTCTTGGGGGCCAGAAATTGCTGGTTAGTTTTTGACTTAGTAGATATCTTACAAAAGTAGTTGGTGGTTTCTGCTTCGTCTCAACTCCGTTTCCTGCCCCCACACCTAGTGAAAGCAACGCTCTTTTTAGCTCCTTGAATTAAAGTGGCTTCGTGAGCTCACTCCCCCTGGCACATGTCGCCCTCACGTTCCTTCTCGGCACAAGCCGCATCTTTCATACCTCCTCGAAGTCCAGGCATAGGGTTCGCGCAATCCTCACGCCACGATGACAGCGTCAGCCTGACGTGGTACTTCTCCATTCTCGGTCACATAGATGGGGCCTCTCTCATTCGATCCGCTGGTGCATGGTCTGACCGCTCGCTGGATAACTTCTCTCACTTCCTTGCCTCCTTCTCCTTTGACTGAGCGTGCATCTCCTCCACCAGGCTCACAGGAGAGTACCCCCCAAAGCTCCTGGCGAACAACCTCCTTTCTCCCTTCTCGAATCTCCACCCCTGCCGTCTCCATGAAACCGGTTGTCTGGAAGTATGCAGCTGGCGGTTCTCCATGAGGGAATTTTATGCCTGCTGTGTGGCTTCTTGATTAGAATCAATTAGACCCCTATGATTTTTTTTGATTTTGAAAAAACGGGAAAATCAAAAAGAAATTTCAAGTGTTTTTAATGTTTTTTTGGTTTGTGAAAAATTGTGTATTTTGGATGTTTCCTTTTGATTTTCTTTTTGATTTTCCCGGGTGATTGTCTTGGTGATTTTCTTGGCTCACTGCTGAATGATTTCGAGCATTGAAATGATTGCAAACAATGTGTTGGTCTTCTCAGACATTGATTTGGTAGGTTGATTTGACAATCAACATTTCAATCATTTTTTCATGCAAAATATTGATAGGATGTTGATTGAAATGTTGATTGGAAAAATGGATTGGATATTGGTTGAAAATATTGATTTGATATTGATGGGATATTGATTGGCTCTTGATTGTGTGGTCATGTAAATTCCTCCTCCAACAGTTTTGGTAGTTGAATTTCAAGTCAGTTCAACAATTTCACATTTCAGTCTTATATTTGAATCATTGAATAGCATTTTGAAATTTTGATGAGTTGTCCATCTCAACAATCTGGGTTTTCAATTCCATACTTTCATCTTCTCAGTAATCTTTTGCTTCTCATCTGTCAGATTTGCTCTTATCCAATTTTTTTGATATCTCTACTTTGCAGAATTAAAAACCAAAACTATTGATAAATGTCATGTCCCAACTTTCTAGAGGCTTTCAAAAATCTCAGATTCATATGTGGCTCCCGTTGTTTTGAAACTGTGCTAAAAGAAAAGCTTGGCTCCAAAAAGTTGAGGCCGATCCTTTTTTTGTGAATAGACAAAAGAACTTTAGGTTTTATTTCGCAATTTGTTTAGAGGCTTTTTTCTTATATACAAAAACAGTTTTGAATTATTTGTTAGTTTGTGATTTTTGGGCTTTTATATTTGGAAGCCAGTGTCTTCCATTGTGTTGGTGGCCTTTTTTTGTGTTTGTTTTCCTTTTTTTTCAAAAATGACCCTCCCTTCAGATAATATCAGGTGATATCATGTGATATCAAGGGCCTTCAGGGGTCATCATGCAGGTGATATCTTGTGATGGTTTCGCTTTTTTTTGGTCCCGCCCTGGGGGCTATCCAGCCCAGAGTTCATAACCACATCTGGGCATAGTTTTCAACCAAACACCTCAAACCTGGCAAAAATCCAGCCCGCAGTGCCCAAATTCAATGTGCCACTATGTTTCAATCTGCCTGTTTCCTGAGTTCATCTTGACATCAAGCTCCTGGTTTCATCTAACACGCTTGACTTTATCAAACTTCAAATCTAGATCTTGTATTTGGAACATACTTTCCTATGTTGTTTTTACCCCCGCTCCTTGCCATCTCCAAAGTTGTACACCCACTTGGTCGCCATGTCAAGGAATCACTGTGCAAAGAGTCCTTGTGCCGTTCGAAAGCGTTCAAATCCTGAGCCTCAAAATGCTGCGGAAATCAGAGTCCTCTTCCGAACTGTGACCAACTGTGAAGCGTCCAACATGTGTGCAAGCGCAAGGAACGTTATCATCTCCCCCAACCCCAGCCCAGCATCTTGTGTAGCATCAACCATGTTGTGTATTTTCAAAAAAAAAACGCTGTTTCGTCAAATCGGCCGGTTTTCACTCCGTAGGCACAAACATCGACACTTGTGTCTCGACGGGAAGGGAATGGCAACAAAAGACTGCTGTATGCAATTTGTTGCTTTCTTTTGGTTCTCGCGTTCGAAGAGTTGAACTCCAAGGGGCAGCGTTTTACCGCGCCACCTTGTCCGTCGTTTCTCTGGAAAATGCGCCCCGGTTTCCATGACACGGGCCATTCGAGCTTGGTGCCTTTCGGGTGGGAGCTTTGTAGCCTGCTAACTAGGCGGCCAAAACAGCTTGCAGGGACGGCCGTACATCATCGTTTGCTACATGGCCTCCGGCCCCAGCCTGGTGCCCCAAATCCAAAATCCAAAATGGCAAAATGGCCGTTTTGATTTTGGGCTTTGGATATTGGAGGTTGGAATTTGGGATCGATTAGTCTTCGTTCTTTTTGCGGCGACCCCAAACGGTGCTGTTTGGATTTTGGAGTTTGGATTTTGGAGGTTTGATTTCTGGTTTTTTGATTTGGATTACCTGGTTACCTGACACCGTTTGGATTCTGCATTAGATATTTCCATGTCACGCCGACCCGGGTCGGCGGATTTTTTGTGTCATTCGTTCATAACCACTTATACAGCATCTAGGAGCGTTTTCTAAGGCCCTGGAACCACCGTGACCACCACCACAGTGCGTTCCTGTATCTACGAGATTGAATACACCAGCAGCAAGGTGCGGGCGCTGCAGGGAGCAGGGACGCATCAATCACGTTGCCGGTGGTTGGTCGAAGAGCACAGGAACTAGGGCCCATCGTTTTGCACGGGTATATAGGTCCAGCTGCTGGGAGTCGATTTTTTCTGAGCCACAGCCGTTATCAGATCAAGATCATCACCGTAATCTCCTAACTTTTTGAGCGCCGTTTCGATCTAGAACTTTTTCTTGACCTTCAAAGCTCTTGACTCTTGACGGAAAGCGGAAGTGTTTCCATCCATATCTACAAAACCACGTGGGACTCCTTGGCTCTGGCTCAGAATTGCGGTTCGAGCTTGGGGCAACATTTTTGGGCATTGTTTTAGACTTATCTCCATGTCCAGGCGCCGGAGGAGATTAAGACCATGATGGTCGAGCATCAGGAGTACGGGGAGGCCTTCCGCTTTACAGGTTGTGCGCCTTAGCCTCCGGACAAGTTGATGTGAGGGTGAAGCAGGGTGAAGTTGAGGGTTTTGGGGAAGGGGGTTGACCTGAAGTGGAGGATAAGAGGTTGCAAGAATTTGGAATTAATTGACGGCTGGAAAATATTTCCGGTCGTTTTGCTTGCTACCTTCCAACGCAAAAGTCTTAAATCCAGCGGGCTAAATAAATTGGCTTGGGGTTCGATTTTGGAGTACCCCCGCAGTCTCAGCCAGCAATCAATGTTTCATCCCCCAAGTTGGTTTGCCATTCTCAGTCAGAGGTAACAGGTACTTGATTGCGCTATTGTATATATACAGTTCTATTGTAAGTATTGTATTGCATATGACTGGCCATTGTCAGTTCGGGAGCTGATGAGCGGGTCCTTGCTCACTGTGCAGGAGTCGGGCTGTTTTATTTCCTGGCGCTGTGCTGTAGATTTTCAGAGTAGACTCGTGCGCTGGGTCGATCCTGAAGACAGCCTCCAGCTCTCGAGCCCTGAGAGCCCGAAGCAGTTAGCCGAGTGACGCCTTTCGTCGATTACCACTCCTGCATCCACTTCGTGCATTTCATGCTGGATTTGGGCAGCTGTTGCAAGCGCTAGGTGCATTCCATAGCAAAATTTGGTCCCCTTATGTGAAGTGAAGCTGGCGCATTACGTTCGCTTGGTTTGCAAAACCACTTGTTTGCTTGTTTGCTCGTCTTTGTGTTGAGACCGGAACCACAGTCACAGAATTGCTCGGGTCGCTCACTGAGCTGCAAGTGTTCTGTTTCGGTGCGTCTACATCCATCACTGAGCTCTGGCGGTGAATTCACAGTCCGAGATGTGGCTGTGCGGGTGTTTGCAATGGTGGGGCGGTGGGTGGGGGTTTTCTTTTAGCAGCTCTTTCTGGAGTTTTTCACTGAAGAGATTTTGAAGCAAATCTTCTTGAGGAGGGTGATGATGCAATTCCGCGGGAGACAGGTGTAAAAGCAGTTTTTTGCTGATAGATTGATGGCATCATTCCTGATCTTCGCCGCTATGGCCCCGTGGATGTTTCCCTTGTAGATCAGGTTAGACAAAAGGCCTTCGCAGTTTAATGTAAAATATCAAACAAAGTACAGATAGGCTTTCGCAATTTTATGTGAAGCTAAACTTCAAACAGAGTACAAATAGGCCTTCCCAGTTTAATGTGAAATTTCAAACAAAATGCAAATAGGCCTTCGCAGTTTACTGTGGAACTTCAATCAAACTACAAATAGGCCTTCTCAGTTTAATGTCAATGTGAAACTTCAAACGAAGTACAAATAGGCCTTCGCAGTTTAATGTGAAACTTCAAACAAAGTGCAAAGATAATTAAGTTATCCACACTACCTTAGGTCTATCCACACAAATAAGATAAGTAGTCGAAATAATGTTTTAACTAATAGATAGAAAATAACTTAGTTTTCAAAATAGACTATTAGACAGGATTTTGTCTAACCTGTTTTTGAGGGTCCACAGAAGAGATTCGTCCTTTCAATCTCGATCGCTTCAAAACGTACGGCCCTCCAAAGAAGAGTTAAGCTGCGAAAAGATCAAGCGGCTACCTTTGTAAATGAAGTTGTTGACCATTCAACAAGAGGAGCTTTTGAAGTCACACCTGTCGCTTTGGGTATCGTGTCCATTCCAGAAGCATGTGATGCCTGCAATCGCGAAGATCGTAGGCCCGCCCCCGAAGGTTCGGGCTGCTCCAGATGTGGGAAACAAGCTTAGTCCTTTAGAGCTGACTTGTGCAGATTCGGTTCGATCCATCAAAAAGGTTTTCGCTTCATGGCAATCCACATAGGCCTGGATAGGATGGTCAAAGGAAGTGTATGCGCAGGAAAGAATATTCAGGTACAAGGAACCTCAGCTGTCTATACTCGTATGTTGGCCGAGGCCGTGCGCTTTGCTTTGCTGATGCAATCCAAAAAATGAAGAAGCTCGCAGGGGAGGAGTTCAGCTCGCAGGTCAATGGCCTAGAAAGCCAACTTGTTAACGAAGTTGCGTTGACTGCGATGGCTTCCAATTTAGACTTGCTTCCAAGCTAGCTGATCCTTGTATCCTTCACGATGATAATAGTGAACCTTGTGGACTGTATGTTGGTATGCAACCTCAAAAGGCTGAGGCCTTGTCAACGGTCCTCGAAAGGTCCAACGCATCAGTGCTGCAGCAGGTCTCCTGGACCATGGTGTGCCGAGCTTTAATTGAAGGCTCCCTTGGTTGTCGCTTCAGCTCCTGGGCAAAGGATCAGCCTTTGCCCGGCTCGGGATCCTTCTCCGTGGTCCTTCAATACGGAGCGTCTTTGTTTTCTGGAGAACTTGGAAGATTCATGAACCATGCGCTTTTCCCTTACGCTCGTCCTGACGAGATTGGTATGAACTTTGTGACGCCGCTCTCAGTTATCCTGGTGAGGGTCCGCTGGATTTTGCTCGTTGCCTTCTGTTCGTTGTGGCGTGCGCTGTGTGGGTCTGCTGCGTTGCTGCTGCTGTGCCCACTGCTACGTCGCTGTTGCTTGGGCTGCGGGGTCGGGTGCCATTTTTTTTGTCTTCTGTTTTCCTTTGACAGAGATGGCCATAGCGATGCTGGTTAATCCCAAGAACTTTGGATAGGGCAAAGAGAGCCGAGAGACCTGATTCTCCTATTGCCCGCCTTGTGCTTCCGGCTACGAACTCATTGCCTAGGCTTTGGAGGAAAGCATCGATATTTCTTGGATGCTTCACAGCCGTGTTAGTTGCATTGGTGAATTAAACATTCTGCTGACCACGCGTTATTGTGTACAAACATGGGAAGACCTACAACCAGTTTGGGGCATGGCATGGGTTCGTTTGGAGCCATCCCGATACCAGCTCAAGTCCTCGGCGGCGTGCTTTTGCAGGATGTGTAGCCTTGCGATCGGCGGACTCCTCAAACCAGGTGAATTTCTTGGCCCCTGCGGTGAGCTGACCTACGCGTTACAGCTCAAAAACAGACAGCCCGGATCTGCTTCAGCTCCTTTGACTGTGTTTTCCCCAACCTTTTAAACGCCTCTGGTCAAACCTTCAGGGGAAGGTTTCCCCAAGTTCTACAAGCGCTTTCTCTGCCAACTATTTGCTGAAACCTGTCGATCCGGGATGTGCATCTTTTCTTTCGCTATGTACCGAAGATAGCGAATTTGCGAGACGTAGATGCAGGTGGAGCAATTACAAAATGATGGAGTTTTACCTGCAAAGGTCACGGCCGTCAGTTACATAAAGCAGGTGGAGAATGAAATGTTTGACCGCGTTACCTTGACGGCCAGATCTTTTTTTATTGCAGTTCTTCAAAAAGCTGCCTGTCTTAAAGCTGTAAAAATTCCACCCAAAGCTTGGTATGTGATCTTTTCTACGTGAAAAAGTCCGATGACCATATTTTCTCCTTACCAGCTCTGCACATCCTTGGGTACTTGATGGCCAGGTCTTGTAAGTGTCTCCACAATCTTGACCCCGGGATGATTTTTGATGCAAAGCTTGAAAGGATGTTTTGTATGAGAGAAAAAATTGGTAAATCAATCCTGGACTGCTTCAGACAGCTTGACCTGATGGACCAACCTTTGGCCTCATCGTTTGGCCTTCAGCTCCCAAAAGCAGATGCTATCAGTACCAGCTGTGTCAAAGCCAAAAACATTTGATGGTGGCCAAAAAAGTGTAGTTGAACTGATATTCTTTTATAGTATTTTCTTTGTGCATGTCATCCTCATCCGAAAACCTTGCCACACAATTCCAACGAGGCATGTGTGTTGATTTCTACCGCTTCTTTTAGACATGGAGGACTAGCCAACCTCTAACCCACCATGGATCGGTTTTAGCTCATTGGAAACCCAAGGACAATGAAGAACTGGAGGAAGGTAAGGCATGTGTGAACGCGGGCGCTCAGAATGGCGTGCGTCTCCTGAAGAACAGGCTCCTTCCAGCGGGGATAAAAGGGACCTGTTTTCATTTGAAGATGCGCCAAAAAAAAGCAAGGTTTCTGGTGGGAATTGGTTGCTGGTGTTTTTTTGGTTGGGATGCATCTGGTAGCGGTTAGCCACACGGCCCAGACTTTGACAGTTCTTGGGGTGCACCAGGATTTACATGGAGGGGCTTGTGTTTCGTTGCAAGGTAGTACAGAACCCTTAAACCCAAGGAGCAACGGTTTACAGGGGAGAACTTTAGACGCAGGTCTACTCTGGCGTTTGTTCTCACGAACAAAATTGTAATGCAACTAAATGACCAACAAAAATTGTTTTGTCTTTCAAAATTTTCAACCACAACCACTTCCCCATCTCCTTTTCCCAAAAAACCCATCAACACCGTTGTCAACCAACCAGCAAATCAACCAATCAACCCTTGTGACCTTTGCTGCCTGGCATTCTATGCTTTGGCATCCTAGCCGCGGGTTGTTGGGTTAGGTATGGCCAAGCCGTTGGCACCGGCTCCTGCTGCACTTCCGAGACCAACAAGGTCTCGTTCGGGGGGTGATTCTGATGGTGGATCGTTCGTTGGGACGTAGTTGGGCGAGGCGATGTCGTGGAAAACTGGTGGAACTGGAAGAGACTGAGGAAACGAGGGAGATGGGTGAGCACTGATTGGGAATCATATATGTTTTTTGAAAAAATATATATTCGATACAAAGATTAATTGTGTTGGTTTTAGTTTAAATCTTTGTTGTTGAGAATTATTGTGATAGTTTGTTTCTATTGCCATTGCCAGAATAGTGACAAGTAGTATTGTGCCGGGCATAATGGATCATACACAACTATTGCATGACAAATCAGTGAACTTTCCAGTCGCTTGATTTTGATTCTGCTTTTGTTTCTCTGATTAGTCGCCACCGCAATATGCCTTGGTCTGAACCAGAACAGATGTCCGCATGTTTCTCTGATTAGTCACTGTATATTTGTTAGTTTGAATTGTAGGATTCAAAGACTTGCTGTATTTTTGCAGAAGATTTTGTTGGGACCTGTCCCTGGTGGCCTTGTGGTCAGTTTGGCTGCTCAGGTGGTGAAAGCTGAAGCAAAGCAATGCGATGGCTACAAGGATGAGTATACCAAGTTCGCAGGTAAGTACTTCACGGTGTCTTGGTTTACTTAGTTTACTTCATACATTCGTGTATACATTAATACAATTAGTACAATTTATTGCGTGTATTAGTGATCTTGCATTTTAGGATGCCAGTGGAAAGTGGACTGGCAAGAAATATGGGCAAGCCAAAGATCTATCACCAGCTTCCTTGATGGATGACATGCCTTGAACGGACCCCCTAATATTGTGCATGGTGGATATGACTCCCAGGTTCTCATTGCTTCGAAGATGAAGTATGCTAAAACAGTGCAGCCTACCCAAATCTTGCCGGACTTGTTAATGGTCGTCTTGCGAAAACTTCCCAAAGTGATAAAAGATGAATTAAGATGAAAAAAGTATCACGGAATCTTCTTAGGCAATGTGCTGATCTTAGGCGACCTCATTGATTCGTGGCACTTCATATTATTCCGTCCGAGAGGCTGAGGCGCTGAGTTGAACTCGTGTTTTTGTAGGGATGGAACATCCGTTTCAGTTGGAAGGCAGACGTCAGTTTACGGTTTGTTTGATATATGATATATGGCAGTTTCCGAGAAAATGCAGGTCCAATACCCTAAACTGGAGCTTTTTGCAACATGTCCATCCTTAGCAGTAGCAAGTGATGCTTTTCCAATGCCGTCGTTTCAATGGATCCCCTGTCCCTCTGTAGTCCAAAAATTTGGGGCCACATGATGCCACATCCCTTCTCCATACGCAGATCGCATGCTTGAAGATGGGACACAAGTGCTGGGGTCTCTTCGATGACAAGTGCGACATGGGCAACTTAATGTTGGTCGATGGTGCCCTCAACATCACGGAAAGTGCTTTGGCCCATTTTTGTCCACACTCCGAGGACCATCTCATCTCCATCTCATTTTGCCAGTGGGTGATTGGCAAGATAGTATTCATCAGCTAATAATTCTAATATTTATGGTGGATTCCTCCAACTAGCACGAAGTGTTGCAAGATAGCAGCATCAACGAAGTAGTATCTAGCGTTTCAATTGACTAGTTGAAAAAGATTCTGCAAAAAGGGGCCTTCAAGAACACGGGTTTTTCTCATCGAGGATCCAAAGTCACGTACTCGCTAAATATATACCTATATATATATATATACATTAATATATATATATATGATATATGTATATTAAAAGAGAGCGTCCTCATCTCGGCCCAACAGTCATTTCAACATGGCATCTTTATCGGTGGGTTTTCTCCCCAATACATTGCCCTCTGTTTTTCAGAGAGATGATGAATTTGGGAAGCATACTCAGGCAGCACATCCTATCAATCTTGTAAGAGAATTTGCGCGGAAGCTACTACGACAGCACAATTTCAACAGCAAATTCACAGATGGCAGTTTTCATTTTCAAACAAAAATCAACGCCACAATAACCCACTCAGGCAGCATGCACGAATCTCATCAGAGTTCCTGCATATACGAGAAGCTGAAAGCCTGAGATTCGATGGGAATTCTGATCCAAATGCGGGGAGTGGGAAGTCGGCCGTGGGATTCCTCAACTTCCAACAGGGTCAACTGAAAGGCTCAAATAAAAGCTCAGAGTGAAGAATTCTTTGATTCCACAGACAACCCACGGATCCACCGAGAGACGCAGGTAGGGTTCTGGCATGATTCCACAATGCCACGATCTCAAAAAATCCAACCTGTGATGTACTGCAAAAAAAGGACATGCGGCAGCGGAAAAGGAGTGTGGCCAATGGTTAAGCGAGCAGTGGAATTCGGAAAAACCTGGTTGGTTATACATCTGTATACTGCGTGTACATATGCCTGGTAGCAGGATATCGTATATCATATAGGATCATCAAAATCGTGATAAGGTATCCATACCAATGCAAAGGATACCAGGTGTTATTTTTACTGTGCTGAAGTCACCTATGAAGGAATGGAAACAAAGAATATCCACTGCTTGAACGATTCCAGCTAGGAAATAGCATGACCAGTGTGCAGCGTCACCAAGACTTTGAAAAGAGCCATGGACCAACGGATCCTCAGCGCCACTTGGGTACTTCAATGGCCGTTCTGATTGGGTTGGGTTGGTGTCGCTGGCGCCACTTCGGATGTTTGAGATGGTGGAACTTCATGGCGAGAATTATGCAACAAATGGCATCAGACCTTTCTCAGCCCATTTTGGGTTACCTTGCGGAACGTGTAGCAGGGCACCCGAGATTCCGTTGAGCAAGAAGATGAAAGCAGGGGCCCCAGAGCCCCCTCCGCTCAGAGGCCACGCATACTTGTTGGGAGTGCCTGGATTGAGGGGAACAGATGCAACTCGAGTTGAAGCTGCAACTCAGTCAGATTTACCGTAGCGCTGTTCAGTTGCTACACGAATGTTTCATCCTACGAGTTCACATACTTTTGGAAAACCCAACTAGATCGCGGCTGTGGGCCGTATTGGCCAAAATGGTGAAAGAATTTGGTGACGAACAGTTCGCAGCATGGTATTTTTCTTTTCATGATGTCGATTTTGATGCTTGTATGGTGGCCGAGGCAAAGATCCACCAGCATCAAGACTTCAAATGCCCCAAGAATCCTTTTAGCTTATTAATAGATAAGAGATATCTCACTCTATTATAGGATAACAGTTTGTTTGTACCAAGAGACAACAGATTATTTTTGGAAGAAGATATAAGATATAGCTTGTAATAGGCTATTGAAAAAGTTTTTGTTAACAATAAACTATATTTTAAGATAATTTTGTTTTGGAAGTTTCCAAAATGTTCATTTCCGTTTTTCAGTCATCGATTTTGATAACCATGGTTGACAAGTTTCGCATTGACCCACCCTTTATTTGGGGAAGCACTGTTGGCCTGGTATTTACGCAGTGGGGTATTCCACCATCCTTGGGGCCAATATCCTTTTTATAAGGATATGACAGCGGGACGATGAGCTAACACTTTATTCTGATAAAGATATTTTTACATCAAATAATCTGACACTATACATAAAAAATTAAATGAAATTTATTTTTTTAATAAAAAATAATTTGATTTATAAATATTTTGCAAATTAATAAAATTTAAGGCAAATTTTGAAATATATTATTAAAAAAAATATTTTGAAAATAAATTTATAATTTATATAAGGTAAATATTAATAATAATATAACTAATATTTATAATTGTTTGTTTTTTAGTTTAAGATTTTTTTGGTTGGATTTAGTGGTTGTTGATGTTGGTATTTTGTTATTTTTGTGTTGGTGGTTTTTCTGCCTTTTTTATTGCGGTTTTAATTTTTTTTCCTTTTTATATTACTGGGATTTTTCCTTGTACTTATTTTCGTGCTTTTTTTTGCTATTGGATTTTGGGTTTTTGTACGATTATTTTTGGACATTGTACTTCGCTTTACTAACCCTGATTTTGGGTTTCCTAGTCTTTTTTGCTATAGAGATTTTTCTCGTTGAATGACAGTACCTTTACCGACGACATTATCCCGGATTATTATACATGAATAGCCCCTTTACTTCCCTATCATGAACTACTGACCCTGAGAGGGAGGTAATAAAAAAGGAATGTATATTGTACTTTACTCTTACTCGTAGGTTTATCGTTCGTAAAATTGAGGACGGCGTTTTTACCACTCGTCGTCGGCTTACCTTAGTCTATATTGGTCCTGTTTAGCGGGTACATCGTATTTTTAAGGCTGGATTTGGGTCGTTTGCTGTTATTTAGATTTTTACGCCTTATTAACCTGTAAAGGACTTGCCTAATTTGAAAATTAATTATTGGGTGGAACTGAGGCGGGTAACATCCCGTTGTGCATTTCTTGCCCTTATAGAAGGTAATACCGATTTGGTGGTTAGGACGGAGGTTTAGATTTATTGCCTGGGGGTTTCGACTCGTTTTTTGGTTATTTTAATACAGAAATTGGATATGAGGTTTGCATTACGCCTTGACCCCAGCCTTTCCCAGACTCTTGGTTATTGAAAAGGTTCCATAAGTGTCGATTGTTTCGATAAGGTCGAATTATTTCAATAATTTTAGTATAATTTTAATAATTTTATAGAATTTTATTTTGATTAATTTTAACTAGACCCTAAGTGGGTACCCGAAAGAGCAAAGCATAGTGGTAGGAAAATATGACATGAAATGAAAGGGCCGTGACGTCTTAGTCCAATTGAACACAACCCAAAAATTACCAACCTGTTTTCGCGAAGGGCGTTTCTTGTGACCCCCAGATGATGGCGTTCCACATGACGATTCCCAATCACAGATCATTCTTGAAATGTGGAT
>Ga0126337_10001056_pt1 | contig 15911 bp, 9 predicted proteins | sample DipCmetagenome_FD_92527 | JGI IMG/M metagenome (GOLD analysis project Ga0126337, IMG submission 92527) | Coral microbial communities from La Bocana,Puerto Morelos, Mexico - Diploria C A metagenome | ecosystem: Host-associated > Invertebrates > Cnidaria > Coral | place: La Bocana,Puerto Morelos... | reverse complement strand
GTTGTTGTTGTTGTTGTTGTTGTTGTTGTTGTTGTTGTTGTCGTTGTTGTTGTCAATGTTAATAGCAGGATGATCTTCAGTTGACTAAGGAAAACATCACAACTTTGCACGGAAAATCTTTGGATGAATGTCCCATACCTTGAAGAAGCATCAGGGAAAAACCATTCTGAACCGATGATTGTCGGTAATTTTGCATGGTAGAGACCCTATCCATTTCGAAAAAAAAACAAGGCATCTCTGTGGCCTCTGGATATGTGGGAAAAAACAAAAATCCATGTCTCTGTGATACGAATTTTTATGTATGGCAATGTGAGTTCCGGGGGACTCCCCAACAAAAAAAGTGACCTGCCGAATTATTTTCTGACGCATTACCATCTTGGGCCTTGGGTTTGTATGTATTTAATCTTATGTTTATTGCAGTTAGTTTGTGTATATCATCATTTGGGTAGATGCTAATTTTGATTTGCCAGAAAAGCACATGAGATGACCTGCGGGCTCTGAGGAGAAGAGAACCCATGCAATCCCTCGGCTTTACGGACGAGGATTCTTCTTGGCAAGCTTTGGCAATTTCGGATTTGATTTCTTGGTCATATCAGTCTATTGAATGCCTATATACTTACCGACTCTACTCACTACTCACCTTTTTACAAATAAACGACTAATACACGTTTCTGTTTTGATCTTTCCCTTAATCAGCCTTTGTATCCCTGTTTCCCTTTTCAAACCGGCTGAAACTAGATTGTTTAGCGTTTATTTTATGCCTGTTTTCTTCAAGTGCACCAGTCAACACATCTTTGAGTTGGTTATTGAGAGAGCAGTACACTTGGATGATCAGTGATGATCAGGAGATCAAACTGCCCCTGTAACATCCGGGTTTTCAGAAATAGTTTGTAATAGATGTGAATTAAAAGATAAATCATCCAATTAAACCCAAGATATCTACCAAGCACAAAAATCGCATTCAGATACATGTTTTTCACATATCCAATATCCCAGACACCCAATGTATGGATTATTTACCTACATTTGATATCATTTGATTAATTTTTGACGGTAAATGTAGGTAAATATACCATACATTGAGCATTTGGGAATATGTATCCCCATACAACGAAAATCTCCTCACTGAAACCCACTCACTCGCAGCTTTCCTGACAAAATCGCTCCCAGGAGAATAAAGCCAAACCTGCAAGGAAGAAAAATAAAACGAAGACGAAGGAGGCGATTTTCAAGCACCATCTCTGGCTGGTGGTGAAAGGATCGATGGCGCAACTCACCACTCCCAAAAGCTGGGATTTTTCGTAAAAGGGGCCATGATAAACCAAGACTAATGTGAGTGGCTAGCCGCCATCGATCCTTTCCCGGTGGTATATTTGGGCAAATTATAGCAACCAAACCGCTGGTTGATGTTTCGGCGTATGATTCAGGTGCAAACTTGCTGTTAGTTTTAGGGAAGGTATCTCATATTATCATCCATCATCATCCCTCAATAGGCTCCAACTCCAAGGGAGCCTTTTCGGATACCAGTTGATCCTTCAAACATCAAAAAAATATGAAGCACTGATGTTTCACCAATTTCACCTGTCAGTTAAGTCGTTTAAATTTACTGGTGTGAATAAACAACCCCCCCGACTCAAGAAATAAGGCCTTATGATTATTAGTGGGACAATGATGGTTCATAACTCCTTAAATACGGGACCCCAGCTATTTCCCTGACCCTCTCCACGTGGTGAACCAACCTCCAGCACGTTGCCAGGATACTGGTTGGACAGTGGGTGTGGACGGTCAGGGAAGCCAACACACAGGGGCGGAGGGGTGGGTATATCATCGATTTCTGGTGAATCGGAAGCCAATGGACCATGAAAATAGGGTGTTTGTAGATGTTTTTTCATGTTTTGTTTGGCATGTTTTTCATTTTGATGGGTTTGTTTCACTTGTTTTATTCTGTTCAGTCTTTACCACTGGCAACTCAAATGGGTAAGGTGTGGTTGATTTGATCTCAAACTTGGATTACAAAGCTGAGAAATTGGAATTCATTTTTACGGGTCCATGTAGATTTGCACCTATTTTTACTTCAAAACTAGCTGAGAAACCAGACAATTAATGGTTTGAAGATGTGCTTCTCTTTAGGCATGCTATGTGTTTTTGAACTTTATTTTGCTTGGAGGGTATGTTTGAATTTTGTTGATTTTTCCTCTTCAAGTTGACGTATTTCCAGATTCCAGACATCTCAAATAGAATTTCTCTAATAGACAGGACAGCAAAAATGCTTACATGTAGCATATATCATCCATTTAGACCATATTTAAGTGTTTTCTAAGAAAAAACAACGTGACTGCAGATCTACCTACACTCCGATAAAATGACATAGCAATGAAAAATGGACCTTTTCAAGATATAGCTCCTACAGAAAATGGTGATATTCCACTGGAGTGTACCTGTAGATCCTGCTAAGTGGACCTTTTTTCGGCTGCTGAAAGACCTGAGGTATTCGACCCGAGCGTAGCAGCGAGTGGCGGAGGTGCGGGATGCACATTTGTTGGATTTGGGAGCATAAAGCTCAACCTACTGAGGCAGCTGAAATGACCTTTCCACATATGATTTTATATGACAACATATATGATATATGAAAGTGAATTGTGGTCCTGGGAAAAGGCATAGAATTTATATGTTAAGGTTTTGGCCGTACGACCCAAAGATGGTTCTAAAAACGGAAGGCTGGGAATATAGTCATGAAGGGAGGGGGATTCACGAGATGGGTTTTCCAGCTAGCCATGTCATTGGATCCGGAAGGATAGATGATTTACTGGTGAGTTTGAATATTCCATGATGGACACGTGTATTTGAAATCCTGACTTCATTCCCAAGTGAGTTGAAGTATTGGGTCGGTCCTACACGCAGATGTTTCAGTTGTTTGATTTTGTTTTCATGAGTAAGAGTACCATAGCGACTGCCGCCGTCCCCACCATCATCATCACCATCATCATGAACATTTGCACAATAATGTTTTTTTCTCCAGTAAATCTAAACAAATAAAACCAGAAAACACATCACACTCAGTAGTCAGTTCTTTCCACACTTCACAGCTTCCATGCATTGAATGCACCCTGCAACCATCCTCCACACCGCCTGGTGTTGAGGAACCCTCACCCTTTATAAGGTGTATGGATATAGCTTATGTAAGGGAACACCCAACCCCCATAAGGTTCGGGCTTCCTCCATTTTAGGTACCTGAAATTCTTGAGTGAGTCATGGATCTGTTTCGGCCTAGCATTTTCCTGAGAATTTTCAGGCCAACCTTAATCAACATTCGCGCCTTCATGGGCAACGAGAAGAAGGAGCGAGCGCGAACGTTGCAACGTGGAAATTGGAACGAACGAAAACTATGGATTGTGAAAACTGATTTTGTTATTGCATGATTCTAATACGGGAGATGCTCTAGACCTAGTTAGTTAGTTGTGTGTGTTGTGTTTTTTTTGGTGTGTGGTTTTGTTAGTACAAAGAAGCACAATTTGTGAAACAAAAATTAACCTTTAATGAAGGTGGCGAAGACTAAGGGACATTTCTGGCTTCCGGGAAATGATTGGTGAAATCAATAAAGTCACCCAGAGTGAGGGTGCTTCACAACGCATTTGAGGGAACATAAAACAGTTTGGAAGCTTTGGGCAATCGTTTTAGGATTTTTTTCTTACTCAAATGCCAAAGCTAGTTGGGATTGGTTTCCAGATTTGGACAAGTGACAAGCGAGAGATGATGATGAAAGCAGCTGGAAATCTTAAATTCTATTTGCAGTAAGTAATTGGCAAATATGTAAGAGGCTGTTTAGGACTACAACCCTGATCTTAAATTGGCTAACCGGCTAACCTCAAAGTCCATGCTTCTTTACATTCAATTTGATAGTTCGGGTGAAGCTTGGTTGAGATTTGAAGATTACAGTACGTTGTTTTGTCTTTTAATTTGTTATCCCAATTTGTTTTCCCGATGTTACCGCAATTTGGAGAAATTGTTTATATACTTGGACGCCTTCATTTTTTTCATTGTAAATTCGGTTTGTCCCCTTATCCAGACATACCTATAACCCATATTCCCTTCCATTTCTGGTCCACCATTTCGCAGGAGGATGGGTCTCAGGGTGGATAGAATAGACTCCACGGTGACATCGGTGATGTCTCGCGGTGTCTCCAAATCCCAGGATAGAAGTCCAAATCACAGGGTAGAAGGTGGGCCCGGATCCAGTTGTATCTGGAGTCATGGGGCCCCTATAAATGGCCTTATGAATGGTTAACTGGGGTTACAACCCTACTTATCGGGGTTGCAACTCCACTTGTAACTAGTTGGGGCCCACCTTGTAGAAACACCAAACATGATTTTTGATACTGTTGATGGTTCAGAAAAATCCGGCGATCACCACTAAATGGATGTATGGAATTTTCTAGGTAATGGGATCAAAGCTACCTATCAAATGGCGCACAACTTTCTTTTCCCATCAAACATGTGGAGTTTGCAGTGAGCTTGCATGGGTGAGACAAAGAATGGGTCGGTGCCCCTACAAAACAACGTTCACAATGATGGGAAATAGTTTTCTTTGAGTTCATACTAAGAAGTCCTGCACCACCTGGGATGTAAAAAAAACTGTTAATAATGAGATAGACTGCCCACCTCAACTGGTTAGCCAGATTTCTTCAATCAACAGTATTCCTTTTGGGTTCTCATGAGTGAAAGCAATCTATTCACTAATCTGAACCTGGAGTAATGCAGGCCCGAATTCCTGGCAATTTGGAGACATAGATTCTGTAAATAGTCAATTTCTAGGTGGTGGTTTCATTCACATTGGGAATTTTCAACTAGATAAATTGAGGGGAAAACTTGCCATTGGATAAACATATTATTTAAACTGTCTGGCAAAAAAGCACCACCTTGATATGTAAATAGCCAGTTTCTGAATCATCCATCCAACTGACCCAACTTTCGCAGCAGCAAAAAAGGGTGGGCAAAAGATTCATTTCGCGTGTTTCACTCTTAGCCAAATGGAGGTATATTCCATTGGAGCATATGGGTTGGTTTAGGGTGGGTTTTTTCTTAGGTCTTCGTATACCTTGGGAAAGTCATGTACAAAAAAAAATCAGGTGCCATTGGGATTCGTGCAACGGTGACTGGTTATTTGAGGGTTTTTCAAGCTGACGGAAGTCGACAGCAGCATTTGTTTTTCCAGAGATGGATTTTGTGAACCATAACAATGCAGTGTTTTTGCATGAAGGATAGTTGCACATATAGTGTATGCAATATGTAATATACTATGATCCCAGTACCTTCGCAATGTATACGGTATACGGTATATGTATATTATCATGAGTTATTTGTACTGGTATAGAGATTTGCAAGTGGTCGGAACATATTGTTATTTTTTTTAAGTGCTTCCTTTCCAAAATGGACCTTGAAATTCTCGGTCAGAATCCAATTAACTTTCCTCACAAACCTCTGGAGGGGAATCCTCAAAAACCATACGCTAACATGAGTGGCCCATTCCAGAAACTCGCAGCTTTGTGAATATTTCAAAATTTGGACCCCAGGCGAATGCCAAACGACTCCTACTGTTTGCTATGAGTGTTTTGCATGTCGTGTAGCAACTTCCATGATTTCCATTCCGGGCTTTGCGCACCAAAGGAGGGTCGTGAGGCACTTCCATGAAAGGATGTCCAAGAACTGACTGGCCTTTACTAGGGAATGAGGGAATAATCCACATCATAAACATGTAGAGCTTCATTCCATCATTCCCTACTCAGGGCCAGCCATAGAAGTCATATCTCTTCTGCAAAAAAAAAGCCGACGACGGTGCGATTTTTGGCGAATTTTGGTCCCAGTAGAGAACAACTCAAAGACAATGGCATGCTTAAACAGGGCTTGCCATGAATGTCCCTTTAGGCCTTTGCCAAGGGTAGGGATTGAAGCATCACCTTCACACTGCTTTTGTGTATGGACTATACTGAGTACCAGAGGCATTCATCGCAAAGCCTGTTCTAAAGCAGAGGCATGATCTTTAAAAGTCGGGAACAGCGTACTAAAAGTGATGTGGCTGGCACATCCGTGATTTTTGTTGTCTTGAGGGGTTTTATTGACTGGATCAAAGGTGATCCCATCATATCAGGTTTAATCCTAAATACATCATACAAATATGATGTATATGTATTTATAGACTATAGATATACCATGGAAGTCAAAGACCATAAAAGTCCATTCCCCTGGGATTGTTAATTTGTCAACCCTTACTAAAACAATAGTCTTTACACAAAAAACATTCAAAGAATCCAAGCTGGGTGAAGTAACCAACCCATCCGAACCATGTACAGGCGATTTCAGCGGCCATTGGTTGGTAGCCATTTTAAAGGCTGAGCGCTGAGGGCAACATGAGAATCCAACGAAACGCATGAACATCTCCTTTTTGAGTTGCACGGTTGAAAAGATTTTGTTCACAAAAGACAACATTTATTTGAAGGCTGTATCCAAGTTTTTTTTTGCCAACGGAAAATGAGTGTTGAATGGTTGGATATGTAAAGAAAACTGATCATGGCAACATGGCATCCTTTGGTCAGACAAAAGACCATCGCAAAATTACATGGAAACATCAAACTATCTTGGTGATTTTGTATGTTCTGAAAATAAGTAGCATTGTTTCTGAAATCCATAGGGATCGACAATTGAACAAGCTTTTAGATACTGCTGGAAAAATTCATCGAATCAGAATAACATGAGATGTTTATTTATTAACCAAATAGTATAATTTATTCAATCCCCATAGAAAACCCATAAGAAATCAGACCCTTCCAAGAGAAACAAAACGTTGAGCATTGAGACCTATGTAGTGATGCAAAGTCTGCATGTGCTGCCATGGAGCAGGAGGATTGGCTGAACAACGTTGGCCATTTGAGGTGATAGTGCGTTGAACCACTAAGGCAAGTCTTTAGGAATATGGTAGTTGTAGAGGTGTATATGGTAGATAAAAATGGATACAAGTGATATAACGCGCTTATATATAATATTTAGGTATATCGATATAAATAAGATATAGATAGATGCAAGCTGTACATGCATTTTAGTACATTTTGGAAAACGTAGACTTTGGTAGCTTAGTTTTTGGATCCGAGATGTTTGACCAACAAAAATCCTCCAACAACTCAGATGAAGAAGCTGAATCACTAGAAGCCCGGAAACATCTTGAAGAAATGGAAGCCTTAACTTAGGTGGTGGGGTTTAGATATGTTAGATAGTTTCACCCCTGTTTGAGGAAGACTTCCAATCTGACCAATTTTTTTCAGATGAGTCACAAGAAACAACTAGAAGTGTATGACAATGTTGAATGATTTTCCACTTGGTTGGGAATATGTGTGGTTGTATGACTGATAGGGTTTGACACTCCACAATTGTTGGTAATAGTGTATGATTCATAATCTTGTTGGCTTGGCAATATGCTGACTTTTGGCCAACACCCGTCTTGATCAGTTTATTATATCTATATGTATATACAGATATATTTTGTTTTGTGGACATTTTGTTGGTGTCTCTCATTTCATATTTGATTTATGTGAATGCAAAGCTACAGGCTTGAACATGTCAGAAAGAAGCACCTTGACAGGAGCAGAAGAAATTGGAAGAACATTTTCAGCAGGCCGTGCAGTGCTGGGTTGGCTGTTGCTGTTCCCCACGCTACCATCCCAAGAGTACCACCGTTTTCCCTATGAAAACAAATATTTACATACACTGTAAAATGGACACCAGACCTGAGAGCTTTATTTACTCCACATGTTTTTTGCTACAATTAGATATATACCGCTTTACTTAAGAACTTGTAACTAAGCCTTCAACTCTACATGCATTTGTAGCATCCTGTAGCTGCATTTTTACAAGGGCCCGGTAACATATGGATGTTGTTGTTTTTTTTTGGGCCCTGGCAAAATTGTGTTTCCCCAAACTAAATGGGGTGCTAGTTGGCACCCAATAGTCAAGTTGAATTTTCTACCTCTTTTGGCGCAGATTTTTCACCTGATTCAACCCGGTCGATGTTTTGTTTGGTGCAGGTTCGGATACACTTGGCGACACAACTTTCCTATGGAGAATTAGCATCTCGATTTTCGGAACAGTCGGAGACAAAGGGAGGGCCAAACATGATGTGTACATATTGAGGATTCAATCAGTCAAATTTTAGCGACTTCGTATACATACATTTACCAAAAGTCAGCTAAATGTAGGTAAATATACCATACATGGATTGCATGGGTAGTATGCCAATTTGGGATAACCGAAACCAACAGATAAGATATATAACCAACCAGGTGGTTGTGCCATGATATCTTTTGGTTTTAGTAAGTCACCATTTTTTCACCACCATTTGGGGAATATATTTTTATTTCCAACCAGCTTAAACAAAATTCTACGTTTTGGTGCTGTTGTTTTTTTTTGGGGGGGGGTTGTCCATTCTTTCTCATTTGTTAGCAGGTTAGGAGAGGGTAGCACTTCCGCGACTGGATTTTGTTGCGAAACATGTGAGTGAACCTGAAGACCATGATTTTGTTTCACATTTTCAAAACCAAGGGCGATTGGTTGTAATAAATCCCTCAGCTTCATATAGCAAATCTGCACTCTGGTGAACTAACAGAGCAATGGAACATGGACCCAGAATGAAGATGTATTTCCTACTGAAAATAGGAATATTCCATAGCTATCTTAGTTTACCAGAGGGTAATTATTTTAGGAATTAGGAATGATACAGTTTGGCGAAACATGCCAACTTTTGCCACCTTCAACACCTTTTGAAATCTTGGATTTTCACACACACACACACACCTTTGCAAGCTAATAGGCCCGGGGCCGGTCATTTTTCAGATGAAAGGTCCAGGTGTTTTTTTCGGCAAAACTGTAGGGTCTAAAACTTAGAATCCATCCAGATAAGACCTCAATATATAGTTGGATAATGAAATTCCAGAAAAAAAACAAGAACAGACAAAATATCGCTATAGATGATGTTTTCAATGTATTTTTTTCTGACGTTTGTTTCCCATAATGTTTCAGAAATGATGAAATCTTACCAACCCAGGTGATTCAATTCGTGATGTTTTTTGGGATGTTTCGGATGGTGACCCGAACTCAAAGGTTGACAAAGTGACCGCCAACGATCGGGGAATAAAGTTAGGTCAAGATTTGAATCACCTGGCTGCATGGTTCCTTCAAACCACATGCCCTCCCTAAAACTAACAGCAAGTTGGTCACCGAAAATAGGGCCGGAATCTCCAAATGATGCAATTTGACCAACATACTGTTGGTGGAAGAAATCCGGCTAACCAGTTGACAGGTACCAGTAGTTTATCTCAATACTTCCAAGGTTTTATACATCCAAGGCGGTGCGGGATATCTTCCATCAACAGTATGTGTCAAATTGTCATCCGCTTCGACCAAGGAGCTGGCTTATGCAGAAGTCACGGATCTACAGCAACGTTGTGCTGCATGTGCTGTAAGCAAAGACATCTTAGAGATGTTGGATGATGCCATGGGAGGCTTCTGCAAATCTTGGGGTTCTTGTTTTTTTGGATCAAAAATCATCATAAGACCATTCTCTAGACATCCAGCTAGTTAGCTCCCGAGGTTTGGTGTTTTTAGGTATATTTTGCTGGATCCATGTTTTTGTTTAAGCATCTGTTTGGATGCCACGGGATTCAATAAATTTTTGTGAGTTTGAGGCTCACTTTGAGGCTCACATCAACACCTCTAGGTATGATGATTGATTGCTTTATGTGAACATATTAGGGATGGAAGTTTCAAGTTGTTCAAAGTTTGGAAGCTTGAGGTGAAAAAAAGGGGCAAACGCTAAAACGCACAGCCCTGAAAAAATAACATGGAAGCAAATTTGATGATATCCAAAAGATTCCAAAAGGAATCTCCTGTTCCAGTGTGCCATGTTCAGATTTCATATTAGTCTTCGGGGGAGTGTCCATGTGTATATTTATATACATAGTTTGATGCCTATGATTCTGTATACTCCTGACTTGGGTGCTCAGGGCTGAGTATTAACATACTGACTGACAATCATCCGAATGAAATGAGTTAAGTAGATTTCATTTCCCAGACACTCAACACCTTGGAAACTGACAAAAACAATATTGGTTGAATACATATACACATATATATATATATGTATCAGATTAACTTGCTATTTGAATTGTTCATCAATGATTTCTCCATTTCCAAACCACCAGCACCTTCACATGAGGAGTGTGCGCCTTTTACTTTTTACCTCAAGAAGATGATTTAAGGCATAGTTGCAAAGGATTACCAACGAATCTTCTGTTGTTGTTGTTGTTGTTGTTGTTGTTGTTGTTGTCGTTGCGATTGTTGTTACATGCCTTGAGAGGTGATGCTGAAGAGTTGACTTTGGACCTGGAGATTGAAGACGAAGATGAGGATCATCGTGCCGCCTTCATTGCCTGCACAGGTGGTGAAGTTGGAACTTCCGATGGATGGAAACGGAACGGGTGGAGCAAGGAAACGTGGAGCCGGGTGTAGTGATTGGTGATTTTTTGTGGGTGTGATGTGGGGGCCCTTCTTTTTGTTGATATTGATACTTGTTTTGTTTTCTAGGTTGTTGTTGAAAAATGTGGGCGCTGGGCGATGCATGTTGAGGCTTTGCAAATTATATTAGTGGATTTGCAATCATTTGCATTTGACATATGTTGGGAAGTGATGACTAGTTTGAACATTCGTAAAGATGGGATAGTCGAGGAGTTTTACAGCACCAGACGCCATTGTTTGTTCAAGAAATTCATGAGGTGATACAATCAGGGATCACAGAATCTTTTTTTGGTCCGTTTGGCACAAGAGACATGCTGTATGCTTGAATTCTCTACACTTGTTTTTTGTTATTGAAAGGAATAAGAATCCGTACGAAGAGACTAACATCATTTATGTCAAACATACCAGCAACTAAGAAACATATCCAGCAGTGAATTGAGAGACGAAACGGTGAAATTGGAATGTTTTTTCTTTTCAGGCGATTACTTGGCCCTCTTCCGTCACTTCGTTGCGTGGCCTCAATGTTTTCTTTTCCATAGCAGCAACTCAGCTAATGGTAAATTCCAAGAATTCTCGAACAGGACCCACTGAACGGACCCCGGGACCCCGACAAAAACCTGAATGGCTCGATCGTAACTTACTGAATGGGGGTCCGTTGGGATTTGGTCCCATTCAATTTTTCATTGATTGATTGTTGCTTTGGGGCCCGATGGTTTGGATTGTTTTGGGATCCCCAAAACGGAAAGGGATTGTTACTTCAGGGCACCCGATTCGAATCCCAAACCACCGGGCCCCAAACAATTAACCATTAGGTGAGCAACGGGCGGTGTGTGTGTGTGTGTGTGTTCAACCGATTGTACCTGGCAATCCTGCGAGTTTGTGCCCATTTTGGCATGTTGAGTTACCTTTGACCCGAAGTAAAAGATTGCGACTTAAATCACCTGATTTATTACCTGAGGTTAGGTGTCCTAGGTTTGTTATTTTAGGGTCCATCCATACCTTCTCAGTTTCATTCAGTTTGGATGTCTAGGGTTATATGGTTTCCTCACATCTAGAGATGGAGGTTTCCCACCGAGGCTTTGGCTGAGCAAGTGCATCGCACAGCTGGGCGTTCCTCCTGGGGCTTAGCCCGGTGCTTGGCAGAACAACTGGGTGCTGAGGCCCCAAAAAAAGGGGTCCCATGCCGAAATTTGCCAAACACAACATGAAAAAAGCACAAAAAAGGGCCCAAAAAATTGACTTACCAATAGGAAAAGAAAAGGGTCCGCCTTTGACGCCTGAATCTTGAGCCATCACCATTGACAAATGGAGTAGCGAGGTCGATGTTTCCCCCAAATTCACGGAAAGGTAGCCGTAGCAAAGTCAAGATCTTTCTAGACCATCATCTTGAATGTATTTTTTTGCTGTTGATAGTACTGTATCCAATGATGATCTGTTTGGTTTGACTGAGAAACTGTTACTTGTACAAACAAATATATAGAATTTGTGTTTTGATTTCAAGCAGCCCCTTGACTTGCCAAGTCTGCATGCCGCATGCCACAGCTTCGCAGGGCGGTCGTGAAGAGGCGTTAAAAGTGGCTTTGGAGGTGGTTTTGGCTTTGAAGGCGATGGGAACATGAGATGATGTGCCAGGGAGGAAACTTTTGGTGATGTATATCCCATAGGATCCATGTATGGTATATTTACCTACATTTGCCATAAAAATCAACTAAACGTGGGCAAATATACCATACATGGATCCTATGGGTATAGTTGAGTAACCTTCGGTAAGATGATGTGGTAGGTACTCCATGTACATGAAAAGACTCAGCTGGGACCCTTGAATGGAGGGGTGAATGAAGCTGTTTTTCGCATGGGTTGGTTTTTATGTCCTCCAAATAGCTAGGCTATTGAGGTCTCGTGATTTTTAGGGATGTATCAATCTGGGCACATCTTCCATCCTCCGGGAGAGCAGTCGCAAGCATATTGACACAAGCTCTGGGTCCTGGCTATGCATTTCCTGTATGGAGAAGCTCGAATCAAGTGCAACTCGCTGCTATTTATGGAAGTGCACCTGTGCCTTGATCAGCGCTGGAATCCTCTTGTGACTGGTGTCACCATGTCAATTGACATCTGCTTCGTCGAGAGGCGACATGATGACATGGTCGGGGTAACTTCCGATTGCCACAATGACTGTGCATGCTTCGCATCTCCGGACTTTATGAATATAAAGGAGTTGTCACCGGATTGATGGGCCCCAAAGGACGTTTCCCTTCATATTTGTTCAAGTGTGTGTGTGGGTTTAGAAGGATTTGACGATCTGGAGAGTGAAGTCCAGGAAATACAAAATTGGCAAACAAGGTGATTTGCCTTAAAAAAGATGGGTTTGTAGGATTTGGATTTTTTTTCCAGGGTCTTTGAGGTTGGTGCATTATTACCGCTCGCAGGGATATGTAGAAGTTTAACTTGCAGGATTTCGCAAAAAAAGTCAATCTTTTGCAGGGATTCTGCATTGTCAGATAATTTTTGTCAAAGGAGTGTAGCCTTGTCCCACATATGGAAATCATCAATTTGTTCATTGTTATTACTCGGAGCCATTGGTTTCTTGATTCAGCTTCTATGAGCAGTCGTTCTTTGCTGTGAAGAGGTGATTATACTACCCAGTTGTATAATGTTATGTAGGGATTTTAAATTATAATCCATTAAAAGAACCCCTATGAACTTATGAACTGATGACCCAATCAGTATTTCATGGAATGTCGAGTCATGTCAGGCTTTTGAAGGTAACGGTGTCATATTGTTTTTTCTTCATTGGATAGGCCCGATAGCTACTTGGGGGAGGAGGATCCAAACGAAAATGGAAGCCCACGAAAATTCACCGAGACCCCCTCGTACCAGTGGTTGATTCGTGTTGATTCACGTCTCCAGGCGCCCAGCAATGTTTTCCAAGAACGTCACTGCTGTCAGGCGGGGATGGTGTGAACCTCCCGAAGTTGATATCAAGGTGTAGTAGGGCCTCTTGTTGGGTCTCACCGTCTCAACAACCTGATACTGTTGATGGTTCAGAAATCCCAAGGCTAACAACCACCTGGGATGATGCTAAACCATCTAAAACCCTGTAAGTAATGGGATATATGGGATATTCTCCATATCAACTGGTGCAGGATTTCTTCCATCAACAGTATGTTTGCCATATTTCTGAGGAAAGAAATGGTGTACCACTTGATTTGCAAAATGCCATTTCTTCAAGACTTCTATATCTTCTATTGATCAGGGTTTCTTTCGTGCAAATCGTTTCAAACACAGATCACCTGCATCATTGGGATTTTTGTTGTTGTGCAGAGATTTCCGTTCACCCTCCATTCAGTCAAAAATATGTTCACATCACCCGTGACCATCCACCAAGCAGAGGAGATTAGGGGAGCTGCGAATTCCCAAATCATCACTTACTTGGATGTCCCAGGAAGTTGGTAAATGGATAGTAAATGGGTTATAACCCCAATATATGCCATTTACAAGTAGGATATAACCCATTTACTAACCAGTTCCTAACTTCCTGGGACATCCAAGTAGCTAGCACGGGTATCTCCGAATCGCAGGCCTTATTTCTTCTTGAGAACTTAGCAAGTTCATCAGCGGCTGGTGCTTTAGAAGATGCATTGGCAGAGGCTGTGAAGGCGAGATCCCTCGGTGTTTTTTGGTTTTTTGAACAAACATTCAAACATGCCATCAAAATTCTGGTTCAAAAGGGGATGATTTATCAAAATTGATGAATCCACGGTAAAAATTGGTGATCTAATATAATAATGTATATAATGTTGTATTTTTGGAGGCATGTCTTCCACATATCTCTCGGTCCCAAACTCCCACAATAAAGGACACGGACTTAGTTTTTTGAGATCCGATTCAGGTGAGACTGGTCTTCAGGACTGCTTCCGTTGAACCATAGTGGCTAATTACCCCGGAAAACTAACGGCTGGAACCTGAAAATGAATGGGTTTCTAATAGGAATCTCCTCTTCCAGGTTTTTTTTCAGGTTCCATGTTAGTTTTCCGGGGTGTATTCATTCAGCCAGAAGTCGTTTATTTTTTTTTGTTGTCGGTGATTTCATGTTATATATGTTATGCTGTCTTTTGTACCGAATTTCGGAGGGAGAAAACCTGGAGATATACACAATATTGTACTTTTTAGAAACTCTGAAGTTTCAGATGAATACCATACCCATCTCTGAAATGACATCAATCGATGCTTGATTCCATGCCAGACCCCATTGCCAGACTCCAGTGGAGTTCTTGAATTTCTTGGTGCCCTTTGTGGACATTGCAGCTGCAGCTACGGAAGCCTTGGCCAGGCGGATTTTTCGGGCAAAAATCCATTGAAGCTAGGGTAAAAGGTGGTGGCATGTCTAGTGAAAGGAATATCTTCCACTGGGATGATCCTATGAACTGTATGGTACCTATTAAACTGGAATCAGAACCCATGAGTTAAGAATGTTTCTCACACATCTTGGAGCTCAAACAGTGAATGTGCCTGAATGAACATGCTTTAACTTTTGGTATTAGGAGCACACCGTTTTTCGAACATACTATTGGGGATCCACTAGTAGTACAGCATCCAGGCAACATTCAGAAATTTGTTCCCTGGGTGGTGCTTTCATTTTTTTTCACCCCAAAACCTTGGGGTTGCTTCAACCACCAATTTAGGTTCCTCATACCCAAACTCTCCATGGGACAGGTATATTTACCTACAATGAATGCTTGATTTTGGATGGTTAAGTGACCTTTTTAATCCTTTTAAGGGGGTTAAGCGACCTCCAACGATCGGGGATGAAAAGGTCACGACTTGAATCATTTGGTTTAAATATGCCGTTTGCACCCCATGGATCCTATGGGATATAGTCATTTCAGAAGCTCCAAGGAGTCTCTACCCTATCCACCTACCGGGGGGGGGAAGCAGTCCAATTTTCACGAACATATTTTTAAAAAAAGGGGGTTGGTTCAAGCACCAACTACCAGAACCTTCCAAGAAGTGCCAATGAAACCCTAAGGGATGGTAAATTGGCACCCTGTAACGGAACCATTTGGCACCCAAACTGGAAGGTCTAGGAGTCGGTTCCTCATACCCAAGGCCTCTCCAATATCCACCTACCTGGGACCAAGGCGATGTTTATCACCAGCACCATGGATTGCTGGTAACCTTCACCTTACGTTTAGCTTGGACCTTCAAGCTTCGCCAGGTGTGCTGGGCGTTCCAAACGAGGGGTCCGGGGTGGGTCCGGGAGTAGCATCTGGAAATTGTTGGCAAACGCCGTTAAGCACAAAAAAAAGCACAGTTCCCTGGCAATTTGGTGACTTTTTTTTGTGTGTGTGTGTGTG
>Ga0126337_10001055_pt1 | contig 15927 bp, 21 predicted proteins | sample DipCmetagenome_FD_92527 | JGI IMG/M metagenome (GOLD analysis project Ga0126337, IMG submission 92527) | Coral microbial communities from La Bocana,Puerto Morelos, Mexico - Diploria C A metagenome | ecosystem: Host-associated > Invertebrates > Cnidaria > Coral | place: La Bocana,Puerto Morelos... | reverse complement strand
TCACAGTATGCATCAGTACCAGACTCAATCTCGACCCAACATTCGGCAGACTCATACCAACCTTCTTTCCCGTCAACATGTTTCATAAACGCAAGCCATCCGGGATTATAAACTGCTTTTTTTCCTGGGTCTTTCGACTCAACATCCTCAGACGGCTCCGGCTTCCGCACGGGCTTGGCATCCTGTGCTTCGGCAGGAAAGATATCGTCAAGCTCCTCATCGAGTGCTTGGTCACGGCCGTCTCTGATTGTTTCCAATCGTGTTTTCAAAGGTTAATTGATGATCTCAGGTTCACTTAACTTTGATTACCCTGATTACATTGACCTTGTCTTCGTAACTGGCAATCCTCATATCTTGCAAGGAGGCGACAATGAATTCTGTTCGAAAATCAAAACCCGGGCGAACGACATAACCCAAAAAGATTCCTGGTTTTGAGGTAGGTTTGTATTTGAGGTCAGATTTGGGTCTCTTCCTCGGTCCCGTCCAATAGTCAATTTGACATCCGAAAAATATCTTAGGTCCCTTAAAATTCTCCCCAAACCTGAGTTTCCAGGGTGTAATTTCTTCTCCAATTTGGAATACATTACGCATGAAACACCAGTGTCTTGCAGCATAGGGCCGATATTGATGGTGTAGTCCGGACTGCAACAGATTCACCCTACTACCTTCAAGAACGCTTCTCACTAACCTCTCGGCGACTGCATTGGACTTCGAAATATAGTCTTTGCTAATCGTATGTCTCCATTGCAATATCTTCATGGCCGAAACCAACTCAGGGGCATTATCGCTGTAGAAAATCCCTACTTTGTCAGCTGGTCCAGTGAAATGCTTCATCGTTAGGATAATTGACTCTGTGTTTCTACGTGCACTGGGGTAAACATAGATAAAACCGGTGGCCACATCTTTGACAACTAAAGCAACCCTTTCGGCATCAATACCCTCTTCATCCTCGTTCATAGTCACTAAGAAATCACCCGTAATGTGACCCCCAAAAACATCTGCCTCGACCTTCGATGATCCTCCCTTGGCTCTGGATGGTGGTTTCTGCATTTTCGCTTTGGTGCATACATCACAAAAGGGGTTCTTGGGCATGTGAGTAAGGAGGTGGGTGCCCCTTTGACATAGCTTCAACATTTAGCGTCTTCTCACCCAAATCACGTTTCGCTGATACGTCAACATCAAGAACACTACTACTACTTCCCTCAGATTTTTCAAATGACCCCTCCCGAGGAGCTTCAACATATCCCCTTTCTAACGGCTCTTCGCCTTGGAGTTCTTCAATGTCAGGAGCCTCGGGTGCGATTAACGGAGTATATGCACTCAGCCTATCATGATCAGGTTCAACTGGTGGCTCTTCGGGTGGTTCGATTACTGATGGAGTAACATCCTTTCGAGAAATGATGGCTCCCTTGAAAGCGGTTGCAGACACACTAGATTTTGATCCATCACCGATGAGGTAGGGTACATAGTCATTCACCTTCAAATATATCTTGTCACCATTTGGTTTGGTGAAAAATGGGTCTTGTTTCTTTGATCCCATGCACCACACAAAATCATATCCATCATCGATACATCTCATCCCAACGGAAAGAACAGCCGGTGTTGATTCGACCAAGAATGGATCAATGGTGTTATGCAAAGACGGAAAAAACCTTTCCCTGTTTTAACGATGAACTTTCACCATTGGCACCTATGAGCCTAACTGGATCATTTGACATGTATCCATAACCATCGGGAAACTCAGAGTCGGTAATAAGGTCTTGGGCACGGCCAGTATCGGCTACATTTGGAAGGTGAATCGAACCCTCAACAAGATCTCTCCTTTCAGCAGGCATTGCAACTAGATTCTTTGGAACGCAACAGTCACAACCAAACTCGGTGTCGCAACAGTACCTACATTCAACCTTCACCCCTTTGAGTTCGTTCTCGACTGCTCCTGCCAGCATGCTGGCCTGTGAGGCGGCATCTTCGGTGGCAGATGGGTCTACTGGGAACTTGTAATCAACAAGGTATGTAGGTTTCCGAGTGCGGGGTTTCTTGCCAATCGGCCAGAGGTTCTTCCCCTCGGCTTCAACTTCAAACGACACAACATTCTTGTTGAAAGTGATAGCAGGACAACAAACAACTGGACTGGCTTGTGACATGGTTGCCAACAGGGATGCGATTAAGCATACAACAGCTGGGGATGCCTTCGCCTTCAGGGCAGCGGCAGCCTTAGATCTTGGACTTCCCTTAGGAGATTTCGGCGCCTTCGGGGATTTGGATCTTGGGTTAATACGACTCTTGATCTGGCTGGAGTTGCTCTCCTTGGCTTACGAGGCTTCCCTTCATGCTTAAATTCGCAATCATTTCCCCTGTTGCACCTGCCTTGCTTCCAGAACTTGCAAACTTTGCTCTTGTCACCTCTGCCTGACGGAGATCTTCCTCGATTGGGTTCACGGCTGGTGTCCCTTCCTTTGCGGGGTGGTCTTGGCGGTGGAACCTCATGTTTAAATTTGCAATTGTCGTCAGTACACCCCCCTTTAGGAATACAGGTCCTCTTTTCGGCTCCGACTGAAGCCCGCAATGTCCTTGCAAGGTTTCTAGCCACCCGGTCTCGGTTAGACTCTAGTCGTTCCCTATCCAAGTGGCGTCAAGAAAATCGTAGGAGTGTTTCTCTGACCCTTCCTCAGCTCTTTGATATTCGTTAAGGTCATGTGCAAGGGATTTGCTGTTTTTCACTTGGTTGTAGAACAGCGTTTCTAAGACATCGTTCCCGGGGACCTTAATAATTCCCGCCAAGAGTTGATCCCATGACGCATAAGTCGCCCCATGTTTGATATTCGTGCTGACATGGTGATGCAGCATGAACAAAATCTGGCGACCCCGTACAATAGGATCTGCAGTAGCTTCATTCTCTTTGAACGTGTCTACAATTCTTGCGAAATGACCGGTGATGGGTTGGAAAGGAATCAGCTTCCTTGACCTTGGACTTTTCATCACCTCCATCATTGCCCCGGGATGATCTCATGAATTTCCTAAGTTTCCTAGCAAACTTGTCATCACTATCTTCCGAATCTGAACCGTTAGGACCGCCTCCCCCACCACCGTCAGGTGCAGCACCTGGTTTCCTCCCATCTCGCTTTGATCCTGTAGGAGAAGGAGTTGGATACGATGGGAAACCGAATATATCTCTGTCCCTGTCTGGGTTTAAATGATGTCATCGTCCCCATCATCCCCGCCACCACCACCTCCTCCACCACCCCCACTTGGGAACATAACGTAATGCCTTACGGATGGTGCAGGACTTTGATTGGGTGTGGTGGGGTTCGGGTTGATCCCTTCCAGATTCACCTAAACGGAACTCCCTTCCAGGGTTCATTGCGGCTGCAGTTACTCTTTGATCAGCTTTAAAACTCACCAACACGGAAGCGCCTGAAATTGGATCGGAAATGATCACAGGATTGGTTCCTACTTGTGAAGTACTTGAACCCCAAACTGAAAACCATGAAAATTCGCTAATCCACTTGGCGCAAGCCTTGGAGGAGCAATCACAGGAGGTGACTTTGCAGTCTGATTGGCAAGGGGGTCAGTACTTGCTGCAGCGGTTTCAGATTGAACTGGATGTACGTTTGCTGGGACCCTCAGTGAACTCTCCAACATCCGCTGAAGCTTGCTGTTAGCTGCTGCTTGTTGTTGAATCATACTTTGCAACTCTTGATTTTGGATGTTGCGTTGATGTTCACGTACAAGTGCTTCCTCGCGCAGTTGCTGAATCTCCCGGTCCTTGTTTGAGATGGATTGCCTAAGGTTTTGATCCATCGCCCTCTTATATTCTTCTACCGCATTATTGGCGGATGCTTGACTGTCTGCGGTTGATCTCAAGCTCAGCTTCCTGGTTGAACTTTTGCCTATATTCTGCTGCTTCATGTCCTACTGCCGTTTTTGTTCTCGCAATCTCTTCCCGTTCCTGAAGCACAAGCGCTTCCTGCAACCTTCTTGCCTCCAGCTCTGTCTGGCCCAGTACCTCACGATGTCGCCTTTCGGCAGTTTCCTCAACGAGGGAGGTAATGGCAGGGTCATGCGTTGTGACATGTAACGTTTGCAGGGTCGGATTATATGCAAATTCGTTACGCTGGATTTGTTGATAAAGGTTTGCCTGATTCATTACATTGATAGCTAGAGGACTTGGCATGCCCTTCCGAGCAGCATCTTCGACACACATCACCGTCGAGGCTCCATCCTGACTGGCGTTGGTACGCGTTTCAAGTTGAAGTAGATTATGTGACGAATGTCCGCTACGGGACCTTGGGCTGCCAATTGGGGTTCCTATTGATTTAGGCAGTGGAATGTCAGCGCCATCTCGGCCTAGGTTCGCCATGGCTAACGAGCGAGAACGTCGAGTACCTAAACCACTCGCGGAGGCGCGAACGAGTGGGGCCAACCGCAAAAGGATCTTACGGCTGAAAACCTATTTATATAGGATACCAACCACAAACAGCCAACTAGACGCACTTTACTTTTTCCTTGAGCCGCAGTAGCACGAACGTACAAGTGAAACCGGACCTACATGAAGCAAACGGGCCCAAGCAAGGCGAACATAGGGCCAACATAGCGCCGCTTCGGCCGGCGCCCGGCTGTCAAGCGTAAGCCTTTAAATATCAACCCATGGACAAATGGCTGAGCTCAAAAGAAATCCCAGGGCGTGATGCCAGGGTCTAGCAGCTATATAAAGCATCAGTGTTTGCGGAGAAGGTCAACTCAAGTTAGTCAACGACGACCCCGGTCAATGAGTTGACACGAACAACCCTCCGACACAATGCATGGTTGATGGTGAAGGTTTTGCGGGAGATCGAAGCTAATTTGGTGCACCCAACTCCCCACAGGCTGAGTCTCTAGTTGGACACAGCAAGCCTGGAAAACAACAACTTGCATGTGTTTCATGCACGCAACACATATAACGCAATGTCGACTTACAAATGGTCCATGTGCAAACACTTGAGTCGTGCTCCGAATGACGTGCTCTGAAAGTGTTCCGGCAACTGTGAAGGTGCCTTTTCCGCGGATTTTGCCGGCTTCGCGTCGTCAGTATGCCTTTCTTCGTCTCCCTCCTCTATGTCTTTCTCCTGTGACTTCACGGCTGAGAAAATTTAAAAGCTACACAATAACAAACATACTGAAATATATTGTAAAGAAAAAAATCATCTATTCACATCCATTCATATCGCAGCAGATTGGAAGTCTACAATTCAGTCCAGCTATAGAACGACATCCTTCCATCCGATTTGCGTCTCACTAAAGGAAAAGTCAAGTCATCGGATGGCTTTCCAGTTTGATTTCCTACAGACTTCGACAGATTTAGATTTCATTTCCATTTTGATTTCCTCCATATAGATTTCTTCCTATAGACTATTTCCTTCTCCTCTTTCGGAAGTTTTGTTTCGCCCGAAGGGTGAGCTCAACGGCGTTCCAACGTGGTTTGTGAAGGGCGAGCTGCTAGAAGCACAGATTTTAAGGTGAAGGAAAGAACGAATAAAAGAAAAGAAAACAAATAACAGTTAAAAAACGGTTGCAAAACAGAAAAATTAAAAAGAAAAAAAATATATGTGTATAAATTTAAATATTTAGAAATAAGGGCTCAAGGAAAAGCTTTGTCGCGTTGCCTGCGACCCCAATGTTCCAAGTGTGGGCACGCGCGGCGGGGTTGTACGCTGCTTGGACTGGTGCGATCCTCTATACCAGTGCCACCACTCGAGCCCATTCACCTCCTTGTTATCGGCAAGGAGGCTCCAAAGTTCTCTTCATACGACCATGCCGCGGTTTCTACCTCGGACTCATCATCATGCTCGGGTGCATTGCCTCCGGCAGTGGTGTCTTTGCTTCAAGCTTTGGCATCAAAAGATCTGAATATTGCAGCGCGGTTGGGCGGGTGTTGCCGGAGGCGGACAAGGAAGATCTGCGTGTGAAACAATGCTATAGATCAACAATGTTCGGAAATGTCAACAAAAAGTGGAACGCAAAGAGCAAGCGCTGGCCAAGCGCGAGCTGCAAATGCAACAGTTCCTAGAAGAAATCAAAGCACATGGGGCCAACGAAAAACAAAGGCACAAGACAGATGCAGAGACCTTGCGAGCAGAGTTGGCAAAAGCCAAACCGGCCCTCCAAGGGCCAAGATGGAAAGGAGATCCCTGTGAACGAGATGGACGGCCTAGATGCCATGCTCACCACAGAGTTGGATACTGCCAAAGAGAACTCGGCCTTGAAGACGCAGACTCAATTGCTCGAACTGGAGCGCAAACAGCAGCAACAACAGATACACAACAAACAACATCGGCTCGACGAGATAATGCGCCACTACTCCGAGCACCCGCCAGGCAAGGATGCTGCAGGTCGTCCGGCGGAACCCGCAGGGAAAGGCATCGACACAGGCAGTCTGGTAGAGATCCTACAAGCAGAGGGCGACGAGGGTTATGCCTGAGTGCCTATGTCCCGTGGTATGCTGATGGTCCTGAGTTTGGAGGGCGTACTCTTCCCGTGGGAATCCAGCTGACAAGTTTTACTTGAACATGCCCACACTGCTTCAAAATCTCGTTTTGATGCAATCCTCTGGCCATTTTGGAGCTACAAAGCTAGTTCTGGATTTTGCCCCTCAATTTGGATTTTTGGTCTGATCCTCACCTGCAGTCTGCGCCTTGTTGGGGCTGTCTATGACTACGGGTGCACTACGTTTGGGTTGATCTTTTCTGTGTGTCGTGGGCATCTCCGTCGAGCACTGCCTTGTGAATACCGGCCGTACAAGAAGCTGCTGACGGATGGAGATGGGTTCCTCAACATATTGGTGTGGAGCGACCTTCTCCCCATTCCTCTTCGGACCTGACCATCCACAGGGCTACCAACATCCATGACAAGTATCCTCTCAGACATGAGTTTGATTTTCACTATGGTGATGACGCGCTTGACTGTGTGCAAACTGTTGAAGAAGTTTGGCAAGAACTAGGGACAGCCGGACTTTCTGCAGGAAACTCAGGGCGTCGATGCGTGATCCCGACGCCAGCAACTGTTCGCAAAGCTGAAGGAGATTGGAAGTGGCATTGAAACCATGTGGTAACTGGTTGAATGCCAACCTGCACCCATCTGCATTGCATCCAGCAGTAGCACTCGACTTGCTCCGTGGCATTTGGTATCAGAAGGTCAGGTTGAAAACCATGGAGTTGATGGAACAGTCCTTGACTTCACGAATGCAGCCAGCTTTTTAGAATGGTTTGACTCTCTTCAGACTTTCCCTCCTTGGACCATACCTGATGATGAGCACATACATGAACAAGCTCAACAGTGGCTTCACCTTCCTTGGTGGAACCATGGCCCTGTCCAAACCTTTTGCTTTTACACAGATGGATCGAACCATGCAAACTGCTCAGGGTCAGCAACTACCCTTTGTGTCCAACAGAATGGACAATGGTTATGGGGACCTTCAACCACTTTGACACCCCCATTGGCTCACATTCCACCGGTTGCTTTTGGACGAAGTTATGGTTGAATAGCGTGCTGCGTCGGCAGTTGCGCAATTTGCAACAATCGACCTGAAGTATGCTGTTGCGTTTATTGCACGTCTGCTGGTTGGAAGGCAGCAGGGTACTGGGGAGGAAAGAGCGATCAAACGCTGGTCCGAGCACTTCGGCAACTACGACATCTCTACCAACTGCGATATGATGCATATGTCTACGATTGGCATGTCAAAGCCCATGATAGAGATCCTGGAAAAGAAGCAGCAAACTCCTTTGCTAATTGGGCTGCACAATGCAGCTCAAGCAGCGTGAAATGTCCTTTCCTTGAAATGGGCATGGCGGGTCTGGAATGGGCATGGATCTTCTGGGGACCGGAATGGCGGAATTACTGGAAGGGCATACTTTTTTCCGGATTGTGGCAGTTTTCCTATTGATGCTTTCAAGTGGATTGAACCAGATCCTGGCGCTGGTCGGATCATCAAGGGAGAGATCAAAATTAAAGGTCTTTCTGCAAATGTCTTAATTAACCTTCGGAACCACTGGTGACGCACGGACTCGTGGCAACACATCAGCATTGAAACTTACCAGATTGCAAGGCCTGCAAGCCCAATGCATCAAAGAAGAGTTCCACAAACTGGCACTGCAAGAAAACCCGAGCCAAGACATATCCACGGCAGGATCAACCTGATTATTGGACCTTTTCAGCGGAGGCTGATACCAAGGGATGTTAAGGCGCCCAGCTTGCTTTTGCAAAGAAGCTCCCATATGGGCAAGATGCTGAAGGACATCGGCTGTATTGGACTGCGAAACACTTCAAGATCGCGGCGTCGACGCGTAGGTTCCTTATGGTCTTGGTCCATGCTCCTGCTTTGAAGCTCCTGTCTCTACCCCCGTCGTGGTGGACTGACCTTCGCAAAGCGATGCCAAACTGAGATCGACCCCAATCTGGATAGGTATAGACGCAAACGCACGTGTTGGAACGATTGAGACCTATGCCATCGGACAATGTGGTGCCGAAGTTTAAGATGAGAACGGGGAGCTCTTCCAAAATTTCCTTCGTGAACATGATTTGTGGGCACCCGCTACGTGGAGTCGATATCAAATCGGACAAACCCAAACCTGGGTCCATCCAGGGACCGCTAAACGTAGCAGAAACGATTACATTGCTATCTCGGATACCCTTCACTGCACCGACTGCTGTACATGGGTTGCAGAAGAGAGTGACATTGCCACAAGTCGAGAAGATCACTCTGCGGTTGCTCTCAGTTTTGCTTTTCAAACTTCTGGCTCGCTACCGTCACGAAGGCAGCGAAAGCAGCGGGACCGAGAGCAAATGGCGTACCAACTCACTGCACCAACAGGAGTATCAATTCTTCCTAACATCCATACTGGCCTTGATGCGCCTTGGTCCCTGGGTGTCCATGAGCATTATGTTAAACTCTCTGGACATGTGAATGAGAAGCTATGTCAACCCTTCTGCAAGACTAAGAAACAACTGAAACAACCCATTAAAACGCACCTCACGTCTGAGACATGGGACGTTATCTGCGCCAAGCAAAAGGCCCGGATCCAGATGAAACACACGGCCAGAGTCGGAGATCCACTGCTGTTGAAGATGTGCTTTGGGGCTTGGCAAGGTCATAGCCATGCAGAGATACTTTGGCAAGAACTCCGCAACATCAGATATGATCACGCTCTAGCGTGGAGCAAATTCAGATGTTGTCGAGCTGTCACCAAGGCAGTTCGCATTGACGTGATGCAGCGTTCTTTGAACAGTTGGCGGAGAGAACCCACCACATTGATGAGTCCGGAGACAGCAGGGCCTCTTGGAAAGATCTCAGACGTGTTTTACCACGGTACCGACTACGATGCAAAGTCCAACCTCTACAACTTCAGCCTCTTCAGGACCAGTGGATCCCACATTTTTGTCAGCTTGAGGCAGGTGAGTGCACGACTTTCTCTACTTTGACAACTGAATGTGTTTCACATGAGAAGAGGGAGGCCTATACCAGCATTGATCTCTCGGATCGTCCAACTTTGGTTGATATTGAGCATGGTGGCTGGCAACAAAGCAACTGGCATTGGTGGAATACCAGGTGGTGGATTGAAGTTGGCCGCTCCTTATCTGGCTCCGCTCTACCATGGCCTTTTCATGAAGGTTGTCATGGTGAATCAGGAGCTAGTGCAAAACAAAGGTGGCCTGTTAGTGCCTATTCAAAAGGGTGGCGCAGTTGAAGATGTCCGTAACTTCCGTGGTATCCTCCTTTTGAATGTAGGTGGAAAGGTCCTGCGTGCGTGGTTGAGGAAGAGAATTCTTTGACTCAGCTGTCACTTGCTTTATTGCAAGTGGAGAAACCTTTTCGGAGTGCAATCTTTGGCCACGCTCACTCAGATTTTCACTGCTACAGGATGTTCCTTTATGGCCCTGTTTATCGACGTCCAATCAGCTTTTCACCATTTGTTGCGTGAGCTGGTGACAGGGATTGATGACATGGAGCATCTTGAGATTGCGTTGGAACAACTATCAATCCCTGAAGCACGTGAAGCAGTACGGCGAGCTGAGCCTGGTATCCTTCGAAAATTAGGGGCTTCGCCGGCCCTTATTGGTCTGATCAAAGAAGTGCATGGAGGAACGTGGTTCCAGGTTCCAACAATGACTGAACTGGTGAAAACACATCGTAGACCAGGCAGCCCTTTAATTTGGCATGCGTTGATGATGGACATCCACAAGGAGGCAACGGAAGCTCTAGCCCAATATATGCACCCACCATGCAGGCTTACGAACGAGTTGGGCTACGACCTGAAGTCATCACCCGGTCAGATGACCTGGTGATCCCTATACCGGCTACCGCAGCGCAGGACACATCCTTCGGACTACCGTGCAGTGTTTGACCACTCATGGCCTCAAGTTGAACATTAAGAGAGGCAAGACCACTGGCATCCCCACATTCAAGGGTCCGGGTGCTCCAACCCTTCGAGAGCAGCATCTTTTGCAAAAGGACCCGGGGCTTGAATTTGATACCACTGGTAAAGTCTGGAGACTTCCTCTTGCTTGCTCGTACAAATATTTGGGTGCTTGCTATGTTCGGAGGGTGGTCATGAACATGAAATTGCACGAAGGTTAGGCATTGCATCCATTGCCTATCACGAGCTACGCAACACCATCTTCCAGAACAGGCGTCTCAAAATTGGCACGCGACTACGGCTTCTTGAAGTGATGGTTACGATGCTTTACTATGGTGTGGCAGTATGGTCTAATATGAGTTTGAAGGTTTTCAAAAGGTTGGATGCCTTTACCCTCAAGCTCATAAGGAGGACGATAGGTGATCATTGTTGCGCAGGAGGCACGTCAAATAGTGAAGCCAAACTCTGGAAATTTGCCGACCAGCTTCGATGTGCAACGAGCTTGCATCCTCATGCTTAGCTGACTCAATTGAAAGAGGACCTTCATTGGATGGAGCAAGTCAACCCAATTAGTTTGACCAAGCTTGGGGTGAATAGTTTGGCCATTGAAGAACTGCAAGACATATGGAAACAGCAAGGCCCACTATGGAATCGAGTGATCAGCAAACATGCCGTTTAGCAGCTTCGCAACAACAGGTGATGGATATGGCGGCTTCATGGTATGCAAAGCTGTTCCGCCAACTACAGGAAGGTGGGATCAGCTTCAACTACAACCCTATGGAGCTGCAATCGCTGGCAGTTGCTGAGAGCGCCAGCGTTTGCTGGTGCGGGCGTCAGTTTGGGTGTGTCAAAGCGCTTGCAATGCATCAGTGGCAAGTATACCAACAGCATGCGCCAGAATTCAGACTGGTGAAAGATCTAATTTGCCCATGGCGCTTGAAGAATTTCTGGGCGGTTGCTCGAACTAGACAGAATTTGGCCTACATCCCACGACGTGGAGGGGTGAGCCAATGCTATCAACAGCTGATGCAGCGTGGTGTGCAACAGGAAGAGCTCATCATTGATGATGCAGAAATCCGACTTGAAGCTACTGCAGTTCAAGGTCCTAAGTTACCAAATGCGCTGCCAGGTGAAAGCGAACTACTTCACGCGCGTGATCAACTTCAATGGCTGTTTACATCCAAGCTGAGGAAATGAGTTTGCTTCGTCCATGGCAGCAGTTTGGACGGCATTGGTGGACTTGACGATTCAGAATGTGCACGCTTTGGAAACGGCAAACTCAACGTCCAGGACTATGACATCACGAGTGATTGGTTGGAGATACTTCACGATGATTACCAACGTCGAGATGAGGCTTCTCCTACATCAGTTGTCTTTCTTCGCTGGGGCCAACATTCGCTGCCAGCCATTATCGAGGAGAATGGACAAGGGCTCACGGAAGGATTCATGGAGCGGTCCTTTTACTACATGATCTCTAAGTTCGATGAGTTTAAGATCGAGGGCCGGATCGAGGAGAATAAGGCTATGATTCGGGCACTTGAGCAACGCCAATTGCAGTCTCGCATGGGGCGGGGCCAACAGTGCTGGTCCAGTCCGTGGGCTTCTCCCGCATCTCAAGGACTACGGCTCGATTCCATCACGGCCAGAACCCCCTCGCCTTCTTCCTCAGCCAGACGCGAAGCGCTTCATCGTCTCCCATCTTGTCTCAGGACGGCGAAGGAACACCGATTCCCATGCACATCTACAGAAGATGGCCAACCAAGCTGGATACTTTGTTTGCATTCTCAGCTTGGACGTTGCTGCGCGCGAAGAAAAGGGAGACCTACACCACCTTGACAGCCAGAATTAGGCAAGAGTTGAAATGGCACTGTTGAAGGGTTGGGTGGCGGCAACTGTTGCAGGTTCTCCATGCAACACCTACTCGGAAGCCAGACATCATTACAGGCGAGAAGGAGTTGAGATGACCAACTGGCCCCGGCCAATTCGGTCGGCTGAGGCTCCTTCAGGATTGCCTGGACTGCGGGCACGAGACATGAAGCACCTGCAAGTGGGAAGCTCTTTTGCACTAGTTCACGCTGGTGTTCCAACCTCACCAGAACGGGTGTCAGTCTGGAGGCTTGCCGCCATGGAGTTACTACTTACGCATCCTGCAGTGACGCTTCACCATGTATTATTGGAAACAGACTGGACTACTTGCCGTGGGTTTCCCTCGACTGGTCGATTCGATGAAGCTTTGGAGGACGGAGTACGCCCCACCAAGTGAACCGGCGATTGGTCTGGGAAGTGAAGGCTTTCGTACTGCCCAACTCAAGGAATACCCAAGTGAGTTCAGTGGTGCGCTGGCAAAAATAATTCATGATCATTTGATGCGTGGCCAGGTTCGGGACTGCAAACCATTGGATCCGGAATGGACCAAATGGCTACTTGAGGCTCACGCAGTGAGATGTGCCCTGACTTGCCTGTTTGAGCGATCTCTCTTTTGATCACTTGATCTTTTGCATTTGCATGTTTTTCGCTATGGCGGGTGACTCACAGTAGTCATCGAATTGACTTGGCCGCGAGTGTTCGACGCTCTTTGTTGAAAAAAAAGTTCTCTTTTACTTTTTACTTTTCCATATTCTTTTCACTTTTTCTTACTTTTTTCACTCACAACTTTTTTTTCTTCGTCTCACGACTTCTTTCTCTTCTCCGCCTTGGAGTCCCACCAAGTCCAATTCGTCTCCGACTTCGACCACTTCGTCGAAGTCGACCAATTCGCCCACTTCCAATCCTCTCGCGATTGTCTTTTCTTCTACAAAAAAAGAATGTCGGATTTTTGCGAGAAAAAAATAGTAATCAAACAATTTTCTTATAATGTGAAAATATCTATGAAACAAAAAAATGCAACAAACAGTTCGTGAAGTTTAAATTGCTAACAATTAAAACCAGTGAAACCTGGCACCCTTCACAAGGTCCTCTCCCCAGCCACCTTGACACGATGGCTTGTCCTGAGGAGTCACACGCAAAACATTGCCAAAAAAAATCGACAACGACCATCCTAAGACTTCAAAACATGCGGAATACAACGAAATCAAGGGCATGCAACCGAGAGCTTGAAGGGATCTTTGAGACGCAGAGAAATGATCAATCCTGGATTGAGAAATCACAGGAGTTAAAGAAATTAAAGAATTCCGTCAGCTTTGCACAGGAGTTCATTGACGCATGAAATGATATTGAAATGACGATGCTTCCGATTCCGATGTTCGTTTGCTCCCTTCAAACCTTTGGAGGCAAACATTTTAGACTTTATTGTTCCTAGTTTTGGAGAGGAAAATATACCAATTTGTTCCTTCCTTCGTCGTGTCCGTAGAGCTTTCTAACGGTTCGAGAGGTAAAACACGAATGTATGGAGCGCAGTTTGGAGATTTTCCAAAATTCGATTTCTTTTTTCTCGGATTTTGTCTTTCTTTGTCCACTTTTTTTCGTGTCTTTCTTTGACTCGTCTCTGCGTCTTGTTACCGTTCCTACCGTCGTGCATGCCCCACGAGGGAAGACCGCATTTGTAAGCTTTTTTCCAATAAAAAGAAATAGTACTTATAACTTATCATAACTTTCTTTTCGTTCATTTTTTCTGCGCAACAAAAATTCGTTGTTTTTTTGCTTTTCGTTAATTTGTGTCTTTTCTCTTTCAATTTGCTTTTTTCTCGTTGTTTCCCTAAAGGTCGTTTTCTTTTACTACAAAAAAACGACTTCTTTCAATCTTTGTAGCAAAAAAAACCTTAGAGAAACACCTTGGAAACATCTTCGAAAACTCTCTCCTTTCTTGAACTTTGCAGGTCAGTCGGAGTCACTATCTTTGCGTTTGACTTTGTGCTTTTGCCACGTCTAAAGATCCCTGAATCTGCGGGGAAAGGAAAGCTGTGGAAACTTCAAGGGGAGACAATGCAGGGACCACTCTGAAGTTTCTGAAGAGCAATAAGAAAGGTTAATGGTCCAGTGGCTTAAGAATGGTTCTTAAGTTAAGGCCAAGTCTTGAACATTGAGCATGTTTTTCAGTCTTGAAGAAACAATCGTTGATCATGATGGATGAATCTTGCCAAGCTTGGATCAGTATATTGCTGTATACTGTACTCACCAGTTCAAATGTGACAGAATGTTTACAACATGCTACATAGGTACGGAGTATACGGAGTATTGCAACAGGGGATGGCAGCAAGGACAAGCCAACTTGAGTCAATGAATGCCGAAGTCGAAGTGAACCAAGTGATGTGGCTTGCAACTGAGGACTCTGTGTGACAAACTTTGTGTGCAAAGCAAGTGACAAGGAAACTCTGACTTTAGAAGTAACCTGAGAACCCTTAAGAGACTACGAAGAACATGCTCACAAAGAGTTGAGACTGTTCTCAACGCTAGCGTAAAGCATGCGTTGGCGGGGTGAAAAACATTTGACGTTGAGCCACAGCACTCATACACGTGTCATGTGTCATACAAGGCGTTTGTGTGCAAAAGAAAAACGTGCAACTTCACTCTTAAATCAAAAAAATCTCCCTGCTCCTTTTCAACCTTTTCATTTTCAGACGGAATCTTTTTGGGCCTCCTTCTCTTCAGCACCGTCGTTCGAGAAACTGCTCTCCTTGGAGCTCCGGAATTGGCCCTGCCAACTGCTTGACAAGTCACACAAGTCACGTACCACGTACAAGTGCATCACATGTACAACTGTAAGTTTGATCAAGTTGTATCACGTGAAGCGTGTTCTGACTTCCTAACTTCCACGTTTGCTCCTCATTCGACCAACTCCACGGCCTCCAGTCCTTGAAATGTTCGTGGACATCAAATTGCATATTGTCCATATGGTAAACAGGTAAATGTATCTGAATGCAATGTCAAAACAGTCACAGACTTTTAAACATCGGCAGTGCACACAATGTTTTGCACATGTTTTGCATATTGAAACATGTTTGCACTCTACGTAATCAAAACATATACCGTAACGGACGCCTGCCATGAGCCGTTTGGCCAATTGTGGCTCGCGGGATCGTGAGTCCATCCATGTGCCTGAAAAACATCACGATGGTTTTGGAAAAAGGAAAAATCGACGTGGCATTGAACTTCTGGCATGGCAGCTGATTGCAAACTTCGTGGTCAGTTGGTGTTGGTTCAGTGTTCAAGGGTTGTTTTTAAGAAGAAAACTAGACCCCGGATATCCCGAAAGCCCAAAGTGACGTGTTAATGTCTTATATAAAACAGCGAGTTAGTTGACTACCAAATAAACAATGAATTAACAGCAACTCTGAATAAATGATAGCTGACCAGCCATCCCTGACCACAACAACATGATATCAACGACTATATTTAGAAATGTATCCCAACAAAAACACCACCACAAAAACACCGACAACAAAAACACCACCACAAAAGCACCGACAACAAAAACACCACCACAAAAACACCGACAACAAAAACACCACCACAAAAACACCGCCACAAAAACACCACCACACCACCACAAAAACACCGACAACAAAAACACCACCACAAAAACACCGACAACAAAAACACC
>Ga0126337_10001054_pt1 | contig 15929 bp, 20 predicted proteins | sample DipCmetagenome_FD_92527 | JGI IMG/M metagenome (GOLD analysis project Ga0126337, IMG submission 92527) | Coral microbial communities from La Bocana,Puerto Morelos, Mexico - Diploria C A metagenome | ecosystem: Host-associated > Invertebrates > Cnidaria > Coral | place: La Bocana,Puerto Morelos... | reverse complement strand
GGTGTTTGATCAAACATGTTTTAACCGTTTGGCCACTCACTTCAACATCAGCATGTTTGGTCACCAAACAATGTTTGATGATGTTTGGTCGCCAAACATTTCCCGTTTGGACAGGCCTTAAGAGAAGCAGCGATAGCCCCAGAAGACAGAGCCACAGCGATGGTGCCAAGTCCAACTGCGGAATAGTGCACCGCTTTCCTGGATTTTTTATATTTTTTCAACACAAGCCTGTAATGCTCGACCTCAGCAGAAATTTCTTTTTCAATTTTACTTATTTCAGTTAGCTGGAAATTATCAGAGGGGAGGTTTGGATAGAGTTGATTTTCAATATCAGCAGGAGGCGTGCTTGGTAACACATTTGATGAAGACATTGTATAAAAAGAAATTTAATTTAACTCTAATTCAAAAATAAGTGGGAAGCCCTTGAAATCAAAGAGTTCACCATTTTTACAACTACTTTGCAGAGTGCGAAATAGGAGTTTAGTGAGCGAGTGCGAATTCACTCGCTTGGTCGTTCGGTCAGTCGATAGGTCGTAAACTTTTGTTTGAATTTTCGCTGACCAATGCACAACTTCACTTGACGAAGAGAAAAATGTCGTCGAATGGTTTGGCAAATGTGAAACATAGTGAAGCAATGAATGATGAGATAGTTACTGCTATGTCAACAGCATGTGGTGCGAGCATTTTCTTATTTGAATTGTTTAAAAAAAAACTAGAAAGCATTTCTTGTCCTAGTTACGAAATGAACGCGGGTTCCTGGCAAGCATGGGTTTTAATAACATGATGCATGCAATACATGAATATTGAGCAAAATAATATATTAATATAAATGGAAAACACTTATTAGCTTCATGGGGGAAAGAAAAAGAAAGAAAAAACACGTTGGAGGGAAAAAAGAAAAGAAAAAAATTTGTGCGTTTGCCACCCCCGAGACTCAAACTCTCGCCCTTCACGCTTTCCCAGCTTTCCAATACAGTATACCAACGCATTGAGCTAACTTAACACATAGGTCCGCAAAGCGAGTAAGTGTCTAGAGCGTTATGCATTATCGTATTGCGGAGTTAAAGCATGATCTTAAGAGGTTTAAATAAGGGACAAAAGAAAGAAATTTATTTTTGCAACAAAGCCAAAATATTTTCATCTTTTCTGCTTATACTGATGCATGTATTTCATCATGCAAAATAGTCACCACCGCGTGCAACTTATTGATCGACAGTCGTCGCTACAAACGCCACAAAAAGAACTTTCCGACCGCATTCCATTCACTCTCACGTTTCACCCTCACAACCATTCAGTTAAAATCATTATTCTTAAAAACTTTAAATTACTCCAAAACGATCCAGAGACTGGTACTATCTTTTCACAACCTCCACTCATTTCATTCAAACGCGACAAAAACATAGGCAATTTTTTAGTCAGAAGTTCATTCCAAACTAATGACCAACCCGGCACTTTTAAATGCACTCACGCACCATGCAAAACTTGTCCTTTCATTCACAACACCAACAAAATATCGGGACCCAAGCAATCAATTAAGATCACTGATCACTTGCACCTCCGTCAACTTCATCTATTGCATAACTTGCACTTATTGTAAAAAGATATACATTGGCGAAACAGGACGCCAACTAGGTGACCGATTCAGAGAACACCTTCACGATGTAGAGAGAAATGACAAGTTCGCCAGGTCTGTTCATCATGGTCTGGTGCGGAGCAGGCGTTGATGAGTCACCAGGCTCAAACCCTGTTGTTTCATTACCACCCAGGCCATATTACCCAAATCATCATCGTCTTGATCATCTGTATGATCAATGAGACGATCTCTTTTGCTGCCGCCTTCTTCCGTCATAGCAATATATTTAATTATATTTTTTTAATTAGAAAAATAATCGTTGGTGCATTATACAATGTCAGTTCCAGAGAACCTTTTCCAAACTTACAAAGAAAAGACATAACTCGCCATGAAGGCTGAGGGCGTGGTCAAGCGAATCACCTTTAGCTGCACTGAAGCCACCAGTCCCGGCAAGACGCTGTGTGTTTCAGTGCCCAAGCTGAACAAGAACGAGCTTCTGGTGCTGGGCTCGCTAGCACTTCTCTTTGATATTGACCTTTCTGGTCCAGAATGTCGCGTGGGCGTTCGTTGACAAGCTGGTTGTGGCGTTTGTAGGCAGTATCCTGCAAGACACAGTTGGGTATGACATCTACAAAATCGTTGAAGACCTTTTCCTTTCACAGGAAAAGCGAGATGGTATGATTCTGAAAGGGATTCAGAGCGAGGATCTATGCAAGATCTGCTCAGGCGCGGGAGACAAGAAAACCTCGGGCGTAGACGCTGAAAAAAGCTGAACGCCATATTCGGGAAAAAGTACTGCAGCAATCTTGACCATCAGATCTTCACTGACCACTGCGTTTTCTTTCCCCAGGCGCTTTACAATGACCTCGTATTCGAACTAACCCTTGCACCAGCTTCACAGGTGGTTAAAGGTTCTGACTCAACCAAGCTGAAATACAAGCTGACAAACATCCAGCTCCAGTACGAAATGATCCGTGACAAGACTCTGGCGAGGTAAAAAGCGTTTACGCCAATGGCTACACCAATGGCAAAGGGTTTGCTTATGACCACATGATTCATGACAAAGTAGTGCCCATCAAAAAAGGCACTGAAACGAGGATCAACGTCAAAGTCAACACCCAAAGAAAGTCACTAAAAGCCATCCTCCTACTGTTCATGGAGGGGTACACTGGTGGCACCAGAGATTCAGAAAAATATGTCTTCCCGGATCTGACAAAGGTCAGCGTCACAATCAACGGCTCACCCAACATGATTTCCAACAACGGCATCGAAGGCAAGGATGTGTGGGAAAAGGCCCACCGCTTCTTTGTGAAAAACATAAAACCGAGCACAAGAATTTGTCAAAGTTTTACACAGATGATAAGTTTGGGCTTGTGATTGATATGCGCTCCATGGTGTCCCAAACAAGGCACGGCAGCGGCACTCGTATTTTGAAAAGTACAGACTAAGTCCAGCTGGAAATTGAGCGGAGTGCTAAGGGCTCAGGCGTCGTGAACTGCCATATATTCATCACCTCTGACTCTGTGTTTGGCATTATAGACAGCCAGCTAGACCCTGTAGTGTTTTGAATATGAGCATGGACCCAAGCAAGGTACCCTTCAACGCGCTCATTGTGGGGCCGACAAATTCAGGCAAATCAAGGTTTGTGGTGGACCAGCTCTGCGTCCCTTTCAGCTTCAAGTTCGACTACATTGTGCTCATCTGCCCAACATTCGCGCACAACAAGACCTACCACCGAATTGGTGAAAATGATCCAAGAATGTTTGTGATAACATGCAAGCAGCACGAGGTGGAAATATGATTGAGGCTTGTGAGATTTGTCTTCGAGGGCACAAACACACTCATAATCCTCGATGACTGCGCAGCCTCCAAACATGTGAAAGGGTGTACAGGCGAGCTGGTGAATCTAGCCTTTTCTGCTCGACATATGGCTGTCAGCGTTTGGGTGCTAACCCAGAAGATGACCGGCATAAAAGCTTCTTTTTGGGAGAACGTAGTGGCAATCATTCTCTTTTACACCCCCTCGGCAAAGACCACGAAAGCTATTTTTGATGATTACGCTGGCGAACTCTCTCAGGATGAATACAAAGGTCTGATTTCAAAGCTGAAAGAGCGAAAGTTCTCTTATCTCGTGTTCTCGCTTCACCATCCCCACGGGGTAAAGATATTTTGGACAAAAAATGAAAGTTACATATACTGCTGCACAATGGATGGATAAGATGTTTTGTTAACAGAAGTTATGAACATACTGGAAGCCGAGCCGTTGAGTGGGTCAGAAGGTGGCGTGCTTCCAGACTTAACCGCCCCCGGACCTGACATTCCTGCTCTTCGTGAGCAGCTGGCTGTGCTGGTATCTACAGGCAAAGCAAAAGATGCCATTGGAGTGCAGTTAACCCACCAGCAGGTGAAGCGCCTGAGCAACAAAGATGTTGAGAAATACACCAAACGCTACGAGACATACATGGGCTCAAAGACAACAGACAGCTTTATTTTTCTTGCAACCAAAGTAGTCGGAATGACCATCAACATCAAAGATATCGACGCTTATCAAAAAGAACTCGGAAACGACTACATCATAAACAAAGAGCTCTCCAATCTTGCCGGCAACCTTGCTTTGAAGTGTGGCTGGTTTCTTCCTGCGGCCAACGCGGTGCTGATCGCCACAAAACATATTGATTTTAACACACATTTGGAGAGAAAGGCAGAAGTAACATTGGAAGAAATTCTGCAGCAATGCTCAACAACAACTGAGGAATTGCAAACAAATTCTGAGTAATTTCTGAGCATTACTATTTTTGCTCAACATACGCATTTGTTTCAGAATGTCTACCGAACAATCCGAGGGTGAGACCCAGACACAGACAAATGCAGGGCAATATCACATAGCAAGCGACAACTCCAACCGCAACTACTTAGCACGAAAAAAACCCAAGTGTGTGGCTGCTGGCAAATTGGTTGCTGAAAGAATGAAGCTGGCCTGAGAACAACAGAAAAAAGCCGTAGCTGAGGCTTCTATCACACTCACAAACAAGGCGAAAGCTACCACCGCGGCCCCTGAGCCAGCCCCGACAACAGAAGGTGGTGAAAAAAATAGAAGCCTCAGCACCACCCAATGGCTTATGGTTGGCAGCATTGTCGTTGGACTGGAGGGGATTTATTACAAACGTGAAGAGCTCAAGGCTGTATTCGGCGAAAAAAAAGACTGAGCCCGCGCATGTTGAGCCAGAACCTGCCCCCGTGACACAGCCAAAAGGTTTAAGACTTATTGATTAAATATTTGCACCTGTAATAGATCGTCATGAAGAAAGTTGACATGCCCCAAGTTCTTATCTCTTTGTCCGCCATTTTTGGCATCTCTCTGCTATGGTACGACTTCAACATAAAGGTTTTTCATACAGTCCGCAATCTTTTGAATGCAACATTGTATGACAAGGACGCAGAAAATGCAAAAAATTGATTTATTATATTTTGAACTTTTGTTTTTCTTTTATTATCTCTACCATGTCCGGCTTATGATTACAAGGCTTTGTCAAGAATAGCGAGAGAGGTCGAGGAGTATCTTGGTTATTTTGATGCAGCCTTTCTCTACCGCGAAAAAATTGTCGGGTTGTGTGTAGAAAAAATGCAAAGAAATAGAGAAATTGTGGAAAAGGACTTTGATTATTGCTTCAAGCTTTACAGCGATGGACACCAAACTCGCAAAGACAGACTACAGCCCTGGGGGCTACTGGAAAGGCATTACCGCGATCAAAAAATTAGCCAAAGCCACCAAGGTACCTGAAGAAACCGTGGCTGATCAAGCAAGTGCTCTGGCAGATATTCCTCTCTGCGACGAAAGCGAATTCCTCGCCCAAAATTTGACGTTCCAACACCCGACAAGGTCCACCAGGCGGACCTTCTTTTTCTGCCACGTGACAAACTGCCCCGCGGGCGCAAAGTTTTCAAATATGTGCTAACCGTTGTCGACGTGGCCAGCCACTACAAAGAGGCCGAACCCTTGACTTTGAAAAATTCTGATGAAGTTGCGAAAGCTTTTCAGACAATTCACAGACACAGCCCTTTGACGTGGCCACAGATGCTGCAAGTTGATCCTGGGCGCAAATTCATGGGCGCTGTCACAAAAGAAATGGAAAATCCCAAGACATATATCTGCCGCGGGCGCACTGAAATTCACTGCAACCAGGCCATTGTTGAACGTTTCAACTGCACCCTGGCTGAGCGCTTGTTTGGGCACCAGTACACCGTGGAAATGCGACTCCCTGAGGGCCAGCGGTCCACTGCATGGGTGAAAAGACTTCCTGAAGTTGTTTTGGCTTTAAACAACGAGGTGACAAGCCTTATTGGCAAGAAACCCGCTGTTGCCATCAAAGAAAAAACTGTTTATGCAAGGGCATCAACATCTTATTCAAGGCCTGTTGGAGAAAGCGAAAAATTACTCCCTTCCCTTGTCCAAGTTCGTTAGCTCTACCAACCCGGCAAGCTTGAAGGCAGTGCAAAAAGAGCCACAGATCCAAGCTGGTCTTTGAAGGTTTACAGCATGGAAAGATCTTTTACCAAACCGCACCAACCCATTCTCTACTATTTGCACGACAGTCGCAAGCGCGGCTATGTGCGCGAAGAGCTGCTGGTTGTCCCTCCAAACACACAATTACCACCCGAGCAAATTTGAAAGTTCAGCTTCCATCTCTCTTAGTTCATCATCTGTGAATGTTGGAAATGTGTAACGGTAAGCTTTTGTATGGATACCGTCGTCACTTATCCATCGCTTTGAATCAAATGGCAAAAGCGACATTTTGTTAATATGCATGCCGTAGATCTCATGCCCCTCACTTGGAAGAATGTTCATTCTGTGCCTTTGCTGCTTTGCATTGAAAAGCGTTTCCTTGTTCTGTTCATGCGTTATTTGTTTCTTGACAACGTTCTTTTTTACACCCTTCGCTTTTTTGATATTTTTTTTCGTCCGCCTTCGAGATAGAGTGCATTTTCAGTCTCAGACAAACACTCTCTGCAATTGGGGTTCCGGCACATTCGTCTTTCATTTTGCCCAAGACCTTTTTGTTGGTGTTTGAGTGGAGTGGATGCTCCTTCGGGTAGTCGCTCGTATCATACAGATGTTTTCTCCTTTCCATGTCTTTGTGGTAGTCCTCCGTTTCAATCTCAAGCAGAAGGCTGTCGCTGTCTGTACATGAGCTCGCACTTTGAGCCGTATTCTTTTTTTAGCTCATTGTAAAAGAATTCGTACATCAGGATCTTGCTGTTGTCAAGTATTGTCATCCCATTGTAGACTGGCTTGTTGAGAACCAGATTGCCTTTTCGCATGTTTATTCCAGTCAGGTCGTTGGAAAATAAAACATACATTGAGTACAAAGGGCTGGCAACCAGTCTCCTTATTTTATCCGTCTCATTGCTGTTCACTATTTTTATGTCAATGCGCTTCCGCAGGTTTTCCATGGTTTTGCCAAAAACCGAGTTATTCATTAGCTTGAAAAAGTTCTTTTCAAAGTCACTCTTCACTTTCTTCCTGAACTCTGTGTTCATCCAGATGTATGGCTCCATCCAGCATTCTTGTTCGAACTCCAACACCCTGAGCACTCGCTTCAGTTTCATTCCCTGCTTCAGATAAAACTGCAAGTTTCTGTAATGTACGACGAAGTTCTTTTTTTTCCTGAAGCATTAGCAGCAGCTTCTTGCTGTCCTGAGGTTTCAGCTCCATGTCTTCCCTCAACCTCTTTTGGTATTCCGACATCCACTCCTTTTTCACTGCCTTTTTCTCCGGTGACAGGGGATAGCTATTGTGCTCCTCATGCAGTTCTGGCGGGTATTCAAGATCAACCTCGAGAATCCACCCATTCTTCGCATTCTCTTTTTTCCTTCAGGATCTCCTCTTCTGTGGGCATCACCTGCTTCCATTTGAAACCCCTTATCGGCAGGGGCATGCTCATTGCCCATCCGTAAAGGTTGTTCGCATCAAGATACGCGATGTAGGTTGTCAGTTTGCTGGGATCGTAACTGGGAACATACAGGTTGTTCGCTTTGGCGTACCTCTTGCTTACCATGGAGATTCCACCCCGCATTCCCCTTTCTACAAAGAGATGCATATCAATGTCTGTTAATAACGCAGGTCGTTGCCTTTTGAAATCGTTGATGTTATTTTCAATGACTCCTTCGGTGTTGCGCTTACAAATGAATCAAGGCTTCCTTGCAACAAGTTCAAGCTGTCGATGAAACGCAGACCTCCGACTGAAAATGTGATGTATTTCTCCATGTTTTTCGCGATACAATTCTCCACCTTTTTATTAATCTGCAACACCGCTTGCATCAAATGGTGTCCAATGTAACCCATCAGGTTGTGAAATACGACAGGTATTTGATCCGTCTTGGGATTTATTCGAAATTTCTTGTTGCAATCACTGTGTGTGGCTCCATGGTACCTGCCCGTTATGTGGCAATGGTCCTTTACTGCATCTCTGAAGTTTTTCTGAGGTAATGTCTTTCCACAATACTTGCAATTTTCTTGTGATTTTGCTTTCATCTGGTCTTTTTCATCTGTTAATCTTTAGCCTCTGCACTCCCCATATTTTCTCTTTCTTTTTCTGCGCTTCGTAAAAACATTTTCTGTGGCCTTGGCCCCAATTACTCCATTTTTCTCTGCTTTCTTTACTACTTTCTTCACCTACTTTTTCAACGTTCCAAACAGGTAAAGAATCCAAGAATTTGTCTTGTATCAAACTTTTGTTACAAATGTGGCAATCTGCTGCATTTCTGAAACTTCTCCAATCTTTCAACGTCATCACAATCGACTTTTTTTCGTCCATACTCTCTCTTATTTTCACCTCTTCCTGCATAATGGGAACAAAAAACTTTTCCACCGCGTTTTCCCCCCTGTAACAATTTGGCCCTACTATTTCACTGTCACATCTCACAACTATGTATGAATACCCGCATGCCTCATGCATTGCGGCCTTCTCTGTGTAGCTTTTGCTCTCCCACTCTGGCCCATGCTTGCAGCCGGGAATCTTTATGACTTTAGACTCAAAGTCCGCATAAATCACGTAGGGCTTCTTCATCTGTTTGTGACAATTTGAGAATAAAAGTATGTTCTTCCCCTCCTCTGGCATCACGATCCTTGTTTGCCTTCTGTTCACACCGTTGCAATACTTTTTGTGCTCCAACAGCATGTGTGATCTTGAAAAACGGGTCAAGCACATCATGCAATAGAAGGCTTTGTTGTTCATTTTCTTATCGAAAAGCAGTGATCAGTGATCAGCATCAGGTTAACCAGCTTCACATTCTTTTCTTCTCTTCTTTCCCTTACCCTATGAATTTCAACATGGTCGTCTTTCCAGCCAAATACGTTTATTGCAAGGTTTCTGTTTTGCACCTCGAGCTTGTCTATCTGTTTCACCAGCGTTGGGAAGTCGATTCCTTCGTAGTTGATTCCATCATTGACTGGATATTTGCTTGGTCTTTGCACGTGCTTCCCACCCAGAAAATCCGCGAGCCTGGTGAGCGGGGTTTCTGGGTGTCGCTTGCAATTGTTGTGTAAGGGTGGGCCAGAACCAGGCCTCCTTATAGTAGTTTCACTGTTTACAAAAATAGAGCCTAATTGACTATTATGGTGATTTCCATTTGAAATCAAATTTGCGACCACAAATGCAAAAACATTTTCCAGAATTTCCAGAACAGGAAGACAACAAGATAAAGAGGCAATATCAGATTCCAATCAAATGTGCAGGTGAGACATGGTCAATTACATGATACGAATGAAACTGAATGCATTGGTTAGTAGTCATGCATCAGTAATGATTACTTCAGGAGTATTTTAGTCAGTTTTATACTTGTAATGGTTTCCCATGGTTACATTGCAATCACTGCCGATTATATTACACAAACTCCGTTCGAAATATTTGAGAAAACATCAGGTAGAATTCCACTTATTTGTGCTTCTACTCCTTTTAATGCATATTAAAGCCTGTCCCCACTCAGGGACGGGTCAAAAAATGACGCAATCCCATAGTGCCCCTGTATAAGCACATGGTCCCATGATCCTTTGCATCTTTTTCTGCTGTGCTTCGATCCACACAGGTAAGTGAAATTTTAACGTAAACTTTTTCGCTTTATTTTTCCCTTTCAGCTCTATCTACACCTTCTCGGTAACAAGGAAAGGTTTGAAGATATTTTTTATTGAGAAAGCCATGCCAGTTTGAAGATATTTATCTTCAAACTGACATGGCTTTCTCAATCAGAGAATACAATGTCACATAGAAAACGATCTCATCGTTCTTCTTCACCACACGGCCGCCATTCCGACCGCCGATCACCGACTCGTAGCCTGCCTAAAAGGGCCAAAACCCCCTAGAATCTGCCTGCAACGTGCGAAAATACGCTGGATTCTATCCTGCAGACCTTACAACAAATTCGGTCTGACATGGCTAAGATGAACGATCAGGTATCCTCAATGGAAACTCACCTCCAACAACCTTCAGGTTTTGTGCCATCGCTTCCCACATGTGACGACGAGATTTCTCTCTTGGCGCTCTCAGATAATGAGTTAGAGGATGGCCTCTCCCTGGCTACTGAGCCGCAGCAACAAGCTGTTAAAGCAAAACACAAGGCTAATAAGCCATCACATGAGGCCATTAGGCCACCACCATACGAGACCAATGTGTACCACACAGTGGAAAAAACCCAACCGAAGGAAACGGCCGCTGACAACTCTTTACAGTCATTATGTGACCCTGACTCAGCCCTCTCATCATGGGCCCCACAGAAGGATTTCTCATCTTCTTAGAGAAACAGTTTCATAGGAAACTCACCTATGACCAGGTATGTGAAATTCTTGACAATTATAATATTCCAGCAGTTGACTGTTTATTTACACCTTCTCTGGACCCTGCTGTTGCATAATAAGCCCTCTGCAAACAAAGAAGTACGTACAGGGACGCGATAAGGAGATGGCTACGGTCCAAAGGGCCTACCTTAACACAACAGGGCCTCTCTGCTCTCTTCATGATGCTCTTACCTCTGGAACCCAGGTTCCCATAGAGGACATAGTTGAGCAAACATTGTGTCTCCTTGGTTCAGCAAACCATCAAATGTCAGTGTACGTAGAAAGAAAGTTCTTGCAAACATCAATAAAGATAAAATAAGTCTGGCTGATCAGCCACTCTCTAATGCCAAACGTTACCTATTTGGAGAGGATTTCCCTATGGTTGCTTCAAAACAAGCAGAACTCTCTCATGGCCTGGCCAAGAACTTATTGCATGCCCAAAAGCCCAACAAACCTTTCAAAAATCTGGGAACACAAAGGACAGGCAACGCCCTAAGCCCTCGGGCACTTTCTCCAAGTACGAGGCAAACCGACCAAAAAACTATCGGTCCTTTCGCCCCAACAAGGGCTCCTCAAACCACGACTCAACAACTTCATAGATCAGTGGAAGGAAATCACCTCAGATCCAGAAATCTTAAATGTTGTGTTGGGATATCAAATCCCCTTTCACTCTGTTCCTGTTCAGTTACACGTTCCAGTTACAACATGTTCAGTTTCGACAGCTCCCCTTGTGGATGCAGAGGTGAACAAACTCCTCTCAATGGGGGCAGCAAGAGAGATCCCATTATCAACAGAGAATTTCTACAGCAGAATCTTCCTGGTCCCAAAGAAAGAGGGAACATTTTGCCCTGTAATCGACCTGAGTCGTCTCAACAAGTTTGTGGAGAACTTCCATTTTCAAATGGAAAATATCTCCTGTCTCAAGACTCTTTTAAAAAGGGGAGACTTTATGACATGTATAGACTTAAAGGATGCATACCTCTCAGTCCACGTACACAAATCCTCACAAAGGTACCTTTTCTGGTGGAGAAACAAAACATTTGCCTTTCAAGGTCTGCCATTTGGGCTAAATACAGCTCCCAGAGTGTTTACAAAGCTAATAAAACCCATAGCTGCTTACCTACAGAAGAGAGGTATTCGAATAATCGTCTACCTAGACGACTTTCTAATCCTAGGCTCCTCCATAGCAGAGTCAACAGCAAACACCCGGCAAACGCTCACCCTTCTACAGCGGCTGGGTTTCACCATAAATTGGGAGAAGTCTATCCTGGAGCCCACCCAGTCATTAACATTTCTGGGCCTTTCCATAGACTCACAGACAATGTCACTCAGCCTTCTGAATATACAGAACAAATGGCAACGCCTTCTCCTCAACCCAACTCTTGCACCTTGCAAAGTAGCAAGTCTGAGAGGGACATTGGAGGCTGCTCGCCCTGCCATTTGGCAAGCCCCCCTCCATTACAGATACCTACAAATACAGCTCGTAAGGTCCCTACAGATATCTCAAGACAATTACGAGACACTCATGTCCTTGAACAGCAACGCTCAAGCAGAACTACAGTGGTGGCACCAGAATGTTGTAACCATAAACAGCAGTGCGATCAATCCTCCTCCCACAGACCTATACATAACATCAGACACCTCCAAAACAGGCTGGGGTGCGTGGTGCGGGAACTTAACCGCAAACGGCCGTTATTTGCCTCTGGAAGCCAAACAACACATAAACGTCCTCGAACTGAAAGTGGCCTATCTTGCCGTCAAAGCCTTCCTCAAGGACAGGGCCAACATTGTGGTATGTCTCCGCATGGACAACACTACAGCTATAGCCCATGTGAACAACAAAGGGGGAACACGTTCCCCACAACTTGTCAGCTCTGAAACTGTGGCAGTGGTGTCTTCAGAAATCAATCCTGATCACTGCTCAACACTTACCAGGCAAGCTCAACAGCGTAGCAGACAGAGAATCCAGGGAGTTTTACAACTCCAGCAAGTGGCAAATAGACCCACAGCTAATCCAACCCTTCATAACAGGGTGCAATGTAGACCTCTTTACGTCCTCCACAACCCAGATTCACACACACATGGGATGTGCAACTCGTAACTAAATACTTGGATTCTCTTGGAAAAACTAAACTTTTGCCCTTAAAGCTCATTTCTATCAAGCTGGCAATACTTTTTGCCCTTACGTGCCCAGACCGAGCTTCATCCCTGGCTAAGTTGGACCTCCGTTATTGCCGTGTAGCCCCTCAAGAGAGACAGTTGACACGCTCTGTGTTTACCTTAAGGCTACACCTAACTTGCGTCCAGTCTTTCCATCATCCAACCAGATCTCTTGTTTGTCTCCTATGTTAAACCTCGCAACCCGATCATGACCCCAACACTTAGTCGATGGCTTCGTACAGCCATAAAGAATGCTGGAATTGACACCGAGTTGTTTAAGGCTCACTCGGTTCGTGGAGCCTCGACAAGAGCAGCAGTGAACAGTAACATTCCACTTGACAAAGTTATGAAAATGGCAGATTGGTCTTGTGTCAGTACCTTTCAAAAGTTTTATTACAAACCTGTCTTTAAGGCCAGTTATGGTCACTCTGTACTACAATAACTTGTTGTCATTACTATTACCATGGCCATTATGCAATAAACTGTTTATTGAAGTTACTTGTTTTGTCAAGTTACTTTTTATCTTGACCATTCCCTGCCCCTCTTCTGCACATTACATATATGTCAGGGCGATGAATTCTACCTGATGTTTTTTCATATATTTCAAACGGAGTTTGTGTAATATAATCCCAATTATACAAGGGCCACAAACCGGCCTGCCAGTATAATTGAAATTATATAAACAAACGAAGTGAGAAATATGAGTCCCACCCCTCAAACCTTGTATTCTCACACAGCATTAAAGAGATGCAAAGGATCATGGGACCATGTGCTTATACACTGGCACTATGGGATTGCATCATTTTTTGACCTGTCCCTGGGTGGGGACAGGCTTTAATATGTGTTAAAATGTGGTTCGAAGCACAAATAAGTGGAATTCTACCTGATGTTTTCTCACGTATTTCTCACTTCGTTTGTTTATATAATTTCAATTATACTAGCAGGCCGCTTTGCGGCCCTGGAATAATTGGGATTAATGCCATGAAATGTCAAATTGAGAGATGAGCAGAAATGATAGCTGCTATGTTGTTAAGCTTTATGCTGATGTTATAATCATATGCAACGTTCTAAAACTAGTAATGCAAAATAAGAAATTTTTATAAATGCCTTTACTGTAGTACTGATTTAGACGTTCTGAATTATGTATCTTTTGTTTCCCACGGTCATTCAAGACTGCAGAGTAACTCTTTTAATCTTTGCACCCCTTTTTGCAAAACATCAACTTTTCAGGCCTCCTACTTTAACAGAATAGCTAAACTGTGGATGTAGTCAGAGTCATGAGCAGTCAGAGCTTTCTCCAAAGCTACTAGTCAATTCTCTTTTTTGTTCACAGTAAGATAATATCGCCGGGGGGGGGAGTACTCCCTTATGTGGGTTTATATAGGTATGTGCAGCCCCAAAGGGTATGGATAGATAAAGCCAGCAACAAAAGCCCTTCTCCTAATGATCTACGAGTCCGGTCATAAATAGGTTATCAATCCATCCATGAGTTTATTGACAAATTACTCTTCAAATATAAACTTGAAAATAAGAACAAATCCAGGGAAAAGACTATCTCTTCCGTTTGAAATCTTGCCTATTAAGAGCACTGGGCAGCTTTCCCTTATAAATGGTTTACATGCAAGTGAAGGCGAAAATAAAATTAATTTAATTAAAAAATAGGCTACTCATAGCCGATTCTATAATAAATAGATAGTGCTTCTTTAGCATTTCAATGTACTAGTGCTTCTTTAAATAGGTTTTAAGTACTGCTCCTCTCAAGTAATATTTAAAACATTGTAAAATTTAAGCTATGGTAAGGATGTAAATATTATAAAGTCAATGGGGGAAAATATATTGTAAGTTGTGTAAAGTTTGACAGATAGTTGTAAGACATATTATTTTGTAAATTGTGCTGATTACTTTTATTATGTAGAGCCGGGGCAATGTTAACTGCTTTTTTAATATAGCCATAATGTTGTAGTTGTAAGTAGTCCCTTAACAAAATAAAATATACTTATAATATACTCTAAACATACATGAAGTATACTACACTGGGTATACTTTAGGTATACTTGATGTGTACATTTTGTATACACTTGATGTATACTTTTTGTACTAGTAATTTGGAACACCCCAATGTATACAAAAAGTATACCTCTCCTAGAGGATGTATACTAATGGTATACAGCAGGGTCACTGATGTATACAAATAGTATACATCATTTTTATATTGCCAAGCCAAATCTTGTTTGATGTATAATTATTTGATGTATACTAAAAATGTACATGATGGCAATGTATACATAGTACATACATTGTACACTATTTGTATACAGTAGATTGTCAGTGCTCTAATTTTGGTAAGGGGTGTTAAAATTGTAATGTACTAGGTATTTTGTGTGATATCATTAAGATAAATAAAAAAATAAAAAAAAATAAATAGGGTATCAAATTTTTGGTCAGGTCATATATAGGGTAGGGAAAATCACAAAATTTGGTCATAAATTGGGTAAGGGTTTTGGGAAGCGGGCTGCAGTACCCTACCCAATTTTTCTGGGAGTACCCCCAGGATAATATCACTGTTCTTGCAACACCTTAACATTATTTATCTGACATTCTTCATTGTTCAGTTCAAATATATATTTTTTTCTTTAAGGTAATTGATTACGAGTTTAATTTCAGCTACTTTTCTTCTTTACTTTCTGGTATATATTATATCTTGTATGTGTGTCTGTGTCTATGTGTGTGTGTCCGGCCAAAGTTTGACTAACCAATTTATAAACTGGCAACACAACATTCTTAGCCTAGTGGCTATTTTGGGTTGCCAGAACCCTAATTCTTAGCAATACTTTGTATATTTCCCTAATTGTTAGCAATACTTTGTATATTTTGGGGGGATTTTGCTTCCTTTTTTTACGACTATTTTGCATTCTGCAAATTGCAAATATCTCGCCGAGATTTTGAAAGACACAAACATTACAGCAAGATTACCTGCACCTCACTGAAAAGTGGCAATGGGATTGGCGAGAACAGTTATAACCCAAGATCCTTCCCAGCGGGAATAAGTCATTTTCTGTGTTGAAATAAGCGGCTCTGTGGTTGATCATTTCATCTAGTTGGATTTCAAATGAGGGAAGTGTAGTACTTCTAGGGGCCACAAAGGCTAACAACTCGAGCAACACAAAGTCACACTTCTAACACACGCATGCATACACCTCGTCTCGTCACATGACCACACTTTCCTGCACTACGTGAGTCCCAGATGTCTATAGGACACTACATCTTCCTCTTCCTCCGCTTATAAACTCTTAGTGAAAACTCTTAACAATAAAAATGTCAACAGTGTCCCAAAAGGCAAATTGGGAACGTTTGTAAAACCATCAT
>Ga0126337_10001053_pt1 | contig 15932 bp, 12 predicted proteins | sample DipCmetagenome_FD_92527 | JGI IMG/M metagenome (GOLD analysis project Ga0126337, IMG submission 92527) | Coral microbial communities from La Bocana,Puerto Morelos, Mexico - Diploria C A metagenome | ecosystem: Host-associated > Invertebrates > Cnidaria > Coral | place: La Bocana,Puerto Morelos... | reverse complement strand
CTGGAAAAAATACACAATATTTTCCACATGGTCGTTCAATGGGTTTTACCATTGGGATAGAAACCGTGAACGAAAACAGCGAAAAAACATCAGCAACAAAAAACAAAACCCAAGGATACTTTGAAATTCACACACAAAAACATCACAGAGTATGGGCCCCGCTGTAGCCAGCTTCAAATGATTCCCCTACAAAACCAGGCCCTTCTGGGGTGGCCCCTCAGCACCTTTTTTGCAAAGTTTGGCTCCCTTGATCCCCGTTCTGTCGAATTACCGGGCAAATGATCCCCGTCTCACCTCATCTCCAAAGTGTTCTCTGAAACGTCGACGTGCTGATAAGTCAGCATTGACCTTTTTTCGCATAGAATCCAATGGGACTGGTATTATTTACCTACATGTACCATAAAAATCAAGAAAACATGTATCCAAGAAATCTCCAACAGGACCCACTGAACGGACCCCTAAACCTGAGTATCCAGTATCTCTAGCAACTTACTTCGGGGTCCGTTGGTAAGGTCCTATTGAATTTTTGATAGAATGTAGGGAAATATGCCAGTGCCATGGATCCTATGGGATTGAGTTTGAAAGGTTGCTTAACTTGTTGGGGGTGTTTTTGAGTCGAGGATGAATCAATGCTTGGCAGGTATAGTGGGTCATAGGGAAACCCCAGGTTCTACAGGCTAATCTAGAGTGCAACTCAGTAGAATCCAAGTAGGAGTCACCAAAATTTCCCAAATTGGGGTGATGAAACATTGCAACCCAAGGATTTGAGCCAAAAAAACACAAGTTCCAACAAGTCCAAAGCCCGGCTTTAATACGTACTTGAACCAAATGAGTCTTGTCCCTTGAGGTTAACATTGAGCGTTGCTCATTTTTTTCTGCCACCTCTTTTGACAAGATGATTTTGAAGGTCGAAAGTTATCACAGTTATCCGACAAAACCACCCCCCAACCAAAAGGCCGGTTCTATCCGCGAGGTTACCAGCTAGCTGGAAATTAAGCCCGGCTCATGACTCATGAATGTAATTACTGTAGAGCAAGATGATAAGTCATTGCGAAAACAAACAATGATGGGAAGAGTGGAGTGATTTGCAATGGGGTTTCCTTTCTATCATTCCTGCTCAACAAACCCCTCCCTGACGGACCACACCTGCTCATCTTATTTTTGCACACAGGGTAAAGTGAACAAACATTCTCAACAGAAAAACACACTTGATGAAGCGCACCCACCACCATATCGTTGAGAACTCTTCAAAGAGTTGGATAAAAACAATATGTTCAGCCGTTTTGACACAACAAACTAACAAACCGTTGCGCTTTGGACATTTTTCTCACTGCGACCAAGCGGCATCCAAAAAAAACACGCCCAAAGGAAGGAGCCTGATGGCCAAGGGAAGCAACAGAATTGACCTTATAGCTTGATATAGAATAATATGTACACATATATACATGTACGTATAATACGGTATACGTACACATATCTGAATGTTCGAACATTATGATAATGTGGATCTATACGTCTTAAAACGATTTGACCTTCATAATATGAATGTCTTCAATACTTCTATGAATACTACTGTTGATGGCTGAAATCCTGCACCAGCTGATATGTAGTTTATCCCATTATTTACAGGGCTTTATACATCCCAGGTGGTGCAGGATTTCTTCCGTTAACAGTATGCATGACCATCGTCTTTGTAGTCACTTTGCTTTTTGTTTGGTACCCCCAATTTGGTACAGTCATGCTATAGCCAGCTCGGCATATTATATGCACTATAGGTAGGGATGATGATTTTAGGGCATATAGCCTCTCGTCCTGAATCCATGTTTCCTTCATCCACCAAGCCGATGACCAATTGGAATTCCACGTCCATGATGAACAATCGGATTTCCATGCCCAATCCGATGACCCATCCAATGACCCATCCAATGAATCCTTCCAATTCTTCCAACTGCGTTTTGGACGCATCCTTTCCAAACACTTTTTCGACATAGAAGGTTTCGGAGATATGGAAGGACCATTGCGCATTCAATGGCCGTTTAACGGGGTCATCCTAAATGTCGGGCATCATGTCACATGACATCATATTTCCTTTTTGACTGTATTTTACTTCCCGGAACTAACACGTCCCCTGAAAATTGATGGTTGGAAGATGCATTTCCTATTGAAATAGTCCCTTTTCTTGGGACATTTAGTTTTTGCTACATCCAAAAATCACTTCAAATTTGGTTACGTAAAAAAAACTCCAAAATGACATCCTAAACTGGCGACTTGGAGGGTATTTCAGATTCCAGGATCATGGCATCGGCTCAGGAGGGGGTGAGAATGGACCACAAAACCTGAGCCTCCACGTATGGAATATTATATATCAACCTACATGAATGGCGTAAATTTATGGTAAATTCCTCAGGATCCAAACCCTTTGCTGGAGTGGTATTAAGGGTTCCAATCCCATCCTCAGGATATCTCAGGATAGTCCTGGATTCTTAGGGGATCATGTAGGTAAATATTCCATAGATCGAGCATCTCGGAAATATGAGGTCAACACAAACGATTGCAAATAAAAAGAAACGGATGCTCTGAGAAGACTTTGATTAGAATTCTCTTTTAAACCTGGAAATCTTAACTTGACCCTACACTGACACAAATGATGCTTTGGAAAGGACTTTTCTTTTCACTTCTTGAGAGTGAAAATGTCAACATTCCTTGCAGCCTTGCATGTGTTTGGTGGGAGTATCTTTCATCCCACCCCTCTCCCGACCATTCCAGCGGTCCAATTGTTGAGACCTGGAAGGAGGGATCACGTCTTCCAGCAACTCCAGCAACGTGAACGTCCTCAACCAATTACCCAAAACCAAAAAAACATGGTGAACAAAAAAGGTGGATTGATAAATGATTCACTCTTGAGTGTTCTTGCTAAATTCCCAAAGCATTTTTTTTTGCCACGGCTAAGTGAGATTCTGATTGGACAAATGGCCACATCAAAGAATATGAAGGGAACATCTGTGACATCTTTAGCAGAATCAAGAGGTAGGCAAGACGATAGTTTCACAATAGATATGTTTCTTTCAATTGTTTATCAAGCTTCTATGGATTGAAGCAGTACCAAAAAACTATCCCCGTATGGTCGTGATGAATCTCTAGTGGCAGAAAGCAAAACATCACACCCTATAAACACATCACAAGTTATCAAACATCTGCCATCTCTGAAGCTTGAACAGCTTGTAGGACGTACCACCAGTAAGCTGTTCCACTTGAGCCACGAAAAAAAAATAAAACTCCTATTTTCCATTGAATCCTGGTTGCTTAATAGGGATCCATATATTGGTTTATGATAATCCCTATAACTGGGTACTGTAGTATATTCCCCTATATACCCTAACCAACCAGGGTCCCTTTTTTCTGATTGCTCACCTGTCCTTTCAAGAGGATGAAACACGAGGTCAAGAAGACCGGCGTAGGTGTAGAATTCCTCTGTTATCAGACGGTGTGATGCGTTGGTATCGGACACACAGCCGTGAAACAAATAGCGCATTGATATACATGTGGCTACTTATTTATGGGAAACTGGGAATCATGAATATTCTAGGGGGTTCTGTGTATACGTACTGTGGCATAGGTGACTTGAGAAGAAAAAGCCGGCGACTTCCTGGGTGTGTCAAATCCTCAAGAAATTTCGCTCACTTTGGGCGCAGAAGATAACACTTTGAGCCATGAAAATTATCATGAACATCCCATTCCATAAAATCCTGGTTGGTAAACAGGGATTCCTATAAAGAGCAACAAAAATAACTACCGTACTCCCCCATAAGGCTGGGATTTCAATGGGATTTCACACCAAACTCTTCATGTTTTTGTAAGACAATATTCGCAGGCTCGATGCACCCAAATGAGGCGGCGTCCAAATTTCTCAGGCACCATGCTCAATGATGCATAATTGATAGACTGGAAAATATCTATCGATCTACGAATTCCATGATTTTTTGAAAACCTATATAATTCCAATGGATTTTTGTCGAACGGCTTGGTAGTGGGAAAAAATCACCCTTTTTTTAGCAGTCTGTGGCACTTGAATATGCCAGGTATAGGCTTTACCTTGGTCCCCCCCCACAAAAATTGCTCCAAACGAACTTGTTCAAAAAGAGTCCATTGATCCCAAACTGCCTGGCCCTGAAGGAATGGCCCTTGGAATGATGTGAGATACATGGTTATCGTGGAGATTCATCCTTCCCTTCATTCCCTATGGAAAGGGCTGTTCGCCAGAAAATGACCCTCCTACTTTCCATTGAACCCTGGCTGTTGAATAGGGATCCTAAAAATGGCTCATTATAATCCTCATATAACTGGGCAGTATATTCCCCTATATACTCTAACTGACCAGGGTCCTTTTTTTCATTGCTCAAATGTCTCACTGGCCTCCCTGGTGAGTCCCACTATGACCATCCATGGTACTGGAAAATGCAACAGCATCGAAGCCGCAAAGGATCCATCCTCGCGATAAAAAAGACACAGCTAGGCCTGGGGGAAACGATGAATCACAACAAAGATCTGTGTTTTTGTTAAGATTATCAAGGCAGAACACAAACGTAAGAATATACTGCATATTTGCATCTCACATACGCATATTGACACACACATAGATATATACGAACAATAGTTGTCGATGGCGAAGTCCTTGTGACCGTTCAAACAAATCAGAAGTTCTTTCGTACCTATAGGATCATGAACTATAAATCCCAATGTAGCTATTGTGGAGACATTTGAAATACATCAGTTGCAGTTGCAATAGATTTTTTTTTTAATCTTGTTGCCCTCCCCTCACGAGTGTAGTCATCCAACATGTAATCGCAGTTGAGTGGAGAATCCACCATGCATAGTATAGTTTTTTGCAGTACTACCCCTTCAACTGTACCCAAATCCTTGGGAACCCACAACCTTCATTTTTAAGGGTTATAACCCATGTATTGGGGGCCTAAAATCTTCATTTTTCATGGTTTTGGGGTCCAAGGGATGATCCTAAACTTGTATCTACGCCAATCCAAAATTCACTGCAGGTTGAAACTATAACTCACCTTGTAGGTTCGAGCTACAGTTGTGTAGTTAGAAAAAGTTCCACAATGCTGGATCATATTCCCTAAGGATCCAGATGTGTCCTATTCTGGGGATGGGATTGAGACCATCAATCCTACTCTAGGGAGGGGTTTGGATTCCTAGGGATTGTAAAAGTGTTTTTTCCTTCATAGTGGCGTTTGGCAGGGATCACATTCTATCAAACTAAAAGTGATACTATTGATGGGCTAACGAAGCTCAGCTTGGTAGCTTTCTTTTATACATGTTTTTAGTTTTCTCCCATGATTGACAGGGGTTTGGTACATACATACAGTGCAAAAACATTGCCTTTTTTGTTGAAACGAACGGTACAAGTCATTAGCCTCTAAAAATGTAAGATAGCTAGCTGCAGCTATAAAATCATATTTTTTCTACCTACTTTGCAGGTTATTTTTGAGTTGACATCATTTCCGCAAAATCCCAGAAAGACTTGGATCTTTGTTGCTCACAAAATGATGTTTCCACAAAGAAACTCGAAAGGCGAACCATGTCTTCGCTTTGCGCAAGATGATTGATAAGATTGATAGCAGCTAAAAGAAACATCTCTCTCAAATGATGATACTGTTGATGGCTGAAATCTGGCTAACCAGTTGAAGCTGGTAGTTAATCCCATTATTTACAAGGTTTCAAACATGTACATCAACAGTAGGAATGGCCATATCATGGTTAAAAAAAAACAAGTCAACCCATAACCACCAAAATCATAATGCAAAACCAACAGAAAACAAATCACTTGGTTCCAGTCATTTTTTACTCACATCCTGCAATGCTGAAACACATCCCAATAAGTGCTTCCCATCCTTCCAAATTGGCCATACCAAACCCCAAGTGACCTCGCAACTTGTTTCCAGCACTTTCTGTCTAAGGCGGCGCACCTGTTACCAGGCTACACATGAGAATGCCACAGGGAAGTTCAATCGAGGTATTGTTTTTCCTTGTATTGCTGGGTTCTTTCAGATTGAAACAATTACTCACATTTTGTTGGCACAAAAAGAAAACATCATTGAAACCAGAACCTAGACTGAGTTGAAGTTGTTTTGTTTTAAAAAAACATCCACATGCTTTACGCTTCCTTCAAAAAACCATGCTTCAGTAAACAACGGATATCCCAAAAGAATCAACGTTGCCGGCTTACACTTGGATCCTGTGACACTCCCTAAAACTAAGCCTCTGAAACCTGGGCCAAAGCCCAAAAGGGAAGGATCATCTTTCAACCATTGATTTTCAGTGGCTATGTCATGTTAGTGGGAGAGGCGACACTTCATTTACCATCATTCACCATAAACAAATCAATCATTCATGTAGGTATGATATACCAGTCCCATGGATCCGATGAGATTGGACTCTGTCAAACACTTCCCTCCAACAAATTACTGAACAAAAACGAAAAAACAGTTTCAATGTTTGCCACGTTTGACGTCAATAAGGGAACCTTATATATTGCATTGCTAACACGTAATCTTCACTGAACATGTTCGATGTATGGCACATTTACCTACATGAATGGTTGAGTTTTAATAGTAAATGTAGGCAAATATACAATACATGGTTTTTATGGGTCGTGATATACATGTATCAAATATATCATTGGGAAATACTGGGCAGTGTTGTAAAGTTCACTGATCATACAAGGTTCCAAAGACCGTGAGCCTCTTCTTGCGTCGGGATGTTGCCTTTGGGGCACACAGCTGCAAACAGTGTTTTCCCGCGAACATGTTAGTTTAAAGAGGGTTTTTTAGCGGCAAACCAGGCAACAAAATTTTGCCAAAAACGGAAGGTACTGTCGATAGTGCTGGATTGTGAGTTTGTTTCAATATTGGGACCATTGCGACTCTTGGTCTTGGCAGTCGTTCCATTTGGTTTTGACCCTGGAGAACAAAACCCTTCGATTTTTCGCAAAAAAAACACCTTCATTTTAGCAATGTGTTCAACTAGTTGGCGGTTTCAACCCATCTGAAAAATATTAGTCAAATTGGATCATTTCCCCAAATAAGGGTGATTTTTTTTTTTAAGAAACCACCACCTAGTCAATCATCTTCATCAAAATGTTCATCAAATCCAGGTCCAATGCCAGCAGCAGTGAGCACCAATAATAGATCATCGATCATCGTTAGCTGGATAAGCCTTTTAGCACTCCAAACCACCCACACATCTGCAGCCATTCATTTGTAGTTCACCCACCTTCTGGAATGATCAAAATCCATCATGTCAACGTTTTGTTCAAACTCAAAAAATTCATTGAGATATGAAATACATGGATGGTTTGGGGTTTCTGGGTTTCCAAAATGGTCCCCTTTTTTAGACAAACATATCAAACATCTGAGTTTTCCAGGGTTTTTTCCAAGCAAACATCTGATTGTTTAACCTCTCGATTCGCATGGTGGAGCGTTGACTGGAAACGCTTCGTTCAGGAAATAGTGCTGCATTGTGGATACAATGTAGAGATGCACATGTAAATATGTAAATATTGAAATATTGATAGTTAAAGATACGTGTATATATATAGAGAGAGAGAGACATTGCCGCATTGCCTACCTGCACCAGAAATATCTTCTTATACTGCTTTACATCTATGAACACCTAGAATATCCAATTCCGTCTCGTGGCATTTAAACATTCATTCCACCATTCCACCTGGACATTGTTCCTTAAAAGAAAGGGTCAATCCAAGCCGTCATGCCACCACATTACCCCTGCCGTCGCTGCCTTTCTCTGGCAAAAGATCTTGCTTCTTCAGCCAATCCTGGTGGTTGATGGAGATCCAGGTTAACTGGTTAACTGGTTAGTGCCTCTGGGAAGCTGCAGCTAACTGGTCAGTGCTGAAGATCCAGCGTCTAAGCCCCGCATTCAGGTTAACAGGGTTGGGTGCTCAAGCTCCCCCTTGTTGCGACCCTGTGAGGCTCATTCACTAAGCAAAAACCACTGAAAAAAGTCATCTCAAGCATTCCTTTTTGTTCATTGTTGTGGGCGCATGGGTTTGTTGAATTCACTTGCAGCCAACTCGTGTTCAAAAAAGAAACTTTCAGCAACACACTCCACTTGCCTGCGTCCCAATCGTGTGCTTGTGTGGGAAGCCAATCGATTTGGTTGGGGCTGTGCTGTTGAGACAGCGGCTGATGGGGTAGTTTAAAGGAAGAGATGTAAATCAGGGTTTGAGATGCAATGTGCCCCTTAACCATCACTTAAAATGAGCTTGATTACCCCTTCTAGGGTGATTCTTTACAAACCCCAGGACCAGGGACATACGGTTTGATGGAAGAAAACCTAGAACCTGGGCGAAAGAAAAATCCTCTTGGATAATGGGATAAAATATCAACCTCAAGTGGTTTAGCAGGATTTCTGAACCATCAACTGTAGGTCACCAAGATTTCACAAAAAAAACACCCATGGCCCATTTAAGATGCGTGACCTGTTTCGAACACCAAAAATGTCCTGCACTGTACTTTGCCATGTGCGATGACTCAAGGTCGAATACGTTGCAAGTTTTAAAACCTCAACGTCTTGGGACGCAGTTTATTGGACATTTGAGGATGGTGACACAGGATGGGACAATCTCTGCATTTTCTGGGTGACTAGATTATAATTCTACAATGCTACAAGTTATACACTGGTGACGGTGAAAACCTAGCAAAATCAACAAATTAAGGGTGATATGTCTATTTAAAAGTGGAGATTTACAGTATGCATCCATTCAGTTACCACCAGATTTCTGAACCATCAACAGTATGTCATGTCTATATCTACTTAATAAAGATTTTGTGTTGATAAGATTGGACTAGTAAAGACGTTTTTAAAATCAAAAACAATCCTAACATAGGCAGCTAGTCGAGATCTACGTGGCATATTTGTGATGAACATGAATCTCATGGGGGTGGGTGAAGCGGGTGCAGTTCCTATGATAAATTCTCAGAAGAAATCAGGGCGGCTTTACCCATCTACACTTCCAAAGCGAAAACATCCAATGACTTGAGCTTGGTTAAGACACCCATCTCATGTCAATTCGCCGCACTTGCAAAAAACAAATCTATATATTGAATATATCAAAATACGGCAGGGATCATTGCAGGGTTAGTCTTACCAAGTGCCCTTGGGATGCTTGGTCAACAAGTAGTTACTACACTCCTGGAAAGCTGAAAGTTCACGGATTTGCACAAAACCTGAGCATGAAATCTGATATTCAACAGTCAGTATCTCTTGGAAGCCTCCATTTATGACAGGTTTCGGCTAATGTGTGTTATGATTGTGTGATTTACCATGTTTGACCTGTAAAAACATGTTGTTTTCTGTTCCAGGGCAACGGGGCACAACCCAAGCTGTCTACCAGTTGGAAATTTCTAGGGCTTCCGAACGCCTACTTTGGGCTTCAGCACTGAAGCCAAGCGTTGAAAACCCAGGAGCGGATTGGGCAAATGATGCCTAAGGTGTTTTTATGACTGGAGATGATCATCCCAGACCGAACGGATACAGTAGTTGAACAGTAGTTGGCACAGTCCATACATATTGGTTTATAAGGACCCTTTACTAACCCACCGTTTGGTATCTCTGCCATCTATTTTGACCTTAAGGTACGTCGTTACAGTAGTTTGCCCATCGTGACGGGCAAAGTCCCCTAAGGTTTCGGGTTGGATTGGACCCCTTCCAAATCTCCGGTTTTTATGGCTTATAAATGGGGGTGATCCGATCAACCATTTTCTAAGTGGGATGATCCTCCAAGTACACCCACGAATCCGAGACATGTCGGTGTGTTTTTTTCTGTTTTTTTGGTGATGCTTGTTGTTTAGTTGAATATAAGTAAACATATAGTTATATATATAGAGGAGCCAAAAGCATCACACATGCATGGTGATGTGCTAAGGGGATTGGTGATGGGTCTAAGCTGGTGGTGAATCAGTTGAAAGTACTTTGAATAATATTGAATATCTTGTTAATGTAAGCATTGTCATTATGATCATGACATGGTGACAACAAACATCATATATACAAATATCAACAAATATCATATTTAGTATTGAAGACATCGATCATTGTGACGATGCTTGTTGCTGCTGATGCTGCTGCTGATGATGATAACGATGATGATGATGATGATGATGATGATGATGATGATGATGATGATGATGATGCCGCTGTTGATGATAATGAGCCAGTGCAAAGGTTTGTGTTTATCCATACTTGTAAGAGCAAGGAAATCTGCACAACACTAAGTCTATCAAAGGGACACAATGAAACTGGACTGCAGCCGCGATTCACCTGCTATCACCATCACCATCACAATCATCATCATCATCATCATCATCATCATCATTCAAGAATCATCATCCTCACCGTCATCATAATCTTCATTATGTTTTTGTTCACTCCCAAATTGTTGCTAATGTCAACACCCTTCATTTTCATACCCATTCCCCTCCATGTCTGCTCACCGAGGAACAAAACACCACAACAAACCACCAAATCGAATCCACTGGCAAAGGCAGGATGACCACCTCGCAGCCGAGGCTGGCATTTTTCGCCACTGAAACAAACAAAATGAATGTCAAATGTAAATCTCATGTCTGTATAAGTTTACCTGGAACTCAAAATGACCTCTGTTTTAAATGGAAAAGGCCTTTTTTTTTCGGGGGGGGGGGGGGATTTTCAAAAATAGAGGTCATTTGCCTATTATATATACATAGAAAAACAAATATTTGCTTCAAGGAACTAACATATCCCACCTATATTGAAAAAGGAAACTTATCTTCCCGAGAGGGTATATATTTCCTGTTGGAAAGGGTACTAAAATTCCAAAAACAAGTATAATGTATGTGCCATATGGTGCCATATTACTGGAGGCAAACAGTGGTCAAATAAAAAAACAAACAAGGAACCTGGCCACACATAGGTTCATCATGTGATCAGAATCCCACAAATGGTGGATCTCTGATACAAAGTCTGGTGAAGAGTGAGGCCAAAACCATCAAAATTTACATTTGTTCGCTATAAACACCAATCACTGAGGATTTCAATGGAAAAATGTTGCAGCCAGTTGATGGCTGAAACCAGAAATTCCGAAGGTTTGGTTCAGATGATTTTCGCTGTGAAAAGGGTGATTTTCACAGTTCCAGCGGTTACGTAGTTTTCCGCGGAGTACCTCGAATTAGTTGGTGCGCGTTCATTGACCCCCGAAGAAAAAATGTTGGTGTCGTCTTGATGATATCGAATTGGACAAATGAAGCATCCCCAAGTGTTCACTGATGCAAAGAAGACAAATATTTTTGAACAAGATGGCCTACTTGGATGATCTTTACTTGGAACGACTCAACCAAATAACTCGCACATCTCGGACATTTGCTCATAGCTATTTACCAGACACCGTAAACCTATACATGTTGCTTCATCCTTCAAAAGCCAAATGTTATCATATTCTGAAAGATTTGACATACTTAATGGAAGGTCAACCCCCTAACAAAAAGAGGTCAGCCAGGTTCGTGACACGGACATCAGCATACTCCCAGCAACACCTGGAGAGACATCCATGATGTCACCAACCAAGAAAGTCACACGAGCCTCGGGGGTTGGGCGTTTCGGATCCAGTTATGTTAGTGGACTTAAGGGGGAACTATGAATGGCCGAAAATCAATGGGTTTAACTGGGGTGAAATATCACCCTACTTATAGGGATCTTATAGGGGGTTCATTTCACCCCATTTATTTACAAGTTGTTTTTTGGACCCACCTTGAAGGAATAAATGTTTTTTTTCTCTGGCTAATGCATGCACGAGGATCCTGAGGTTACCAAGTTAGAATTTTCAGTAGTTGAGGGTATGCTAATGCTCTACCCCCAAGCGATCGGTTCATGGTTTATATGGTTCACTAGCACCACGTATCATTATATCAACAGCTTTTTTTCTGACAAGGTAAGGTAAAGTGCTCAACTTCAGAAACGTTTTTATCTTAATCAAATCAACTGAAAGTAAAATCACTAATAAACAATAACGCTAATACATCCTGGAATCATCCCAAAATAATTGATGAGATTTCCTGACGTCTAGGCATGTAGTGGGGGTACCACCGATATCAAAGCTGAAACCTGAAATATGGTATTTCGATCACTAAGACAGGGACATGGGTACAAAAATCGTAGGTTGTTTTAGGGGGCTTGAGTGTCCATTGCAGGATACAAGGTGGACCCCCTACCAATTATAAGTGGAGTTAAGTTATAGTCCCTCTAAATGGCTGAAAATTAATGGGTAACTGGGGTTATTTCACCCTACTTATAAGGGGCCCATTTCACCCCATTTGCAACTAGTTTTTGGGCCCACCTTGTACATCCGCCAAATTCAATCACACCAGGTTGAGCTCACGACAAAGTCTTCTGGCGACAGAATGTCCCTCAACTTCCGTTTGGCCACAGCCACAGTCTGGCGGGAAGGGAAAAAATTGGGGTTCAGCTGATGAAAACACGCCCCACTTTGTACAGGAAATATAGGGTATAGTTGCTGGGACTAAGACGAATATTGTCGGGTAGAAGTGATGGAAACCAAGTCTAGAGTCTAGAGAAAACATCATAAAACATCGTGTGAGCGGATGAGAGGCGGATGAGGTTACTTAGCCTAATGCAGGCGCAATAGTTGTGAGCCCTTCATGTTCTTCTTTCAGAATGCCCTACTGGTGCGGTCAGTATTTCGTCAACCAGGACTTTGGCTCCAAGGGATGTGTTCCACCAGCAGCCTGAGATGGGTGCAACTAAACGGTTTGGCAGTGTCACTCGAAACATTCAGATCCTGTTTTCCAGCACAAACACACACAAAAAGAACTTAGGGTCCATTTGTTTCTTGATCCTTTTTGGCTTCTTTTGCTGTTCTCAAGGTTTCTCATGTATAACTTCTTCAAACGAAGCCAACACCCTGCAGCAAAAAAAAATGTAAAAGCTCGCAGACTCGATGTGAGTCATTTGGTCAGTGGGAATTATACACTATTCCACAACCCCCCACCCACCGCAAGAGGACCCTAGGAAATATCCTGCCTTCCCTTATTTGGGGATTAATTACCAGGTTCCAACAGGCTTCATAACCCCTATATGTGGAAGTCAAGTTTCCAAGATGGGCCCCCCACTACCCAGGAAGTCCAAAGACAAAACCTTGCCCCTTGGTAGTAGGGAATCCTTCATATGGATCATCCCAAAGACTATGCTTTGTTTGGTCTTGGACTTCCAGGGACTAGTTATAAATGGAGTTATAACTTGTAACCCCTAGAAATGACCTTCTAAATGGCCATTTTGATTTTTTCTTGCCACCCCCTAAATCAGTGAAGATATATTTGGCCCCCCTTTTTCAACCTGTGACCGACCCATGTATGGTTGGCATAGTTACCTATACATGACATGTACCATCAATTTTAAGCCATTCATGTAGGTAAATATAATATACCAATCCCATGGATTGGTGCTATGCCGTAACTGCCATGGGTCAACTAAGGCCGTAATCCCAACTTCAATGATATAATTGTGTAGGTGTTCATCCCCGTAATACCCTTACCTTCCCATTGAATCCCGGTTGTTTAATTAGGGATCCTTTTTAATGGTTACCCTCTGGTAAGCTAACATAGCTGGCTGGAAAACCCACCATTTCTAATAGGAAATGGAACATCGACTCATTCCGGGTCCAGCCATTCCAGGCAGCTATGCTAGTTGATCCCGGAGTGTAACCAATATTCCCCTATAAATGGAATCCTGGTTGTTTAATAGGGATCCCGGGATCCCTTTTAATGGTTTATGAACTAATCCCCTATAAAACACCCTTTAACCAACCAGGGGTGTTGTGTTTTTTTTTCAGGACCTCCATGGGTTCCACCTCTGCCCTCACCTTGGGTGATACATCAAAGGCCACGAGCTCCAAAGCATCAAAGCTGCGCAGTTCCACCGCCACTTGGTGACCTGCTGCTGAGACCCGTCACGTCGTGGACGTGACTTGGACGACTTCTTCGTTTCGGTGGTATGATGATCAAATGATATAGATGTATGGATCTGAAGTTCAAACGTTTTTTGGATTGCTAGATGTTGTTTTTAAATACTATACTATACATATATACATACATATACATTATATGGGAAAGGTGAGGGGGTAGTGATTCAGGATCACTCCAAAGAGTTTTAATGAAACAACTGTTGAACACATCTTCTTAAGGAATAGTTACAGGGTGTGGGCTTGGAAACACTAGCTGCCAACCATCAGTTGAGTATGCGACTTTATAGCCAAGGAAAAGGACCAAACATAGCCGAAGCAAAAGAAACAATGGCTGTTCATACTTGATGGCGTCATGGACAAAAACAAGAACCTGGCAATTCTTTGTGAGTTTTTTCGGATGGTTAACTGACCCCTTCGAAGGTTGTTGGTGACCTCCAACTAGGGGATAAAAAACTCACTTTGCATCACCGGGAAGTCAGGTTTTTCTAGGAACAACTGATATCTGAAAAACATGAAAAATAAAAAGAACACCCCACCGAGAAACAACCAACTTCTCATCCGTCCAGTGTTTCAACAGCCAGCAAATATCCAAATGCATTTTATAGTGGTCATTACATTACCAACCCAAACACTGCACTATTGTAAGGAAATCCCTCAAAATTGCCATGCATTTGTATTGTTTGATCCCCCCCAAATGGGTAATGTAATGACCGCTGTTACTACATATCATGTTCATCAATACCTTGGTGGCAGCTCCAACCACATCATAACCTATCCAAACACACCCTTCTCACCAGTCAACATATTCCTATATAGTGGCCTTCAAACAATCTGTGCCTTGATAAGGGCATCTTGTTGTTCTTGTGTTGCATTCCATTTGTATTCCTTAAAGAAGACCAGCTCTTCATGATTCAACCGGAACTATTTGTTTTCATCACTTTTTCAACTTAAGGTTGATACTGACATAGGTAGCAGTAGCAGGAACTATGGTAGTTTTGTTGCCGTTGAAAACATAAGCTAGTTGGTGGTTTCAACCCATTTGAAAAATATTAGTCAAATTGGAAATCTTCCCCAGGAAAGGGTGAAAATAAAAGATATTTGAAACCACCACCTAGTAAGGGCCTTGTTGGCTTTTCACGTATGTTCAAACAGACGCTGCATCTTCCATCTCACCTGAGCCACACCCGGCCACCAACAGCCGGGAAGGCTTGGAAGGCGTGGGAATCTCCACCTGCGGATGGGGTGGTTGAAAAGGTCGCCAGCAACAGGGATTTGTTACCCAAACATTCAATGTATGGTATATTTACCTACATGAATGGTTGATTTTTATGATCAATGTTAGGGAAATATACCATACATTGAATGTTTGGGTTTAATTTCAAAAACACCCCCGCTGAGTAGCTTTGAGGAGGATTGCTTTTTTTCTTTTAAACGAGGTTGTTTGAATAACATCTGCTTTAATTGGGTCGTATTTTTATGACAAAACAAAACAAAACATAGTGCCACGTTTGTTTACCAAGAATGGCTGCGCTGTGCTGTGGAGATTTCCCACCGTAGGTCTTTTCCACCGTAACCTTTGAAACGCCTTCAAGGTCCTAAAAAAATTGGGAACTCAAAAGAATAACAGGCTTGAGAACTTGAGAACGTGAAAATTCCTGTTCCAGTCATATATGACAATTATATGCGGGTTGAGGCGTCAATCAATTAAGAACTATGCCGTTGTTTGCAGTATACAGGCGATATTTGCAGTATACAGGCTATAAATGGTTATACATGTAAACATCCAATATCATTACACACTCATATGGAGGGGTGCGAATGTGTATAGCAGGGGTCTTGAATCTCCAAACCACCAGTGACTTGAGATCCCATGAGTCTTAGG
>Ga0126337_10001049_pt1 | contig 15942 bp, 7 predicted proteins | sample DipCmetagenome_FD_92527 | JGI IMG/M metagenome (GOLD analysis project Ga0126337, IMG submission 92527) | Coral microbial communities from La Bocana,Puerto Morelos, Mexico - Diploria C A metagenome | ecosystem: Host-associated > Invertebrates > Cnidaria > Coral | place: La Bocana,Puerto Morelos... | reverse complement strand
GTCCCAGACCTTGACGTCTACACCCTGTCTTGTGGCAGGAGTACCTGGGGCCTCGCATGTGATTCCTTTTTGTCGGATGATTGCATTGATGTAGCTTGCCATCAACAGAGTGATTTCTAAAATCTGTAACAGAAATAGGTCTGAGCAAAGTACTTTACATCTATGTGGGAAAGTGAGTCTTCCACAACTTTAACTGTACTTAGCCCAGGAATCTACAATCATGGGCAAAAGTCTTGGGACAAATTTGCACTTGTGGCGCTTTTTCACATGCGCCAAACAAACAGTCACGCGTGAATTCAACTACAATTGCTTAGCCCCTCCCCCACCCAACCTACGATGCTGGACATTTTCTAGAGTTTCATCATTGTATGGGGATGGGGTGCGGGAGGGAGGAGGCAGAAACGTATTTTGTAAAAGATAACAGTGCTTTCCCAAATTCCATTTTTAAAACACAGATAATTCATGCAATGACCCAAGTGTCCCGAGAAATTTTGTCCACCATTGTAGATCGAAGGATCTGGGTTCCAATTTGTTCTACGAGGCGTGTGGAGTTAGTAGACTCGTGGACTCTAGTTCAGCTCCTCGGCCACGCTTGTAACTAGCCAACTGACCGGTTTGCCTCGGGTTCACTCCTGCTATCTTCTACTAAAATTACATCTTTGTGGGATTTAATTGCTTGGTCCCACTAGCCTTTGTGCTGTAAACCAAGACAGAGGGTAAATAAAGATTCTTTTTAGAGGGATTGCCCTCAAAGTTCGAGCAATAAGTGCATTTTTTTTTTACTAAAAATATCGTCGTACCACATCTCACTGTAATTCACCTCTCTAAATGGCTCCGCAGCTTCTCGAGCATTCTCGACAAAGTTAATATCAAACCTCGTAAAAATGCTTAAAGCGTGTTTAAGGTTGGCCAATTTTCTTCAAATATCGGTTTTTGGGTCAAAGTAATGGTCGAAAAGTAATCTTTAATTTCTGGAAAAAAATAGAAAAAGACTAGAAATTGTTAAAAAGTTTTCACTGGAAGTAACAGCCCTATGATGTATATGCAATCAACCGAGACGCTCTTTTCTCGAATAAACTTTTTAGCTTGAAGCAGATACTTTCAAGAGTTAAATCTGTGATGACGTAGTGGTCTTAAGTTCGCTCGGGACATGCCCATGAACGATACGAAAAGGAAACGAGTATCACGCTATTTACAACTCTATTAATAAACAGATTTATTTCTTAAAAGTCACGATTAAATTGATTTGTTTTTTTCCCATCAGTTAAGGGCTAGCAAGTTAGTCACGCGAGTCACTTGCAAGAATTGCGTTACCACGGCTATCTTAAGCACGGTGGTTATTCCCCACCACAATGACGTAATCCGTGCTTTCTTTGCTTGGCTTGCAAATATTTAATTTTCCGTCTGATCGCTTCAATAAAACAGCACGGCAATTCGCCTCTCTTGTCGAAACTACGAAAATTACTGGGAAAATTACGGTTAGAGCAATGACTCGCTCCTGGCGAAATAAAAGTTCAAACAAGCAGTATGCCAAAGAGAAAGTTGCAGCGTAGACACATTCCATGAATGGCGTGATCACTTTTTATGTATGCAATACTCGCTTCGAATCAACCGCTTCAATAACACAAGAAGCTAATATATTTTATTCATTTTTAGCGCTTTGGGTCCTGGAACCGAAGAAAAAACTAAATTGGAGAAAAAATGGCTCGTAGGTTTCAAAAGGTGATTCGGGCACTTGCATTTCGTGATCGTGAAAAATTCGACAATTCCTTTTGTCTCATCAAAGTTCTTGGTATAGTTTAGTAGAAAGCTCTATAAGCTTTGATTTGATATAGGCGTTCAGGTATCTACAGGTTAAACCGGACACGTTACATCGCTTGGACGCGAGAAATTCCCCTGAAGGTAATTTACTCTGTGGTGTCAGCGTGGGGCTCAAGTCTTGATAAGCTGGTATTAACTGTATTCAAAATTTTACCATGAGGTTTGTTTGGTGATTTTGCCTTTATTGCTCGAATGTTCAGAGCAAACCGTCATAAATTACTCCTTATAGCCGATTAACGCAGTGTGACAAAGTCGAAAGGTTTTAAAACGAAATTTGGATACGAAAGCTTACCTTTCCTCTGGACATAACAAATAACAATCTCTGGGTTCCCTGTTCCACTGTGTTGCCGCCACGCATGATGGACTGGTTAACGACTAACATGAAATCGTCTTTCCAGCCGCCAAACGTCACCACATGTTTGTACCTGTAGCGACACATCAAACGCTAAAAAACAAACAAAACAAACAAAAACATAAGATTAGCACAGCCAAAAGCAAGATAAGACCAACTCTACAAGACCAATTGTTTGGTGATCACTTATCGTACATTTCTTTTATATTGTTATATTTTGTTAATTAAAGCAGAAGTGATACGTTATGCAGGGCCCTGCTGATACCAGCCTAGTGCTGAGAGGGCTACCCCACACAAATAAAGCTTAGTTTTCCGTTGGCTTACTAGAGCAAAAGGATACCCACCCACATATGCCATGGGTATACATTGCAGTGGCCTGACGAACTGCTCAGAGGAGGGGGGTGGGGAAGACCAGTGATACACTATTGTGTTAAAATTATAATGAAAATCTAGTTTGAATGGCTAGAACAAGAAAAATGCTGTCACGTTCCTTAGCTTTCGTGTTCGTGCAATGCGGCTTATATCTAAATGTGAAACGTCGTTGTTCTCTAACTGCAGTAACTCGCTCTTTACATCTGTAGGGGCCTCTGCTGTACGTTCTTTCACACTTTCTCCTTGAATAACAAAGTAACTGGCCGATCAGTGAAAACATTGATGAACAGTGCTTTGGAATTCAGTTTTCATTTCTCTTTTTTAGTGGCAGAGAGAGAGTATACGGAAAAATAAAGAAATAAAAAAAAAACTGGATATGAGTGATGAGCAGGCAGACTTACCAAACTCTGTCCTTCCAGAATATTAATGCTGTCTTCTTCCACCGCCAGCCAAACTGACTGCGTATTCTCTGTCATTGTAGTTCGTTTCTTAGCGGCTGACACTGTGTGCTTTTGCTGTGAGAAGGAAAACGAAATTATCGTTAGCTGCCAATTAATTGAAAACGTTCAATATTAACCAAAAAAACAGTGTAATGATAATAATCGCAAACCTGTGCTTGAAACAGTCTGCAGCCGAAAAAGGGCCATCGGCGCGCATTCTCCAGATACTTGTCCACGCACTCTTTTACACTCCACCCGTGCAGCGTCGACCACTTCTCGGCCATGCGCAGTGTGAGTGAGCTACAAAATTGATTAAGACAGCGCCAAATTAGTGGAAACAACACAACCGAGTTGAAATTCGATCTATATCCTTCCACATCTACACCATTCATTCCCCCTGATTGATTGTTTTTCTGCCTTAGTTAATTATTATTTGGAGGTTTACTTCAAAATATTGTCAAACTGCTTATTAAGAGTAGGTGTAGGTGTGGGGAAGTGTGCTATCCAAACAGGCGGAAAACTGTTACCTTTAACATTTAAAATCGGACTGATCATTCTGGGCACTGCACTGACCGAACAATAAAAAAATAAGTAATTAAGAAACTATTTTAAAAATTTTCTACCAAATTGTTTAAGATGACAAGGAATCACAGGTCAGCGCCTCTTTATGAGATTAAGGTCTTCATAAAACTTGTGAAACAGACCGCCTATCTGAGATCCGTGCCGGCGCTTTTCACTAACTCACCGTTTGCCGGAGTCTTCCCTGATCGTCTTGGCACAGAACTGGGAGATAACCATCTCGATTCTTTTGCCCGGTAGTGAATTACTGTGAGCTCTGTAATCGCCGTAAGTAATCTAAAAACAAAGCGTAGATCTTGCTCAAAACATTTGAAGAACGAGTCGGTATAAAGTTAGAGAGCAGAGAGAACAATCAACACAAGAAATCAAATGAAAATACCTGAGCCATGAGAGCTGCAAACTCTAACGCCATATCCTTGCTCACAGGAAAACGTCCTTTGACCACATTTACATTTGCCTGTAATTCATACAGAGAAGGTTAAATTCCGAGGAACCAAGGTCGCTCGTCAACATCAGCACGTATGTTCGATATCTACAGCAGGAATCGCTTTGGCGTAATTCTATCCCGGTCTCCTTCCTTCTAAATGACGTTCATAGGTTACCCACCCCACCCCCTTGACGGATTTGCCAGTTGCCAGTCACCACCACACGTTTGGACTGGGTGAAGTCTGCAGTTATAGCACTCGTCACGCAAAGCTTCGTTTTGTCTATGTGGCGTTGCGTGACAGAAAGATGGCCTACTAGATGGGGATAGGTACTTAGGATGCCCAGCCTTTTTGACTCGGTGATAACGTACTAATCCCGGTGATTACAACACCACCACCCTCCCCCGCACACAAAAAGAGATATTACACGAAATAATTCCTTCTCTTGATAAAAAGAAATGGAGAAAAGCAAATGCTGACCTGCAAAACAAGAAAGTATTTTTCTTTCTCTGTTTCTCCACCGCTGAGGCTCTTGAAGTATAACCTACGATGATAAAAGAAGAAAGAATGTTATGCAACAACCAATGACATTCGCTCTTCACACACAACGCACCGCATCCACAAACAGGTCCAATCAAAACAAAGGCAGGTCTTTAACTGATAATTACCTGTTTTTGTAGGTAAGTTTGATCATCCTGCTTGTATCCAGTTTCCCTTGGCTTTGACTCCGCAATGCTTGCTCCCATTTTGAAATCACATCACACAACTGTAAAAAGATTCAACGGACGCACTTAAGAAGGCTCCCTATAGTTTCACTATCGCTCGCGCAATGAGGACGAAAGCCTTAGTATGCTGCACCGCTCAAAGGAACTAAAACTACATTTAATAGGTTTAAGAGGAGTGGTAAAAGGAAATACAAAAACATCATTCAAAATATAACACATAATTCAAGACTAAAAAGCTAAGATTTTAATTAAGATGCTTGGATGCCTTCTTGTAAATTAATTTATTATAATTATTATTACTTACAAGCGCGCGAAACGTGATAGAAAGAAATCTAATTTTGAATGTTGTGCGCACGGATATGTCGTCACGGCAGCAATAAGAGGCTTGTGGCATAACTAGAAAACATATTAAGGTTCAATAAAACTTAATTTACTACGAACCTTGACACTGGCTTGTAAGCAATGTTCCACTAAATTGACGGGATTGTCCGTAAACAGAGCGTAACCACTCTCTGAGGGAGAGCGAATGCCGACCGCCTACAAGAAATTGAATTCAAGAGTTTAGGAGGCTGTAACTATACGTAATTGAGTCGGAGCTTTAGTAACACTAGAGACATATTTAGCTTCAACTTACTCTGTTGATAGTCTCGGAAAATTCTTGAATGGTAGATGAACCGTCAAAACCAAAAACCTGAAAAACAAAACAAATGAGGAATCATGGGCAAAGTTGCCAACGACATCACTCATGTTTCCAAATTCCTTGATAAAAGTAAAATTTCCCTGACCAAATGAATACAAAATATCAGCCTGGTAGCGGCTTCTAGCCTCCCCTTAAGCCGTCCTTTCCACCCATTCATTAAGCCTGCTAAGTTTAACTAATTTGTCTTCTTAATTTAAAACCAAAACAATTCTTCCCCAAATATTTCATCCAGCCCTCAATGGTATTAAGTCAGCTGTGTTACACTATTTCAGTTTTCCTTGACTTTTCATGAAAATGTCAATTTTCCCTGACTCAAAATAAAGGTCCCTGACTTTTTCATGTCCTTGACGATATTTTTTCCCCTGACCATTTTCTGACCTGTGGTAATCCTGTTAAACTCGTCAAATATCTTGGCTGGAATTGAATACTTCTAACATTTAATATCTGTTTTTGAATCTTGGCTGATCTTTTATAACTTACCTGCGTGGTTCTATCAATAAAATGGACCGGAATACTCATCAAACACGAATGATCGTACGGCTTACGGAGCAGAACAGACAGGACCTGAGAAGATCAAGATCAGAACAACCAACGAATCAACTTAAGAACTTATTAAACACACAAGGCAACTGGGTGAAGCCAAACGACTTTGGATTCATCGACAGAAAACCTTTGCTTAACTATAGAAATTATTCTTTGTTGCAAAAAAAAGTTGTCGCAGAATTTTGACGCAACTTGTTTTAAAAAAGCGAGTTACATGCTTAAATTCCGATTCCCCCTGATATATTGAACACAACTATAATGCTCTTGTTATCGCCTTCAATAAAATTATATTACTGTTCAGAATTTTACAATCAGTGTGTTGTGTTATAAAGGAAAGGTATTTTTGCATCTACAGCACTGACAATGTACATCTGTTCTATTCACCTCCATTCTTGATGGCTTGGCCTCTCTTTTTCCATTTTGTAAACTTCTCTCCAGGCTTCTGATACAGTAAGTGGCATATTTGCCCAGTTTTGTTCTACAAACACAAATGCAGTTTATTCAGGACTATTTCAGCACCAGTTTACTATCATGAGACGTCTTATAAGTGACTAATTACAATAATGGTACTTCGGAACTTACTTGAATGTTGAAAATCTATTGAGATGTCCCTTGAGAAAGAGAAGGAATTTCTGTTTAGGGACAAAAAGTGCAGTACAGAGCGCTAGAAGCTGCCATGCTTGAATATAAACAAACTCCTGGACTGGTCGCAGATCGATAGTGGCTTGCGATGCGATGGCAAAAGAGTCCTCCCGCAGCCAAGAAGATTTGCCGCAATTTTCGAGAAAGTGCTGAAACCAGGAAAAAAAAAACATTCGTTGCATGTTGGTATAAACAAGTCCAAAATGGATGAGAACAATTTCACCTTGGCTTCTTTAATTCATTAGACATTTTGCTCTGGGAATACCCATGCTTCGCAAATTTACTTCCGTTTGTAAATGGTACGGTACAATTGTACCATTTGTGCTCATGAGAGATCAAAGATCGCAGATAGACCTCTTCACACCAGCTTGTTCCAGTGCCTCTCTTCTTTTACGCGAGAGGAGAGGAGTTGAAAAGATAAAAAAGGATAACTTACTCCAAGGTCTTCAGGTCCCTTATGGACGTGCTTTGATGTCTGCTTGATCAGCTGACAGTAAATCTCGTTCTGGAGTTCTGGATGATCCAGACAAGTTTGCAAGGCATTCTGGGCTAGTGACACGTGATAGTCAATGGCTGATTCCTGTGTCTGTACTGTGGTAAACAAGTGGATGGACTGGGGAGAAAAAAACACATTAACTCAAACGACTATACAAACGGGTGACGAATTCCCACGTCGACTCTGTGACCCCCTACCCCCTGTGATAGTATTTTATCATGTAAGCCTGCAGCCAACCAGCGGTAATATAAAACAGCAGTCGCAGGGGGTAGGGGGTCATAGAGTCTACGTGGGAATTCGTCACCCTAAACCAAACAAACGAGAGACCGTGTTTCACCACATTTCCAAACACCAAGAAGAGATGTACAGCAAAGAATTTTTGACAAACTTTGAAGTGGTAGAAATGGGGTAAAATATGCTCTCGAGTGTTCGACATACAACTACCTTCTCAGTGGAAACTAAAATTACGGATTGATGAGTTATTAAAGATTTTAAGTATATTAAAATGAAAACTGAAAAACTGCCACACAACTAGCACTTCTGTACTTCATTCTCTCGCCTCTATTTTCATTTCTATTTTAATTTTTGATTTTGCTTATATTTTCTAGAGCAAACAGTATGTCTAGTGAAGTTATTACCTTGAAGAGTTTCAGAGCTTCAGCCTCAAGCTCCTTGGTTGGAAGAGTCGTGAGTGGTTCAGCGATGGGGTCTTTGGTATGAGTCAACACATAGCTATTCCAGATATCACTCTCTGAAACAAAGCAATGTACATGAAAATCACAAGACGACTGTTTGTTAGGTGAATATGTGAAAGATCATATATTTAAACTGTAGAGAAAAAGATGACGACAAAATTGATCACTGACTCATTAGAGCCTGAATTTATTTCAGGCTTTCTTTACGCAACTGCTCAACTGCGATGATCAATCACGTCTTGAGAACTGTTTATTAGTGCACAAAGGTAAGGTATGTCTTAATGATAGCTCCACTACCCTTTCTTACCTGGATCACAGTCTTGTGCAATGAGTTGGAAAATGCTCTTCTCAAAATTTGTTCCCATATCTTCCATACCGCTGCCTGATGCAACTTTCAAATGAAACAACCAAGACTCCTGAGACATCCAGAACAAAATTCAAGAGTTAATGACTGACAGTGTTTCACTGTAACTCAGGTGACAGTAGCTTTTCAACAGTTCTAATTTAGTAATAAAACTGCCTCTTTAAAAAATTAAAACAGAAAATAAAATAGTAATCATATCATAGTTAAGATGCTCAAACCATTTTTAATGGTACATTTTGTTTTTGATGACTATAGATTATGAAGGTTCTTTATATAGTGTACAAAATGGGTGTTTTTACAATGTAAAGACATCAAAATGAAGTGAAACCTCGTCAAAGTTAAGTCACCTCATTGTTACAGTCACCTTGTTATTATGGCCACCTTTTTTGTCTGGTGAAATGCCCATACATTTACTGACAAGAAAACCCTGTTTATGTGGTCAACGGCCACAATCTGAAATAACACCCAGTATATTGCTAGTTTATAATTTAACACTAAGTCTTTATACGGTCACCCAAACCATTGATAGCAAGTGAAGATTCAGTAAAAGGAAATAAAAGTGGCTATAACAAGGTGGCCACTCTTAGAATTATTAATTATAATCAATTAAATTATTAACTGAATTAAAAATGGTTGAAGAGATAGGTTTTTGAAGCTTGGCACCTTTTCTTCTTTTGACTCAATCAACAGGTATGTGTTAGCAGGCTGTTTGAGTGATTTCATGACCAGTGTGTAATGGCGATAAGGAACTGGATCAGCATCAACAGTGCCATTGTTGGAGCCTGGAGATTCTAGTTCCTCCACTATCATGTCAATCATGTGTGTCATACTGAATGGAACCTGTCAAACAAAATCAAACTCAGAAAAGATTGACAAGGTTTAAAAGCAAGAAGATAGGCGAGGCCATCTCGATTGACTATGAACATATGCTAAAACAAGCAGAGAGAAGTCTGACATCATCTGCCTGGTCTTGCTGTCTTTCCTGACAAATTAAAAGAAAGGAAGGAAAGGAGAGAACCAAAGGAAGGATTTATTCTAGACGCACTGTCAACACCTCTTTCTCTTCTATCAAGGCTTTACTCAAGAACATTTCTTTAAGACAGGGACAACTGTTTATAACAAAACTCTAATCACTTTTCCTTCATAAAACCAAATCAAATCACCTTGTCATCTTCACTTTTATAGTAACAAAGGTATTGCCCACGTAGAACACTCCAACACTTCTTGGAAGAGCCATGCTTTACCTAGTGTCAATTCAAACAATACAATAATTATTTATTTTTCTATTTAAGTCAAACCTGATACACTGGCCATTTCACACAAAATTGAAGAATTAGGAATGATCTCTATGGCCATTATAAGAGAATTTCAATAAGGAAGGTAAGAAAATAAATGTATAGACTATTCTATATTTACATGCAAAACAAATCATTAAACGCAAAACTACAAACAGAAAAAATAGCAAAAGAAAACAAGACTGAAAGGAGTGAAATTGAGAAATTGAATTCTGCAGAGGTCATCATCCTATCCTAAGGACAAACAGAAGTGGGCCTTTACCTTTGTAAGCCAACCTTTCATGAGTTCCTTTTCTTTAACTTGGGCAAACAATGGAGTACTTGAAAACTTTCTCATAACACTGTGTAGAACTGAAAAATAAAAGTAAAACTCTGATCTTACAACTATGTTAAACAACTACAATTCTTGTGAACCTGTCTACAAATCTTAAAATGTGACAGGGAAGATTTTGCCATATACAATGCAATGGAAAAACTCATAACAAGGAAAAGTGCATGGTAAACTGGTTCAGCAAGTTTTCTTCTCATAAGTGTGCTTATTGCACAGTAGGTTTATAACACAGTCCCCTATTTTTGTTAGATTGTAGAATGATGTAAATCATAGCAACATGTAATCAATATCATATTTGCCTTATTTGAGCCTTTTGTTTCCCTTAAGGGGAGGAGATTGTTAATTGAGTTGATTAGTGGAGGCATCATAAATTGGCCACATCTCTTGAACATGATCTCATCTCTTGAACTCTGTTACAGTCTCCCTATTTTTTAACATCAGCCATGCCCTCCACCCCCACCCACAGGTATTTTGTACTCTCCCGAGTTTCACTGGCATCTAGAGACCAAGATGGCAGCCTGTTGAACACAGCAATCAACACCTAATGCTCCCACAGAAAAATAGGAGACTGTGAAGGGTCTAGTTAAATGCAGCAGGTATGATTCATGTACACGGATTTGCTTCTGTGATATACTGCTGACACACTAGCAAATGATCAAACAAATCAACAAAGGATCACAATGATTAATGAATAAATGAACAAAGAAAGAACAAACAATTGAACAGATAAACAAAGAAAAAAACCATACAAATAGACAGACGGATTGATTTAAGCACAGAACAGGAAAAATGGGTCAAGCAACAGAACAGTTGGGGCACACACACAGAAACACATACTAACCAATGGATGACGCAGAGAATAAAGTATGAATGCAAGAGCAAGTAAATGAACAAATGGGTGAAGAAACAAACATTCAGAAAGACAATGAATGGAAAAAAACAACAACCAAGTGAATATCTTGAATAATAATTATTAACCTTGAGCTATGACACAATATACATGATTTTGTTACCTCTCAGCCAGCTGTCTACAATTTCTGTTGTCTCCCCTGTCAAGTAGAAAGTCCTCTTGGGAGTGGTCACCTTGATCAGATAATCAATGTTAGTATTGCCTGCAACCTGCAGACCACATTGTTTGCAACAGGGAAAAGAGAACGTAAATCATAGCATATGTTGGAAGTTTACAACATAAAATAAAACATACATATGGTTCACTGAGAGGGCAATCTGCAAAGAATTGCAGTATTTTATACTTAACCTACTCCCATTTACTCTAGTATGATGAAGAAAATGAGAAGAATAAAAGTTTGGAGAACTTCAAAATAAAATATCAAAAAATTAATTTGGGGCTAAAACAATTTAGAAATATTAGCTTGATCTTCTTACTTCAAAGGTAAGTGCTCCATCTGTCCTTGCAATACGGCAAGTATCATCCAGTGGAATCTGACCCAAGGGTTTCCTGTTCACGTCATTCTACAACAATCCATGTGTTAACAATCAGTAACTCTTTAACACACCGGTGGGAACACTACCTGCCACTAACTGCACCAACCATATGGCCACTACACCCCACACTTACAAGTTAACACAGCTGTGTAACCTTAAATTTTGCCCTCGAAAAATTCTTCTACAAAATGGCTAGCTTTGCATGCCTGATTCTCCCACCCCAAGACATGTTGAAGACTTAAGGATGCTGGCACTAGTTTCTAGCATTTTCCATTAATTGTGTGATACTATTCTTGTAGCATCGAAGTGAAAGTGATGGAAAGAGCTACAGAACCTGTTGTCAGCTACCTTACCTTGAAAATTCTCTACAAGAAGAGTACCACAGATGACTACAAAGGATAGCATACTTGTAGTGTTTCTCACACTTGTAAGCAACAAGCAATCAAAGGCCCTAGGGCTACTTCATCAGCTGGGAATTTTTTTGGATTGAATCTGAGATGTCTGTCAAGTGGTGAGGAATTTTATTCCAATAGCAAGAATTAACACTTTAATCATTGACTTCAAAAGTTCTGAAGCATGGCAAAATTACTTGCTACATCTTTTTACCTCTGTCTTGTAATAGTAGAGTTTACCATCACCAAGAACAAACCACCTCTTCTTCCAGTTTTTCACACGACCACCCAGTTTGGTAAGATAGCCTTCCTTTCTCTGATCTTCCTACAAGAATGTGCACAAAAAAAATACTTAACAAAAGTTGGCTCAAATATTAACCTTTTTGGTATTATAATACTCAGTTATATGAGTCTAGAGTAAAATAGCGTTGTATACATGTCACCATTTGGGTCTCATGCAAAAATTGACGACATCTATATCCGTTCCCTAACAGCACAGAAGAATTAACTGAGCCAGATGGCTACACATATCCAGAGCTTAATTCACAGAAAGAGGTGACTAGAAGTATCACCCCTCCCCCCTGGATGAGATGCTAGAACACTGTAGGCAGCATTTTGCCAGGTTGCTTTCAATTGACAATTTACTCTTTTATTTCTGGTTGGAGAAAAACACTATTAAAGGCAGTAAGGTATCTTTTCTCAAATGCACAACCCTACAATCCCAGCCAAGTCTTGTAGATTGATCTGACATCCAGCATGCCAACAACAAAACTACAGTAGTTCTTATAGTGTGATCGTCTGGGTGAGGGTATAAGTTCTGAGGATTTGACTATAGACTGACAATTGGACAACTTGAATGGAAGTCATCTTCAGAGTCAAATGACTAGTGTGTGTCAGCTGATGATTCTGGTCTGTTAAAAGTAACTGGTCAGTTTAACCATGAGGGTAATGGCTGAAAGTATACAGTTTGTTATCAGTCATTAGTTACTTTCGATCTGTCTATTGTTATGCAGCAAAACTACCATGCCTTCCACATTGAAGATTTTGTCAAGCACTTGTAAACCTTATGGGTTTTTTTTACATATTTATATTAACCTATTGTTCAATTAGTTTACCTTTTTCAAGCTAACTGTTGTATATGTAGCACAAGTCTTCAACACTTGAGTAGTTCCTTCAAGAACCTTATCTGTCCTTTCTTTGACTTCTGAATCTTCTTCAGTTGCTGCCAGTTCATCTGGCGGTGTGCAGTAGTCTCCTGCAGTGCTCTCGTCATCAGAGGAGTCTGTGGACTCTCCAGAAAAAGGTGTATTCCGAAGCTGAGAAGCTCTCTGTTTTAAGAAAATAATTTGTAAAATTAGACATGCAAATCAAAGAAAATTTCACCAATCAAACATTTCTATGCATGCACCTAAAATTGCTTAATATTCTCTATTTTCCAATTGCCTTTATTTCACTCTGTTTGTACCCAAATTTAGCCTATTTATTATTGTTCTGAAATACTCCTGGGTATATGCAGACCTCCAAAGAGCATTTCACAACAAAGGTTTGTGCAACTGAAAAATAGAGAATTGTGATATCAAGTTCTGGCAGTACTGCAGCAGACAGAAGAAAATAACAGCCCCATAAAAATGCACATAACATATTGGTGACTATTTCACCCACCATTTATTTATAATTAACTCCTCACCTAAATTTTGCAGATATGTGGGCTAAAACATTATACTAATCGCATACTGCTCTTTGTTTTAAAAGACAAATTTGCAGCCAAAAGAACTGGTGCAGATCACCATCAACTTCCTAACTAAGGTTGTGTATGAAGAAAATAAAACCAAGATTGGATATTTAAAAGTTGATAAGCCATTCACTACAGCCAAAAAATCAGCAACTCTATCAAACTTGAGAGTGTCTGCTCAGATGACTGAATAGAAAGCAAACAAAGCACATAGCAGTTTCCACAGGACTTGAGAGGACAAGATAGCATGATCTATAATTTTTACATTTCACCTGTAAATGTGTGAAGGTGAAAATGCACTCCAGTCTTTCTGACTTTTGGTGCAGGATATTAACAGCAATGATTTATTTTAGTCCTAGAGAATGAAGGAACTCGCGAAGAGCTTAACTTCCATTTCTAGAGCATTTTGAATGAGCTAGCAAGCTGCTTCTTTCAATACTAGAATGAGACCCATCAGCACCAGAGCTCAACTCCAGTTTCTGAAGAACTGGCCCACACCAATAAAAGGTTATAAAAAAGTCTCTTCTAAGGTAGGAATACCAACAATACTGAAGCTTAACTCAGGTTTCTCACTCAAAGTATGTGTAGTGTATTGGTAAATGTTGAGTACATTGTAGTTAAAAATTAAATTCAGGTAAAAACAATTTTAGCCTACTTTGATTCTATATATCCTTTGTGTTCGAACCCTAATTATTCATAATTGATGAATAAGTAGGGTTAAGAGACAAAGGAATTTAATTTTTACCTGAATTTAATTTTTAACTACAACATATACATCACTAGAATATAATGATTGTGGAATTGCATGTGCGAGTTGTGATGCAGACACATACCCCTTTCAATGTTGTGTACACAGGACAGGTTTGTTCCTGTTGGTGTGTTAAAAAATAAAGCAATAATTAACAAACATTGAAACAAGCCAACGATAAAACAATTAAGAACTAAAAGAACAAGGAAATAAGACAAACAAACCAATAACAGAAAAACAAAACAACAAAATTTAAAAACTTCTCTATCCAATGAGGATATGAGGACTGTATATGGACATGCTTACAGATGACTAAAATAATAAATAGACTTCTCACGTATGTCTTCAATAAAAAGTATTTTTTTCAGACAAGTGAAGATTCATGAGGGAAGATATTTGAGGACATCACTACAGAAGTTCTGTAACAGATTATGTGCATAAGAAATTATAAAGGTCTAGTAAGAAGAACTTTCCAGCTAGCAAATCATAGTTACTCCTTACCTGAAGTGCATACTCGAAAAAAATTACAATGTACTTTTCTTTGAACATTTTCAACTGACCAACAAGACATTACTTGGGTGCAGGAGAGTTTTAAACCTCAAGGACTTTTCGACTTCAAAACCCCTATTTGGTTTTCCAAGTGGGATTTAGTGTTGGCATATATAATTTAAATCTTCATTTTAAGCTGAATGGAAAATCATGAAATTTGAGGAATGCATATATATATATAATGTTGCAGGTCAAAATGAAATTCAGGTTAAAATGAAATGAGTCTGTCTCTTAGCCCTAAAATTACTTGTCAATTATTGTTGATTGATTAGGGCTAAAAGACAAAGGAAATTGAGAATCAAACAAGGTTTAAGTCATTTTAACCTGAACTTCATTTTGACCTGCAAAATACACTTTGACACTATGTTTTATCATACCCTCAGCATATTGATACAACACATATTTGACACTACATTTTATCATACCATCAGCATATTAGTGCATTAACATATACACTTTGACAAGTTATTCTTTATCATACCGTCAGCATATTGATGTAACATACATATGTATATACTATGTTTAACATACTATCAGCATATTGATTAACGTATATACTTCGACACTAAATTTTATCATACCGTCAGCATATTGAGGTCTTTACTGTTGGTCTCCAATGTCCCAAAAGGTGGAGAATCTGAGCCCACTATAATTTAACAAAAAACCTTCAGCCAGTTAACAACTGCATGTACATGTAAGGCTTCACTGTTTGCTTTTAATTTATGTTTCGATCTCTACCACTGCAAAATTGTACTCAGATCAGTTGCATTGACTTCTGAGTCTGCTTTATCTACTCCACTGTTATTTGTTGTTTTGCTTCTTTCATTCTGAGATATAACCAGTACATATGTAATGAAAGGTAAGGTCTGCATACAAGACAAGCGACCCATCAGGCCGGAGCTTATCTTGGTTTCTGCAGGATGTACTGACTAGGAATATTTCTACACCCTCCTGGATGGGATGCTAGTCTATCCCCAGCATTAAAATCGCTGGTGCCCTTTTGTACGCCTTGGTGGAGAGAGGCACTGTGAGAGGCAATTGTCTTTACCAAGAATACAGTGCTATGTCCCCAGACCGCCCAATCTGGAGTTGAGTGCACCGACCACGATGCCACCTGCCTTATGCATCCCAAGGCACGACAAAGATGGATGATGTGTGTAATTAGTACATTTTACATACCTGCCAACTCTCCAGATTTTCCCGGGAGTCTCCAAGTTTTTCATCAAGTCTCCCGGTCTGATTTTCAGAGAGTATTCATACATTGTCTTAAATGATATCGTTAAAATGCAAAGATT
>Ga0126337_10001046_pt1 | contig 15954 bp, 11 predicted proteins | sample DipCmetagenome_FD_92527 | JGI IMG/M metagenome (GOLD analysis project Ga0126337, IMG submission 92527) | Coral microbial communities from La Bocana,Puerto Morelos, Mexico - Diploria C A metagenome | ecosystem: Host-associated > Invertebrates > Cnidaria > Coral | place: La Bocana,Puerto Morelos... | reverse complement strand
TGTTGTGTCACTGCTAATTACTGTTCTCCTAGGTTGATTTATTCAATGCATTGCATTTTGTTGACCTACATCTATACCAGTAGTCATCCACGAAAACCTTTACAGGACACTTTTATCAGAGTACATGTATATGAAGAGGAACACTTCAGTCACACTACATGAAGTTAGGGACCGTTCATTTTTAAGCAATGACTTATGGTGTGACATCATCGCTTTCACACTTTTGTCTGTCATGCTTTTGTGGCGCATTTTCTCCCTCTGTAGAAGCAAAATGCACTCTGGGAGTTGCTGTTTGTAGGTTCAGCGGAGTGCTTTTAATTCTAGCCTCTGTGGCAACGATTTAAAAAGAAACATATTAACTGGGAAGTAGCTTCCAAATACAACCCAAATTTTAATACAAGCAAGTTTCTCAGTCGGCGAAAACAGGACAAAAGGGTGACTTTTCACGTGTCAGTAACTTTGAAACTTAATACAAATAGAGGGCATCACAAAACATGAATCTTATTGTTGGATTTAAGTGAAGTAATGTCAAGAAGAGGAAGTAAAGAAAATAATTATTTCAATTAAGTAAAATATTTCAAGGCTTAACAGGTAAGGATGTAAAAATATTAGCAATAAAAAACATGAAAAGCCCGACAAAGAATTTGGATGATTTCGTACAAAGAAGCTGACAAACCGTCTTGCAGCAAAAATAACAAACATGTCTTCCACTTCTGCCATAGGAGAAAAATTAATGAGCGATTAATCATGAACAATAAATGCAAGGAAACTGTCCTGTGTTATAAGGGGTGAAAGGTTCTAAAGAAACTGTGGTGCTGTGCTCTGACAGAGGGCTAATGCTCGAAACATCAGCTTTTTAACTCGTCACGGTGGCCAATTTACATTTTCAACTTAGTTGATATAACCAAATTGTCCTGTGTTATAACTTGTCAGATATTATTATTGTAAATGACAATTTTCACTATTCTATGTGTCGGTAACTCCTGGTGTAACTTGAGCTAAATAGATGTAAACAACCTACTAGATCAAAATGACAGCCGTTTCACGAAATGATAAAGTGGTGAACTTGGCCATATAGTTAAGTGGATTGAAAGTTTCTGTTGAACTGATAACCTTTCTTGTTTTTGCCAATGGCTGACTGATTACTACATTGTACAATTACATGTCTTTTATATTTCCTTTTCAACCTGTAAAGCAATGAACAGATATATATTAAGAGTTTTTTCTAACGGTTGGATTTATTTGCTTATGCCGTTTGAGAGCAGACAAACTGACAAGCGCAGCAGATAGGCCGTTTGAAGGGATAAGCAAAGCGGTTTATGAACGTATAAGCCATTCACAGCAGGATAAACGACAATGACCATCTATCGAACAGATGAAGATTTTTCGTGAATGGATGGCCTAGCCATTTGAATGGCTGACAATTTTTTGTGAACTGATGGCTCAGCTGTTCGAACGGCTAAAGATTTTGGCATGTACATTCATGTACTAAAACCCGAAACAACAAAACAAAATGATAAAATTGAATTAGAACTGTCAAAGCACTGTATCAGCATTGCATAAGCAAGGAAATATCTGAACTAAACTTATTTGTGGACTGAAATATTGGTAAAATTTAATGGAGAACAGTGTGGTGTAAAGGTAAGCTACCTGAAGTTGGACTACCCTAAACCTAAACCCCTAAAACTTCTAACACAAAATTTCACAGTTAAGTTCAAGAGTCAGTTTGTCTGCTTATGTTCCAATCTTCTAGGAATAATTTTTAAATGTCATCGCTTCTGTATCCATTGCGTGCCATTTATTTATGAGGTAGGAGGGACTGGTAGGCGGTAGGAGGGACTGCTTTCAAAGGGGGGGCCATCCCAAAAAAATAAAGGAAAAAAAGGGAGATCATGTGAAATATAAAACTTTAAAATGGCATAATGTGAAGAACAAACATAGAAGGCAGGAAAAAAATTATTACAAACTTTCCTTTGCTTTAAAAAACCATTTGCCACCAAAAAGTACATTGTATTTGTACCTACTGAATCTGAAAACTTGCAGATAAGTTTATTGTCAAATCAAAGATGGTGGTTGTTTATCTTAAACATCTTGAAGTGCTGGAATTTTAAAGGAAAAAGAGAGCAGAGGAAAAGGAAAGGGAAATTAGGGAGAAAAAGATAAATCATAAAATTATGAGGATCATGTTTAGACTGAACTGTGCAAAGATGTAACCCAGCTTAAAAATCTATGTGTTCCAGAACTAAACAAGTACCGGGTACCTAAACCACCACAGGCTGAAGCAGCATTTTGAAAAGCAGCACAAGTGAGAAAGTAAAGGCAATTGAAAGACATTCATGCTTGCAGCAGAAGAGTCCTCTCCAAGCAGGCCAACCAACCCTGAGAAATCCTACAACATTGACACAAAATGAGAACAGAGAAAGTGCTGACAAGAAGTGAAACAAAAGGAAAGTAACAATGACGAGTATGACAGTGAAGCCACTGACTCTAGAGGAGAAGATGACTCAAGTACTGTCATTCTTGCATGCATCAATTTTGAAGATGCTAATGAGAGGCCAAATGCCACATGCTCAGTGTGAGCCATAACAAGGAGATCCCAAATTGACTTCTCTTTCTTATAATTTGTGATTTTAACAAAACAGCTCTGTGTAGTATAGGGATTGTTAATATTGTCTCCATAGTGAGCACAATAACGTGAAGAAGGGGGATGATAGAAAATATTAAAAAAGATAAAATCTCAATACTGTTTGTTTAAATTTTTCCTTTTTGGGGGGAGGGATCATCCAAAAAAATGATCGCTAAAAGAGGGGAACACATGAAAAAAATTGGTAAGGTAAAGGGGTGTCATGTGTTTTTAAATGGTGCTTCCCAAATCCCACCAGCTTCCCCGCCTCCTTCATAAAAAATGAATGTTCCCTGATACCTACGGGTACATAGATGCTGCTGACCATCATAAACCAGATTAAAATTGAGTTTCACATGCACTTATTTTAACTTGCAATATTCACTTGTCTCCTATATACCATTACATCTTTTTTTTATTCATTTAATGCTGTTGTAATACAGCTACACTAAAATCTAACACTTTGCTGACCTGCAATCACAGGATCCTTTTCTGTCAAAATACTGACATTTTCAGTTAATTGAGATAACTCCACAACACTTCCTGGTGACAAATCCTGTATTCAAATTCAGAAAAGAGCATCTGTGAGTAGCAGAGAGTACAATACACATACAGTAGCACCATGTCATAATAATCAATCAAGTCGAAATACATTGTTATTTGATATGCATGCACATCTGAACAATACCCAAGGAATTTGAATTTCTTAACTACTTACAACATTATCATCAACACTGCCTGTTTTACCAGGGTATCCTGTATACTGAACACTAGCTCGGTATTAAAAGAAACAAAATTGACTGAAGTTACCTCAACAGCAGGAGCAAGTGGTTTACTGGGTGTTAAAGGTTGGCTTAATCCACTGTCTTCCATAAAAGAAAGTGAACCCTGCAGTAAAACAGGTGCAAACAACTTAATCTTAGCTCTATAGGAAACCAAATCAATATAATTTAAAAGCTTTGGATTTACCAGTGTTGTGAAGCCAGACATCGGTGGCGGTCTTGAGGATAACGGTCCATGAGGGATTCCTTCACTAGCAAAGGAAATGTCCTAGATACAGAAATGATGAAAAATGTTGTGTCAGTACTACTGAAAATCTGTAAAACTCAAGACAAGCATGACTCTCATAATTATACAGTCACATACATGTAGTGACAGTGAAGAGCCTTCATGCCTACTACATGCATATTGAGAAAATATCTAGACTTAGTTCTTATAACAGGACATTGTGTTTACCTGAGTTGTAAGATCAGTGTCTGCAACTGAGGAAGTACCACTTGGAGTATCTACATTTCAAAATAGTCCATAAATAATCATATTTCTCAGTTGTGGTTTTACATCACGATAAATTCACATCATGCAGCTTTAAGCTCAAATTTCCCCTTTGCTACATGTACATTCACAAAAGCAAAAGGCTGCTGTGTGTACTGTAAATAATGAGAAATGTTACAGGGAAACAACCGAGTTTTGGGGAGGAAATCATCAAAGTATGTTTCATGCCAGAACTAAAGAAACTCTTTGTTTTACTTCCATGCAGCTTTATATAATACGTAACACTTTTGTAAGTGATGCATAACCAAATCAAAGGGAATGGTTTAAACAGCAATACATTACAATGGCAACAAAGGCCAAAAAAAAAAAAATACAGAACAATGTACCACATGAATAGGGAAGCCACTTTCAGTCACAAAAAATAAGTTTTTATACTGAAGAAATTGCTGAAATTTAAATTATGCAAAATTAATAATTGGATGACTCAATCAGTATGCAAGCTATGCAATGCATTGTGGGACAATTTTTATAGCAGATGGTTTTCTTAACTCTTTATTCAAGTCTGGAGAAGTTATTTTTGAGCCTTTCAATAACATGTAAACTGTGAAGTTGATAATCAAGAAAGGATTGTGTCTTTGGCTGCCATGTAAGAACCAACAAACCATTTGAACTTGTTGAAGTAAACTTCTGTTTCCTACTAAGAGGTTTGCTAAGATGATAAATGGCAGCAAAAATAAAACCACTGATTGCCCAGATTGTGTGCACATATTATTAAAAGGCAGAGTAAAGCAAAAGAAGCCACAGATCCATAAAAACCATGTTCTTTTCACTGCACTAAATTTTAGAACAATTTTTAAGTTGGAGACATTTAACAGGGAAAGAAAAGCTACAGAAAAATGGTCTCATAATGGCAATTATAATTAATGCACCCTTGCTAATACTCCATATGCAAAAGTAGACTGAAATAAAATTATTTGTAAAATTTTCAATGTAAACCAGACCCACCGTCTTGTTGTGTAGGCTTGATGTGTTTATTGAAACAGCTGTACATGCATAATGATAATCATATTATACATACATGCACTGTGCCTGAGTCTTGAGGTTAAAGTTGCCTGTTGTCGAAGTGGAGTTGGAGTGTTAGCTGTTCTCAAAAGAGAGGATGCTGTATGCAGTGGTTGCCGTGGAGTAGCAATGACCTCATCCAACAGGTGAAGTGCTGATGTCACAGTTAAGAATGTTACATTTCATACACTTCATTACATGTAAAATTGTCTTAAAGTGCCACTATGATCAAATTGTTGATATTCATTTTTTTACATTTTCGTACACAGTATGTCTTTTCTAAAGATCTTGCCAAATTTTAATCTGTTATGAACATTAGAACCCCCAATTTTTTTTTAACTCGATTTCCGAGAATTTACAGCCGCCACTAATTTTCCTTGTTCCAAGTCTTGGGTAAGAATTTGAGTAAATGATATCATTTTCTCAAAAATACCACATGGGTTGAAATTATGACAATTAATGTACAAAATTGCACAAATATGAGAGGATTGCAGTACTTGTTATTGTAATTTGTCATCAAATTTCATTACTACTTATAAGGGGCTGCTACCTGAAATTTGCTGATAACACTAAAATGGAGTTTATTGACATTTTTGGAGAGTTGCCACCTTCAGGTGACATTTCTTTCAGATGTGATTTGATACAAAGCTTGTCTACTCTATTTCTAAGCACAGGCCACTGACAAAGCTTCTTCAATCCCCTTTCTCCCTGGCTAGTCATTCCATCTGTATCCAGGAGAAGCTCTTTGAATAGATAGTTTAATTTGTATCCCTTCTCCAGCTACCCCTCAAATGATTCCAATGTAATAAGGCTGTTACTTCTGATACATGCAACGTAAACCAACCCTCATTTCCCTTGGAGTTGCATGTATTACACTATACACTCAAGAGTAGTTTTACCCCTGATATCTTGAAGCTAACTTAGGAGTCTCCATAAGTACTTATATAATCTTCAGAAATTCACCAAGGTTACTCCTATTGCTATCAGTCAGCACTTACATGTACACATACATTGTAGGTTCGTTTGACAAAAGGATACATTTCTGAATATGGCTTCTTCGTTTAAATGTGTTGCTGACATTTTCCTTTAAATAAAGCAACCAAAAATATATTCATTAACATTTAAGGATAAAGTTCACACTCCATGCACACAGACATGTATACTAAAGGTCAGTCTGCAACATAATCTATCTTCCCATTGAACAAAACTATTACAAATTAAATTTCAACATTATTTCTTACCTCTCTAACTCTTGTTACTTCTGCTGGCATAGGACCAAACATATGCCTTATATCTGATCTGTTCAAAATGAACCAGAAGAAATTATTATTGAAAATATAATGTACCATACCCCATACATGTATGTATGTGTGTGTGTAAGCTTTCTTGTTCTGGTTCATTTACAGTGTAGGAGATGCTTCCTTAGGAATGCAGACCAATTTTACTGTTTTATCCTTGTTTTTACCATCAACTTTTGACACTCCCTGGAATTATTTCTACATTTCAGTAGTTATGATTGAAAAAGAGTTGGACAAACCACTGGCACAAATTTGCATACATCCCTAGAATCAAGACGTTAAGTAAACAGCCTCTCAGTTAGTCAGTTACATTATTAATAAAACTAAAAAGGAGTGTTATCAATAAATTGAAAAAATTACTTGTCAAATGGTAAGTAATCACTTTTCCGTAAGCAAATATTTGCCAGTTAATAGAGCAAAAACTGCATAATAAGGTGGTGTAACATTATTACATTCCTGAGTAATACTGGATTTTTTCACAAAATTGACTTTTCACTTGAATAGAACATTTAAAATTTAAGGAAGAAAATGCATATACTTTTTACTCTATCAGTCCTAAAAGAGTGTCTTACAATATTGTCATATGCCAATGAAGCAAAATTTTGACCCTGTGTGGTGTAACTCTTGTAAGCGACCACCTCCTATAAGTGACTATGTGTACCTACATGTACATTTTATTTACAGGAGGTTTGGCTGTACTACCTTTCAACATTTGATCCTATCTTGCAAGCATACTACATCAAAACCTACTATGTATTACTGCTTAGATTTCCTGTAAAATTATCTGTGCTACTCACCTTTGATCATGGCCTCGAATGTCCCTTTGGCTATCAACAGCCTTGTTCATTGCCTCTGGATCAAAACTGTGTCCCTGCTGAGAATACTAATAAAATGATATAACTTAAACCAGAGCTTAGTTAGAAAGTCTATAAACAAAAGGTATTTGCCAATATAACACTAAATCTTTCACGAAGCGAACCAGCAACTGTGAGATGCAGAACTATCCGGTAATCTGAGGTTTAAAAGATTGCTTGAAGAGTTGATTTAAAACTGTCAAAACTTTACTTCATAAGATACTAATAAGTAAGCTTAAGTTTACCCGGCAGCTGTTAGCATGCAAAACTACAAGACATCTAGCAAGAAAAACTATAGCGGCGTTTGCGCACTTGTCTCCTTTCACTTAGCCAAATTAAAAATTCTTCGTTTTGTTGTCGGAGGTTCTTGTATGTGCGCTAATGATCCGGGCTATTGACGAGGCGCGAATCACACGTGGAAACAAACACGAATTCCTTCAAGCAATGTTCACTGTACCTGCCAAACATAGTTGATTGTTGATTCACCAGCGTAAAATTCTGAACTTTGACGGTGCGATGTAGACAACGGTTGATCTCCTCTTGGGTCCATTTCATTCCCTGTTAAGTGAACCTTTTCCTTCAAATTGTTGCCGCCATTTTGAAGAAATCTCTTTAGAACGAGAGAGTCTGGAGCGACTGGTATTCTTCCCGAGAAAGACGCCTGGCGATATCTCGAGTCCACGCGGAGCACTGTAAACCATGACTGGAGTGAGAAGGAAGAAAGCGCAGAGGAAAAAGCGTATAAACACAACAAAACCCGGACTAAAAAGAAAGAAAAAAGAGAAGAAGGTGAAAGTGTTAAAGTGAGTTTCTTTCTCTCTCACTAAGATTTATGATTCAGAGAACTCTTCAGCAATTACACACGAAATTTCCGATGTAAAGCTGTATAATTATCTCATTAACCCTTTCACTACCAAGACCTGAAAGTTAATTCTCCTAATTTATTGCCTAATCCTGAGAATTTCATCTTACAACAAGAACATATCCCCTAAGTGATCATTTCCCCATTTATAACTAGCTGTTAGCTTGATTTCAGCCATTAACGATTTTAAATTCATTTGTTTTTTAGAATAAACCACATTTGGTGTAAGGTACATGCAGTTGAAATATTCTTAGGACAGGAAAGGGGAACGTAAATTTTGCTCGTGGGCAAGTGAAAATAGAAGTTTAGTTGCTACTTCTGTAGTTCACACAACACAAAACAATTGATTAAATTTCAAGTTGTATTGAACACTTCAAATACAAGTAAACAACTCAACTAAATCAAAAACTGCTGTGTAACCAAGCCCTCCAAGCACATGGCCTAAAATGAATAATTTAAGAGAGATCACATGATCTATTGTTATAAAATTATTGTCGGTATTCTTGTGAGTCTCCGTGACTAACATGTCAGCTTGATAAATAGTAGTACAGTAGCTATTGCAAGACTGCAAGATTAGTTAATTGAGCTGAAAGCATGGATTAGTTAGGAATCCAAGCATACTCTGTTTGCATTTGTCCTCTGATTGATATACCAGCCACTGCATTGGCAAGTAATATCTAAGTGGGGGCAAGTGAAAACTGAAATCTACTGGCCCACTGGGCAAGTAATTTTCAATTTTTTTTCCTGTCCTGATTCTTTCTTTGTTATTAAACCTCAAGTCAAACATTGCGTCAGAACTGGGACCAGAAGAAGACACTAAAACAGAATCTTCAGAACCTTGGTTTGGCATTTGATGCTAATGCTACCATCCCCATTCCTAAAAGAAAGGTAAAGGTCAGTAGTTTACTACACATACGTTGAATGTATTTCTCTTTTATTTCATTTTAAAAAGAAAAATAGTTGCTGTTTATTTACAAGGCTTTTCCAAAAAAAGGAAGAAAAGCGTTTTTCCTTTGAAATATCCTCTTTCGTTTCAGAGATTTTTACATTTTTGTATTATATTCAAATAAGGAAAGTGATAACTTTGTAAGTCGTTCCACCAAAATGTAGAACACTGAGTCAGGATTATCTTGAGAAATATTAGAGCAAAACAACAAAATATTTCTCATCAAAAATAAAAAAGATTACTTTAACAACATTCAGAAATTACTGTTTTAATCAGTTTTATGACTCCTTACCCAAGTACAAGCCTTTTTTTAGCCACAGGGCTTCTGCTTAGTATCACTTCGCGTGCTTCCAATCGCGTATTTTTCAAGATGGCGGCACGAAAGCATGTGTAGTTTCAATAAGTTGTCAGCTGACACAGGCTTATGCATCCGCAGCAAAAACACGCGGTTCATTCGTCACGTTGGATTGTTCATCAAAATGGCCGTTTTTACACCAGAGATGTGTTACCCGTCTGGACAAGCTTCGACAAACATTTTGCAATTACAAAATGTTTGCCAAAGCTCATCCAGACAGGTAACATGTCTCGAGTATAAAAACAGCCAGTGTCTTCCTCTACAGTTGAGTTACAACCGCCACCATCCTCATTTAAGTCAAAGGTATTGAAAGACTTAGGATTCAAAGTTTTTTTACATAGGCCAAGGAGTTACCATTTGTTAATTGTTATCAATGGAAATTAAAGATTCCAAAGCAGTTTAGTAACATTACGTCACTTGTCAGTTGTGTGTTATGATGTATCGTATCGTGTATCGTATCGTGGCACTTGTACCGAGATATGTATCGGTTTTGAAGAAAATGTATCGTTGCAGTCCTAACTACATAAAGATAATCCACTCCAAACAATCTAATAAGGAACATTTAGACAATATGGGCACCATGTGTGTTCTGAACAGAACCCGTTGTCTTACTTTAAAGGGTTGGAAATGGGGATATTTGGATTTTTAAGAAAGAGGCTGGAGCCATGAGTGTTGCCATGGGAATGGCACAATGGGTTTCATTCTTTTTTGGAATGTGCATTTCTGTATTTTTTGATATGTTTTGCTGCACACTGAGGGAGAGCAGTGCTCTATTACAGTTCTCAGTAGAAAAATTGACAACAGGCAGATTTTCGCTAACAGTGTAGTAGCCCCATATCATCACTGGTGACTTGGCAGTTTTTATAGTCAGCTCTTATATATTATCACTTATTATCGCTTGTGAATGATAAAAGACTTGCTGAGAGCTTTGCTCAGCAGTGGCTCAACTGAGCCTTGAACAGAATTACCACATTACACATTAACAGGCTGTTTTTTAGGGACTTGTAATCAGATAAGCTTTGATCTGCATTGTATCTTGTAACTTAATTCATTGTCAAAGTAACATTTAAACTTGTAAACCTGTTCAGGGTCGCAACACTGAGGAAGTTGAAGAAATGGAAGTAGATAAAGAACCAACAGTGGTAGTTAAAGGTGGGTTAATGCTTCAACATTATTTTATGCCTGATCTTGAATTTCAAATCTCAAAGAAAGGAAACCAACTTTAAAATCTCAGATTGAATTAGATACAAAATGTGTACTGTAATCAATTGATAAAGGAGCCACCTCCTTCTGAAGAAAATGAAAGGTCTGCTGTTGAGAAAATGGATAATGTCATTCAGTCAATGTAAATTTAATTGGCTGAAAGCAGAAATAAAAGGGTATTTTAGGTGTCATTTTGACCTCCATGGGTGGCAAAACACTCAAAGAAAAGGAACTTACATGTACATGTAGCCTCTACACTGAATTAAAGAACATATATTGAAGATTTGATTTACCCAGTTGAATTCCAAAGAACTTCATGTTCTGCCAACATGAGTGGAACCTGCAATCTTCTACTTCTCAATCAAACTTTTAATTCTGAGGCAGCCAGGTTATATATATGTGTACATGTAACTTTAGCCTGAAATGTCAAATATCTCCTGCCCTGAGGGCACAACATGACTGACATATTACAGGCTAATGTAACTGAGCTGCTGGTATTCAAATGAATGTGTCTAAGTTGCCACATAACTTGTGGATATGTTTTCTCAAAATGTAGAATGTGAGATCAAGGATAAGGAATGAAAGGGCTGTAAATATTAAGCATAGTAGAAAAACAGAGCGAGAGTGATATTTTTGCAGAATGGCGCATGCACTTCAAATTAGTAAGGTCTTTCACTGTTGTTCAACATTTTGGTGTTCAGCCTTCTAACTGAAAATACCCCTGTTGTAAAAGGTATTCCTCACTCCCCATAAGTGACAACAACTATGGACTTTCTTCCTTCAAGTTTGTATGGTGCTCTACCAATGTATGACAAACCTCCTAGGACTGTTGTCAAATGTTCTATTTTTATGCTTTATGTCTAGAGTTTGAAAAAATGGCAGCAAATGAGCTGAAAGGTGAGAGGCACATTTCTCCAGGTGAAGCACAGTTTTTATGGCAACTTATTCAGGATCACGGAAATAATTATAAAGTGAGTACACCTTTTTTTCTTCCTTTAATTAATTTCATGTGATAAGATAGCCTGCAAATGCAGCCATATTTCCGCCTGTCACTTGTCTCTGCAGACAAGCGACTCCCAGAAATACATACCGGTATGTGGTATGTGTGCAGGCTAATAATAAGGGTTCCATTTAACAATCTTTAAAATTAAACAATGTGTTTCAATATTCCATAAAAACCTTCTGACAGGATTGCCACCCTAGCAAACTCAACATAAGGGTCTTAACTAGAATGGAGTCTGGGCCACCACATTAAGTAGGTGCTCAGGACTTTCCCAGCCATACCATGCCTGCTCACACCTAATCCCACAGGATACGTTTTTTGTGCTTCTGCAGTGGGATGTTTCGGATCACTACTTGTAGGGCCACAGGTCATAATAAAGACTTGAGCTAAACATTAACAATACATGAAAAACCCAGTACACTGGGTATGCCTATTTCCCTTTGCATTATGGAATGATAAACTGTGCACCAAAAACATTTTGAGTTATTTTATACTTTGTTTTGTCCAGGGCATGGCAAGGGACAAGAGAAATTGTTATCAACATACACCCAACCAACTGAGAAGGAAATGTGAGGCGTTTTTAAGATCAACCCAAGACTTCAGTGGATATCTTGAAACTGTTGGTTAAGGACAACAACTTGAAAATCAAAACTGCTCAACAGAAACCATATGGTGACAAATGACCGGGAGGCTTTCAAATGCTATTTTAATGTTTAAATGCTGAAAATGAATCGTTTAGCCCCAAAGGACTCATAAGTTGATTAGCCCTCTAGCTTTAGAACGACAAATAGTCAGTACTTTCGACTTCTGGTTGGGAGCTAAACATTACGCTTTGCAGAGTAGACTTGGGATGCTTTCATTATGCCAGACCGACCGGTTGGAGAGCAGTGGAACTACCCGAAGAAAATGAAACGACGTTTTCCAACCAAGAGGAATGGCTTTTGCCATTTTTTCCTTCCTTTCCTGAATTCCCTACATAAATGATATATAATGAAGAGAAATAGGTTTGAAAAAATGGAACGACAAATTTCGGTCCTACCAGTCCCAACAGTCAAAGTTAACCACCTCCAGAGGTGCTTCTGAATATTCCGGTCGGACCAAACCGAAGCGGACCTTTACATTTGATTTCCGACCGAAATTTCCGGAATTTTTGGTACAATGGAAGCACCCTTGCTTTAAAATTCTCTCCTGGGACAAGGGAGCATAGAAGTTCATCTGTAATGTTAGTACAGCAACAGACCATGCTACGGTGTGTAAAAATAGAAGGTTCCTTGTTTCCAAGTAAATTTACAGTAAACATCTGAAATATTTCGGTTGGAACGAAACAGAAACTGTTAGCGTCGTATGTACAAGATAGCTCCACTCCAGATTTCAGTCGTTTATTGTTTCTGCTATTTTATCTGCTCTCCTCTGTAGCCGTTACACCATACCGTGAGAATCCATGGATTTGATACTCAGTGGAGTGTCAAGGACGTTTTGCTTTCGTACAGATAGTATGATAAAACGTACTTACTGACAATAACTACTGACTGACGGACTAGCTGAATGACTGACTGGTCAACTGATTGACTGACTGACTGACAAACTAACAAACTGACTGACTGCTAATTGATATCCGTTGAAGATTACTACTTTTGGTTACTAATTAAAAGAGACCAAAATAAGATTCTTGTTTTTTAGTTTCATACACTATGTACATGTACATCAAACGTGTTTGGTTAGTATTGCTCTCATAAGTTACCTAAAGAGATCCTTGCTTTATACAATTTTTTTTAACGTTTTTTGGTTTACTTGTCTTTTTTTGCGTAAGTTCTTAAGTAACGGCAATCCTCTAGACCATTCCAAAGCTTTTCTTTGCTGACTTTTTCCGTTATTGCTAAAGTCGTATGGTGCTCTTCCTTGATCGTTTTCTCTTTCTGCGAATGCAATGGTGGCAATCTAATGGGTGGAAGAACCTCGGATAAGGGTTTTTCTTTTCCTTTATTCTTGGAAAAGTGTTCGTGGATGAGATTCTTCCGTGCTGGGGTGTTTGACTGTTCTGTAATTACCTTGTCGCTGTCTTCTTTATTCCCGAGACAGCGAAAATCGGTCCTCGCTGAACTTGACCAACTTCGACACCGCTGCGTGAGATCTACTCCTTCACTCACCAAAATTCTTGGCATGCGAGGAAGAACGCCACAGGAAACGGTTGCAGTGTGACTGCAATAGGTGCCAATTCTCTGAGAAATGCATGTTTCTTTACTTTTAGAGTTATTTTTCTCTGGAATAGACCTCTGCGGGTCCAAACTGCCTGAACGTGTAGGTAGCAGCTCTTGTGATGTCGTCCGGCGTGATGAGTTTATTGTCAACAGTCTGTCATGGACACCAATTTGTCCTGCAGATTGTACTTTCCGAAATCCAAAATAGTGAATAATGACGTCTCTTTTCGCGTTTAAGAACCTTTTTGACTCGGCCATCCTTTGTTTTTCTAAGTTCCAGTGCACTTTTTCAAGCCGTCTTTCTTCACGAGTATTCAGTGTAAAAATCCTCCTTGCCTTGGAACTGTTCAAACTGAACGGGATATCTGTGTTCACGGCACTGGACTTCACCATGTGGCATTCCATCTGTTTCATTGTATTGCAATTGTCAGTGTCAGTGTCAGTGAAACTGTGTATTAGTGCAGGATTGAAGTTATAACTTAGCGTCTGACTTCACTGTAGAATGTTAATTCTTATCTAGCGAAATACTAAAAAGTTTGAGTTTTGCCCAACGGCGGCAAAACTTCATGGCGGAAACCGCAGTTTACCGCTCTATTTGTAAACAAATCAATTAGCCCAGACTCACTGCAGCACATGAAACAAATTTTTATTTTACTTTCAATCAGCTTTAAGACAAAATACCCAGGCATCCATATCTTTTGTAGTTCTCGAGTTGGAGAGAGTTCGAAATGAGACATGTCAGTTTTTACAAATGTTACACTGACAGTGTTTTTCCTATCATGTAATGTTCATTTATTGAAGGAAGTTGGATAGCGGCAATGGGTCTTGAACGGATGTGCAAACTGCAGTAGATAAGCCTTGAAAATGTGTGCAATGGAAAATAATAGAGAATGAGAGGGAAATACCACATCAACAACTTCAAAAAAAAATTCACAACAAAACAGGAGAGAAGAATCGATAGGTATACAATTGAACCTCGCTGTAACGGCCTTCTTGGGACAGAAGTTTCGATGTCAGTAAAAGTTTGGATCGTCTTGTGTCTGGATGAAATAACTTGGCCGGTTGTCAGAGATCATTGCTATAAGAAAGAGTACCGGTCGCAGTGTGATTTTTTTGTTCCCGTTAATATGTGATGTCTACCTCTATTCAAGGTTATACTCGCAATTAGGCAAAGAGAGTGTTGTTAATGCGGAAATAAGGAGATAGATAAGAAAAGGTACAAAACCGGAATCACGGCCAACACCACCATTCGGAGACAAGCCACAGATCTCCTTTACGATTAGAGACGAATCCGGTCATCAATTTGTAAATGTGGTTTTGATTTATTTTTATATTGCAATTTGTTTGCTGCCCCTAGAAGAAATTTGTTCCCTGGCGCTGCTCACATTGTCTTCAACGCGCAACGGAATGCCTGAGATCTCTTGTTATTTTGGCTCTTCTCGTTTATCAATTGAACTAAAGATTGAAATTTTTTCCCACGGCAGAGAGGCTTAGAGGACGCAAACAAAGAAAATTGAATGACACGTTTATTCATTTCTTTAATTTGTGTCCTGTAGGCGTCACTATCAAGCTAAATTTTTGCCCCCGCAGGGTTTGGCCCAGAGGCCAAAACCAGAGGAGGCACCCTAGGAGTCCCCGGGTGTATACATACAAGGACAAAGAATATTTGTTGAAAAAGTAAGAAGTGTGTTTGTAATGGGCGAAGCATTCTCGATTTGACGAAACTAGGCGCGCATGGTCGTCTCGGGTAATATTCTAGCAAGCGCACACGGTGGTGTCGGGTTCTTGCAACCACGAGGTCGCGTTTCGTCACCTTCGTCTTTTAGCAGCATCTTGCAGCATTTGAAGGTCTTGCGTCTACGAGTTCGCGTTTGTTTCTTCGCCTTAGAGCTTAGCCATCTTCTAGTAGCATCTTGCAGTATTTATAATAATAATAATTGGAACTTATACAGCGCATTTTTCGTGCCGAACATGATCAAATGCGCTTTACAAATTGATAAGGTGATAAAAAAATAAATGAAATTTACAAGCATTTAAGATTGAAATTAAATAATTGAATAAATAATAATAATAATAATAATAATAATAATTACAAAGTGAACAATAAATAGTTGACAAATTAAAATATGTCAAAGCTTGTTTAAAAAAATACTTTTTAAGGACGTTCGCGCGAAAATTTTCTACTCGATAGATTTTTTTTAAACTTCTACTGCGGACAGATAATGATTTACTTGTTTCAAAAATGAAATAAAAATTGGGGGTCACCGGCTTCGTTTCA
>Ga0126337_10001042_pt1 | contig 15971 bp, 6 predicted proteins | sample DipCmetagenome_FD_92527 | JGI IMG/M metagenome (GOLD analysis project Ga0126337, IMG submission 92527) | Coral microbial communities from La Bocana,Puerto Morelos, Mexico - Diploria C A metagenome | ecosystem: Host-associated > Invertebrates > Cnidaria > Coral | place: La Bocana,Puerto Morelos... | reverse complement strand
TTCTTGGCTTGTGAGCGGGCGGAATTCTCTAAATCCTGCAATCTGATTGGTTCCGGGAGCGGGCGGAAATTTTCGATCTTGCCCGCTCACGGAGCGATTCCGCCCGGCTAGCTCGCTGTGTGAAAAAATTGTGCTCCCTTACAGTAAGAAAAAAATAAATAAGTTATTTACCGGCTTTGGGTCGGTCCGTATCGTGAAAAACTGTGACCTCGGGCTTGAAATAAATAACATATATATCTTTGTTGTTTTTCTATCTTGGTGAACTATTATTTTTAGGCTGTTACTTAAATGATAGTTTTCTACGTGACCAGCGCACCTATATGAGTGGTACAAACCCATTTTTTCCAAACGTTGCTTTACCTTGTCGAAGAGTGTCTGATAATCTTTCGAAACACATTCACTAAAATCCGGTGGCAGCCATCGTGAGTCAGCTTCGCAGCGTCGCTTGACAAAACCTGATTGGTTGAAAGAGGTGGTAATTTCACCGATCATACTCGTTGTTTATTTCCAATGTATTCGTCTGATCCAGTTATGTCGTATTTATTAGCGAAGTATGTTAACATAAACCCAGATACTTTTAAATTTAAATAGACCCCCATTTCTCATTTTTCCCGAGTCATTTCTACATTTAAAATTCACTATAATTAATTAATTACTTAATAAATTAATTAATTTATACATCGCGGTTTTCAATTGAGTGTCGAAAGTAATCAGACAACTACTTTCGTTCCGGGTTTGGTATTACTACGGTTTGAGATTGGCTGAATCGTCTTATTGGTTAGCAATTAGGTTGGTTTTGGTCTTAGGATACTCAATTGAAAACTACTCTAGCTATTTATCAAAGATATTGTTAAACTGCAAACAAAATACAAGCAAAATAGCAGTATGTGAATATGATTCTAAGGACTGCGGTGATCGTCTTTAGACCCAGGTCAGCGGTATCTCTCTTACCTTTAGCACCACGTGGGCACGGATGAGCAGAATAACGTCCTGCGATCGTTTTCTTCCACAATAAACCAAGAGCTTTTTCGACGTCACAAACTTCACGAATTCCTGCACGAGAAAATGACAGGTTGAAACATGTTCATTAAAAGTTTTGTGAGAATGGTAGTCAAAACTTTACAGAAAGTCGAATTGTCGGTCGCGTATCCATTTAGTCTGGGATGAAAGACTTTCATTTTTTTTATCTATAGTGAAGTAACCTTATATGTAGGTGGTAGCTGATCGAGTCTCTATGGTTAAGACTTTGGCTCATTTCTGTCTTTAAATTACCTGAAGGAGAGACTTTGTCGTTCCATTCATCATCTCTGTCCTGGCCCGGAGTATCTTGAAAACAAATTAGTAAACAATTAGGTCAATACGTAATTTATAAACCTTAAAATTTCAAGGTAAACGCAATATCTCGGTAAAATCCATGTTATATGTTGAAACCTTATTAATGCAACACTTGGTTACCTTTCTCGTCGTCTTTCAAATGTCTTGTCACAAAACACATCCGTGGACTAAATATGTCGTCAAGGGAGGGGGAGGTCTGGCACGATTCTTTACTAAAACAATTGACAAGAAAGCAAGTTTCGGCGGATTTGAAGGCCAGGTCACATTTCTGGTGCTGGCAGCACCGTTTGATGCACATCTCAAAGTCGCCCACGTCACCAATGTTAGTAAAGTTTCCCGCTCTTTTTCCTCGCAGCAAAGTGACGTCATCTGTGGTTTTTCCCGCGATGCAGACAGGCGCTCGGTGTTTTCGATGCTTCTTTCCTGTTTCTATAGAAAAGATATTATTATAGGCTAATATAACCCACTGCTATAGTAACACAAGACACAAAATAGTCTCGACAAGAGATTTTGTGACTTTAAATTTCTAGCTAAACGTTTTATAAGAACTTCAAAGCCAAATTTCAACGTGCAATCAGATTTCATCCGTGCGAAAGTATTTTCATAATATTCACACTCTTATATGTTAATTCTCGCGCCAAAATCGCTTTAATGCTGTAATTTGTATTATCTGACATATATTGTTTTCTTGATACTGGAGTGATGTCTACTCCTAAACGTCGGATTTTATCGTTTGTTTTACCATTTTAAGTTCAAAAATGCATCAATTACTTGTGAAAAATCTTTATGGGAAAAACCTTGGTCTTTAGTCATTTTATAGCAAATAGGAATTCTCCATATTCATCTGTGTTTACATCTAATGCACATATAAGGATAATTCATAAGCTTGAGCTATTTATTTTCGCCAGTTCACTTATTATCGTGACCCTCATATTTGAATTATTAGGGAGAAATGAATTGCTTGTCACTATTAGCACTAGGAAGTTCGAAACAAACAAATGTTAAACAAACAATTTCTTTTTACTTTAGCTAATTTTATTCGCCATAACTGTATTTTTTGTATTTCTGTACCTGAGGAATCATCAGGCTGAGAGACGTCTCCAAAGTTCGGTCCTGCAGGAGTCTGCTCAACAGTAGTTCTCTGTGTGGGCGTGACTGTTGTGGAGCCGTTCTGCGCAGGTTCAGTCGGCTTACTGGTGTGGTTGCTTTGTGTCTGTGTAGGAGTGGTGTGTCTTATGGTTGTCGTATTTGCTACTTGTGTGGGGTGCAGAGGTTTAACTGGCGCGGTGGTGATACTGGGTGGGGTTTGTTGGACATGTTGTGGAGAGTTTGCTGTATGAGGAGGAATAAAAGCGTTCATAGCATCGCAATAATAAGACATGGCCAAAGGTAGAGCGTGGAACAAAAATGCATGCAACATGAAATGCATACAAAACTACACATTCTGTTAATGACAACCGTCCTGTAACTGTAAGAGTTATCCTAGTTAAATAAAAGTATCTTCTTCTTCCTCCAATATTAATTCGGAGTAACTCGAAGATGTCGAGGAGTTGAGATACCGAGCAAATCAAACAAATAAAACAATAAACTAAAACACTACACTCTAACGGAGGTGAAGGTGTGGTCATTATCTATAAATCTCGACTTCACAGTCTTGATCTTTTTCTCAGTTGGTCACAAGTAATTATCGTGTATATTAAAACGTAAGGTATTGCTTTGATAATAATATTCAAACAATTGACAGTGGAAGATCATCAACCACGATACAACAAATTTGCATAGCGTTGTGAACTTGGTGATTCCTTACTAACTTCCTCAGTTCAAACACGTTTACTTTGAAAAGAGACGTAAAATCCTGATTGAAATAACCCTTCATTTCTTTCCGGTCCCATTACAGATTTTTCCATCTATTTTTATCAGTTATACTCAATCGATGTATTTTTAAGGACTCTAAAAACCTAAAGAGGATACATGTACTTTAATACCTGACGAAGATGAATTTTTGGCAGCTTGTACACCTTGACTGGAATTCGCTGGCTTAACGATCTCAGATTTCTTCTTTCCTCCATTCTCTTCATTAAAAAATCCATTCAGACGATTTTTATCTTGTATTTGAACACCGGACGTTACGTTCGTCTTAAGGATTCCATTTTTGTCATTAGATGTGTTCTGTATTAGACCTGGATTGACCTTTGGAACACTGCCAGCCTTCGGTTCACCTACAGCAGAAGGCGGCGTGTTCAACTTATCCATAATGCTTTTAATTTGGCTCATATTTGTGGGACTTGAGAACTGCGAGGGTGGTGGGGCTTGATATTGCCTGCGGACCGTAGGACGAGGCCTTGTCTGGCTAACTACTCCACTTGTATTTGGCTGAGTGGGAGAAACGTAGTTTGGTTGCACGCCTTGTGGTTGTTGCTGGCGGTCTGGCATGTAAGTACCGAGACCTCTCGATGGCTGCATTCCGGGCGTATTTTGTTGAGGCCGGTAATTGTCTTCACCCTGATTTAAGAGGGCTGATGGTCCGTTTCTACTCCAGTTATTATATTGTTTTTTCGGGCTCGGACTGTGACCAGGAGACCAAGTGTCACCTCCAAATCCTCGTTGTGATTGATCAGGCTGTTGCCGTCTTGGATTGGTGGGAGGCCAAGCATGAGAAGGTTCAATAGGGTAAGGAGTGGGTTTGGGTTGATTTGTGATACCACGGTCACTGTAAAACGTGTGCCACTGGTATCCGACTGTCGGCTTTGGCCGAAATGATCTCCAAGATGGTTTCCTATCCCAGCGTTCCTTATTTAAATACCAGCCAGTAGGCCTTGGCTTCCATCTGCCGTAGCCTCCATAGTGGTATTTATGCCACCTATGGGGAGGACGAACAGTGGGGTGCGGTTTATAATATCTATACCAAGGTCGAGACTTGCGGTAGTTGTAATTGTAGTAGTATGGATTTTGTTCTCTGTAAGCCCAGTACTCATAGCTCTGCCTGTGTTTACGGTGCTTATGCTTGCGCTTCTTGTGTCTGTAGTATTCCTGGTTGCCTTCTCCACCATAATAATGGTCATCTTCTGAAGTTTCGTCCCGCATCCATGCTGATGAATCCAATAAACCTCCAGTTCCTTCGAGGTCCTGCTCATCGTCGTCGTGAAAGTGGCGATGCTTCCAATTGCCCTTTTTTCTATGCCTGGCCACATATTTGCGATCCTCGTTATAGTCTGTACGGTGATCTACGCCATCAGCTGGGCGCTCACCTTCTCTAAACCTATTTTTGTATTCGTCTTGCTCGTGTCGATGAGGGAAGTCTGGAAAATTCCTATCGTGAGAATCCTCCTTAAATTTCCGTTCATCGTGATCCCTTTCACGAGAAATATAATTGCCATGGTGACGTTCTTTCTTGTAATGAAAGTGTTTACCATTGTGATCCTCAAATTCAACCATCTGATTCTTCATCTGGTCACGAAAACGGAAATTTTCTGCGCGCTGTTTCTCGTGGTCACGAATTTTTTCTTCGTAATGTTTATGGTTTCTTTCATAAGCTCCTTCATCATGTCTATAAGAGTCTTCGCTGGGTGTTTCTTTTAGTTCCTCATACTTTTCCGTCTTATCACTATCACTTCCATCGCGTGGTCTGTAATGATAATGCTGATGTTTGTAAATTTCGTCTGGATGCTGCTTATGAACATGAGATTCCTCGTCTTCATTATCTTTGTTATATTCCTCTTCCCTATCCCTCTCTTTTTCATGATGCTGTCTTAATCTCCTTTGTTTCTTCGTTGTTCTGTGATATATAAACGATTTTCTAAAGTTCCTCCTACTGTTTTTGAAATCATCTTGGTCGTCATCACTGTCATCATCAGTATTAGATTTTTCATGGGATTCGTAATGCTTGTGTTTTGTTTTTCTATGTCTTTCAAGTTCATACCTGCTGTGAAAAGTAGGTTTATGATCTTCTTCATGGCTAGTACTGTCGTGATCTTCTACATTATACCCTGGATCGTCTCTCTCATTGTCTCTATGTTTATTTCCGTGCTCGTGCCTGTTATGACTTTTGGGTCTTTCTTCTGCATGCTTCTCTTCGTCTTCATCGTCATTCTCAGAATCCTCACCTAAAACTACTCGATTGTGAGACGAATTTTCATCGTTGCCTTCCTCGCCATCTGCGCTACCTTTGTCTTCCCCACTGTCGTAATCATTGTTTTGTTTTTCATCGCTATCGTCATCGTCATCATTATCATTTTTCCTTTTTGAAGATTCACTATCATCATCATCATTGTTTTCTTTGTAAACCAACCTATGCCGATCTTTTTTAACCACCTCGTAGTTAACATCAGTTCTTTTTTCTGCACGTTCTTTTTCTTCATATTTATGCCGATCTTTGCCCTGATGTTCGGGTTGATCGTCTTCCCTATATTCTTTGTGCCCTTCGTTCTTATCATATTCGTCATCTTCATGCTCGTGGTTATGAAGAGTCTTTTTCTTAGAATGTCTATGGTGCTTTCTCATTTTAGTTTCCTTGTCGCTATCAATGTGAAATTCATTTTCTTTCAAAGTGTGTTTACTTCCATGGTGTTCCTTCTTGTCGAAATTGTCATTATCGTCTTGAGTACGATGTTTGTGATGTCGCTTCTTGCCACTGTCCTCGTCATAAGTAAGCTTTACTTTCCCAGGAATGATCTTCCCCTCCCAATGATTATCATCGTAATGTTTTTTATGCTTGTGATGGTGGCGGTGTTCCTTCTCTCTGTCATTTTCCGAATCTTCTTCTCGACTGTTGTCTGTTTTAGCCTTCTTGTGGTGATGTTTTGCATGGATACTTTCTACACTATTACTATCGTCGTCACCATCATCGTTTTCGATTTTCTTGACAAGATGTGAGTGTTTCTTGTGCGTACTATGATGGCGATTCTTACTCTCGCTGTCTTCCTCTTCGGAATTTGCAGATTTTACGTGTTTACGGTGGTGTTGGTGCAGTTCCTTTTCAGCCTCTTTACTTTCACCTTGGTCTTTGTCAGCATCATCTTCATGATGGTAACGATGATGATGATAATGATGATGCTTGCTGGTAGCGCTTTTCTTTATTTCAATTTTATCATCGTGTTTTTTAGAAGAATGGGTCTTAGCAGAACTCTTTTCTGATTCGTCAGTGTCATCTTCTTCCTCTTTCTCGCGTGAGCTGCCTTTCTTGTTTTTCTTTTCCCTAACATCATCCTTTGTGTGACGTTGTTTCTCTTCGCCTTTCTCTGTGTGCTTGTGGTCTCGCTTTTTATCCTTTGCTTTCTTAGGCAAGTCTTTGTGAGGAATATCGTTTGACATCATTATATCAAAATCAGCGTCTCCAAGATCTTCCACATCAATTGCTTCTTCGTGTTTTGCCTTACGTCTGTGATGTTTTCCGTGAGATTTAACAGAAAATTCGACACCATCACTCCCGCTGTTCTCTGCTTGATGAAAATGAGCTAAGAAGCTAGCTTTAGTGTTTGAGGTGTTTGTGTTACTGCGTTGTTTTATTGAAAGCAATGCGTTTTTCGAAGTATAAATCGGCGCTGATGAATTAGTCGCCTTGTTGATTAAGTGGGGACTGGATGAAAAGGTTCGATGAGATGCCAAGGAGACGTTTTCGTTGGAAGATGCATCCTCTGGCTTTTTGGTGGACAGGACCCCGAAAGCGTGATGGAAATGGACTTTTGGTATTGTTACCAATGATTTATGGCCTACTAATTTATCGGGTGTCCTCTTATTGAAGGTTGCAGTTGTTGGATGGATAGAGGATACATCTTCTGGCTTGTTAGTGGACTGAACAGCCAGAGCGTGATGGGAATGGGTTCTTGCAGTTGTCACTAATGATTTATGGCCTACCAATTTATCGTGTGTCCTCTTATTTAACGTTGTGGTTGTTGGATGCTTGGAAGCAGTCGGTTTTACATGTGGAGACTTGCTCTCTTTTTGCAAGGCACGAACCTTCGGATGAGCATACGACCTTTTCGCTTGCGCTGTTTCAGTACGATTAGTCTTGCTATTCCTGGGACTTTCCTTGGGAATAGTTTCGTCTTGTAGTCGAGAGGTAGTTTTTACAAATGTCGCTCTCCTCTTAGTGGGCATATAACGGTGAACACGACGATTCACTGAAGGTTTACGTTTAAGAGATACTTTTCGATGGGCATAATGCATGAGGTCCCTCGTGTCCTCCAATGTGGAGTTTGAATTTTTAAACTTACGTTCTCCTTCTTTTTGACTAATTGTTCTATTATTCGTTGACTTGTTAAGTTTCGTATGGCCACGTTTTAATTGTCTTTTCTTACTTTGTAAGATGTGACTACCTTGAAATGTTTCAGATTCCAAGGATTTTCTATGTTTCGTCTTTGTGTTATCATCTTTAACATTCGAATTTCCTGGAATGGATTCTGATTTGAATGACTCATCCTTGGATTTCAAATGCTTTTGGCTGCTTAGTTCATCTTTCACACTTTCCATTTTTCTTTTTGTCGACGGTACCGTCGTATGGTTGTGTACTGTTCCAATAGTGTTCAGTGAAGCTTTTCGTCCGTACGCGGAGGACATTACTTTGAGTGTTTTTCTCGATAAAGATGGTTTACTTATTTTAGATTTTGTGCTATTTGTGACTTGTTTGTTTTTCGTATTAATTTTGCCTTGATCACTCATTCCACTCTGAGTTCGAATGGAGAGCGACGGGGTAGCTTCTGTGTCTCTGTTCTTGGACTTTGGTTTGACATTCTGGCCAGATGAGGTTTTCAGACCAGTCGACTGTGCGAGTTTTGTCGTAGCAACCGCTGACTTGATCATTCTTTGTTTCTTATGGCGAGTTTTAATCTTCCTTTCCTTTCTGCTTTTAAGCTGTTTAAAACTTGCATTATTTTTCTTCGTTGTGAGCTTTACCAAACCAGACTGACGGGGCCGTGTTTCAATAGAACCGTCATTCTTTAATCTAATTTTTCCACCCAATGGTCTGCTTATCCTTTTACTTGAAAGAACTGAGGCCTGTTTTGTTTCTCTGTCTTTCTGCTGTTTTGAATGAATATTTACTCGTTTAGATTCCATTTCTCCATAACCTTCCAGTTTGTTATTCTTTTTCGTCTTTCGTCGTTTTTCGACGTGTTTTCTTTGTGGTAAATATGCAACGTTGCCCAAGGCCGGTTTACTTTGTTCTTTGTTTTCATCTTCATCCGACCCAAGTTCATCCAGATCTTTAACGAGATCAATTTTTGTTCTTGTTTGTCCTTCTTTGTTTTCTCCTGCGTAGCTTTTCTCCTGCCTTGCATTATGACTTATCTTTTGTACATCACCATTGTCTTCTGAAAACGCTTTATCTTCCCCACTAAAAAAGGCGTTCTCTTCCATCAAATCTCTATCTTTTCCACTCGAATCTTCATCGTCCCCTCTTAAACCTTTATTTTCTCCACTGAAGTCGTTATGTTCTCTAATAAAAGAAGCATCCTCTCCACTCAAAACGTCGTCGTCTCCACTTAAATCACTATTTTCTCCACTAAAATCGTCATATTCCATTCCCAAGAATTTATCATTTCCACTCATATCTAAATCGTCTCCACTGAAACCTTTATGTTCTCTACCCAAATTGTCATTTTCTCCACTCCATTCTTCATCTCCATTAGGTGAACCCTTCGTAGAGCCTTCCGTAAACCGTGGAATATGCCAGTTAATCTTTGCAACGGAACTTTTTAAAGTATTCTCTTTATTCGTTTTGCCAGTTTTCAATGCTCCAGAACTAGCTCTACCGGCTTTCTTGACAGTAAGTGTCTTCTTGGTTTGTTCAAGATGTTTAACTTTGTGTTTTATCTTAGAGTATCCCCCAGTGTTAATGCGTTTAGCTCCACGTCTTGAATCAGCGGTTTTCCCGCCTTTTGCTGCTGGTGCGACCTTTGCTGTGGGTTTGGCCTTAGAAGGGCTCGCCCCTTTTAACGGCTTGGCTGGGGAGCTGAAGTTTGCCTCCGGAAGTTTGAACACTGATTTTGGATTTATTGTCCTCTTTTGAGTTACCACAGAAGTTATGTGACTAGAATGGCCCTTAGACATTGGCAATAGTTTTATATCTGGTCTCATAATCCTCTTTTTAGCTGAAGCTTTTGAATGGATTTTGCTTTTTCCAACTGATGAATGCACCACGCGCAGTTTGGTAATATTATTTGCCCGTTGGAAATCTCCTTTCGTCGGAGCAACCTTAAAATAACGCTTCTTGGAAACGTTGCTGTCATTTGTTTTTGTTACGGTCTTGAGTGAATTTGTAATTGAAGACGTTTTGTTGGTTAGAGTAGTCTGCACTTCTACATTGACCTTGGGCGAAGGACGTTTTGTTTTCGTTTGTGTTTGAGTAGCGGTCTCCTGTTTGACGTCACTGTCATCGGAACCCAGGTCATCTGGGTCTTCGTCTTCATCGTCCAAGCTTCTGGACACCTCTGAAAGAAAGGAACTGATTAGCAGCCATTTTGCAAAACCCTTGAAAAGACGTTTTTAATTCCCACTGCTCGTGTGAATGATGCACGATTACTAATATAGCCAAGCCAAAAAGCAGAGCTCCTGGCTTGGCTCGATTAAGCTAAAAGGGTGCCAGGTAACCAACTAAAACCAGTATTCTACCTAATAAGCTACAAACAAAACTTAAACGCAAAGCAGTCAGCTTTCTTATTTACCCATTATATGAATTTGTTTTTAACCATCTTTTTGTTGTTGCATTTTGTTGAATTTCTTTTGATTTGGAACCAGCCAAATCGATTGCGGTACGCACATAGTAGATGTTCAAGTATATATGTGACAAAGCTAAGATAATTGCTCCCGATATTAAAACATAAAAAAAAACAATCCTTGTATACGAAAGTAGTCATTGCAAGGTCTTTCGTTGTTTTGAAGGTCTTCTGTTTGGGTCATGTTATTCAACATGATTTAGTAAAACAAAGAGAACAAGTAGATTTACTTTTCATCGTCGGAGACACGTAATTGGTTAGCCTTTCGTAACTTTAATTTCACCAACCTTTATTTCTATCAATTACGGCAACTTGAAGACTAATACTGGGTTCTTGTATCGCCTTTGTACCGTTAGGTTTAGCTGCCGTAACGCCATAACACTCCTCATCTTCGACAAAAGATAACAAACAGTCACGTGATTTACAACACTGTGCACTACACTGGCCAGAACCTACGTCTGAATGCTGACGCAGTTTTTGAAACTCGTGCGGAGAGCTGTCACCAAGTAGAAGAACGTGAAAACTGGGAACAAATCTTTTCGGGCATCTGGGATTGGTGACTTGAGAAGTGTGCCTGATAAAATCTTTTGTCCCTGAAAATAATAATAATAATACTCATTAGTTTCAACAAAATTATAGCTAAGACAATCCATTTTCAATGGCCGGCATTTTGGCTCAAGTGAATCTCGGTTAGAGAATGCTGCCTACCAAGGTAGATTGTTGTGATCGGGGAAAAAACTTCAATTTTTATTAAAATTAAATTTGCATATCGGTATATTTTTTCCTTTTATGGTCATTCTCATGTTTAAAGTAAGTAACATTTCTCCGTACAAAATCAATGCATCGTCAAAACATACAGGTGAGAAGAATAATATAAAAAAATCTTATACTGGATGTTGCCGAAAAACCAAGAAATCTTCCCAAAAAAGTTAATAAGTTGATATGTCGGTGGACTTTTTATGACAGTCTGTCAATAAAATAAAACTTAAAAAGTCACGATCGGCTGGTTAAAACGAGAAACGACAGCTACTTAATTTTACCCACTTCAATCACTAACAAACTAAGTGGTTTAATTTAACTGCTGGCTTCTCATAGAACATCTAGACCTTTAGAAAATAAGTTACAATCATTTACAGCAAGGTATAATTTTCCAGCAAAAGTAGGATTTTCAAGACGATCGATCGTGGTTATCCATTGTTTCTGAAAACCACTGCAGAGGGATTTGACTGATGGTGTTCTATTCCGCCACCTGTGGAAACCACTAAAGGCCTTGGAAACATGTGACGCTATTTAATTCACAATAAAATTTCACACTTCGCTGAGTTACATGGAACATTAAACAATAGGCTCTAGTGTATTTTCAAAAACAAATGGATCCTTTATCTTCCATTGAGGACGACGTCTTTCGGGCAAAACTAAACGATCGAAAAAATGATTGAATTCGAGAAGGTGATCTTCAGGATATGAAGACATCACGTACTTACATAGGGTTGAATGTTTTTTACATCCGTCTAAGGAGGATAACTATAAACTGGAGGACTTGAAATAATCACGTTTGCAACACCTCAATCTTAAGGCTTATAATTGATAACCATCCGACTGGAAAACCAGTCAGTCCAATCGCTTATTCTTGATTTTTCTCTAATCAAACTGTGGACAAACTTTTTCGTAGATGGGTACACCGAATATACTGCACGGTTTACCACGCTTTGGAGTTATTCAGTAAAGCAAATAATTTACCAGACAAGCGTTTTTTATATCGATATATTTTACATGGGTTCTTTCAGTTTTTTTAGTCTCTTAAGCAGAATTGTTGGAGTACTTCTCTTTCCGAAATTGACAAGGCGAACACCTTCTTGCAAATGGCTAATCTTAAGTGATCCCACCGTTGAGGTATAAATAATTATTGAATAATGATTAGTAAATAAAGATGGTAAATGTTAAGCGCGGTAACGAAACGCGAAAGGTGAACATACATGTTTAAGAACTACGCTCCGATGAATTTGCAACAAACACAATTTAAAAAAAAACTTGATATATCCTGCACTATAGTTAGTTTGGAATTCGTTATTCAAGGACAGGGAACACCTCTCCAATAAGATCATTGCCGCCTTTTTCCACCCCGCAGAGTTAGATCAGCGCAATGAGATACATCCTTCTTATAATAGTTTGTAGAAACGTTTACTACGTTTAAAGAAAATAAATACGAAAGAAAATAAAGGTATGCAAACATTAAATTAGATATCTGAAGAGGGCTTCAAACCTCGTTATGAATGTATCCAACCGCAGTTTATGTTTCCGATCTAAACGATAAAACTCCTGTTTTCAGTGTCCATTTAAGATGAACAGACTGCGCGATCGAATAGTTATCTTGCATGCAAGATGTCGAACTGGAAGGTGTTTGAAATGGGGGCAGCTGAACGATCAAATGTGTTCATGGATAAAATAGTTTTCGACAGTTTAGTCCGAGCTTTCGTTATAGAATATAGTGAGGCAAATTGGAAAAACAATTATGATGGTTTCGTTTAAATCTATCATTAAAATGAATTTTACCATTGTAATTTATCGAACTCTACGATTTGCTCACAAATACTTCACCTGCATTTCTAGTGCTCCGTTGCAGTTGCCTTTCATCTTCCATCAACAAGCGATCCAATATTTTGTGACAAAGTTCGGGTTCGTCGCACGACACACCATAACAGTGAAATCCCCGCGAAAAAATAGCCAGCTCGCATATGTCATCTCTACAACAGAAATCCACACACTGCTCCAGCCCAGAAGCGTTGCCAAAACTGCGGAAATTAAATGATTTCCTGTTTCTGGTCAATTGCTCGTCCGTGCAAGCGTTCGAGTGAAGATCGATGAGTCCTGATTGAAAATAACAACAAGCGAATGGTGAAAATCAGTGGCGAGATTTTTCTACTAAAACACGGAACCCAAATTCCGGATCATTTCGAAATAATCACGACTATGACAAGCGAAATTTACCGTTGGATGCTGTAAAGAATGCAAGAAACACTAAAACTAAAATTCGTGTTCGAAGGCTGTAGGCATGTTGTGTAAATTCCAACATAGAGCATTGGTAAGGTGTAACAATTACGCCGGTCGGGGCTTCACTTCACCAGCGCGAGAAAAGATTTGTTATCAGCCAACTCCGATGCTTGGTTTCACCATAATATCTCCAAAACACTTGAAAAATAGCAAGATTCTTGAGCAAACTTTCGATAACGCCACACGCTTTTTCCAAATCCTCAGATTCCCGCGCCGGAAGAGCACCAAAACGCATTACGTAATTTTCGAGTTATTTTTAAATCGTGACAAGTGTTTGACGAAATCAGCCAATCACAGTGTCGTATTATTATTTTTTTCACGCCCAATGGTTTTCGTTGCTTCTGGTGGAAACATTCCTTGGCGATAACCTAATGAAAGCAAATCTTCGGACTTTTTAACGAATGTGATTGAATTTTTCACAGCTTTGAATAAGAAATTTAATACCGATTTTAAGCGGTCAGAGCCAAAACATTTTGTAGTCGACAATTCGCGAAAGATTTCGAGGAAACTGTCCAATTAATGGTAGTTTCTAGCTACAGTAAAGATGAAAAATTTTTTTTTTTTCATTTAAGTGCAGTGAATTTGATCTTTGTTCAGTGAATCTGCCCTGGATGACTGATTTTTTGCTTTGTCACTCAGTGGAGCCAAAGAATAAACACTTTGAACAAATTTAAAACCCGGAAACCGTGAGTAAATTGCTGTCAATCTTTAATGGAAGGATCCTTAGAGCAAACCATTTGTTATTTTAGAGAAAATATCCTTAATAAGAAGGCATATGGACGTTTGTTTCACTAAAGAATGAGTTCGTCAGTCAGCTGATGAGCCGGGTTGTAAGAATTTAAACCTCGTTCTTCACTGAATTGGCTACGCGAATCAGTTATTGAGCCCTTCATTTCAGAGATATTTTCTTTTACGTTAGCGTTGACATTGTGGTGATCCATCAGCGGTTTTATACCATGTCCTCAGTTTAAGGTTACCGTGAATCTTCAGGGGTGCCGCCTTCCTGTGCGTGCTGCTTTTAAGAATACAACTGTAAAGCTAAAAGACTGTAGAATCCGAAAATAAAAATAACTTTTGCCAGTTTGGAAGGCTTTAAACGCAAAAATGACCGTACTTGCTAAACAGAATTACCAGCCTCTGTGTTACTGCGGACATCCAAACTGACTGAACTATATCACTCACATCACTGTTGCTATGGTGCGCAGTTTTTGATACCACGATTGTAGCACCAACCGAAAAACAGTGGTTTTAATGGCCCATCAAAATCTAACTCTTGGAAAGTGCTGTTAACGTTTGCCAGCCACCTTCAGTAATATATGTGGACATTTTAGACGAGGATGGGATATAGAGCTTACACTGGCCTGTTTATTTTTAGGCAACAACTCTCACCCAGCTAAAATGCGGCCGCGCTAAGCCCTGATAAAATCATTACTTTTGATAAGTTTTGGAATAACGTACATTCATTAAAAAACACTTGCTTGGCGACCTTTTCATGTTCAGAAATATTTAATTATTATCCATTTCGTATGAAAAGTCGAGATCGTAAATTGATGAATACTGTGGGTCTGCTTTTTCAGCGAGACTAAAAGTTAGAATTGACACTCGTCATTTCACCGAAAATATGTTTAGAATATTTAGCATTTCTTCGTTTACTTTCAAAAGAGAGAAAGATTAAGTGAAATGAAGAAAACGCAGCAGTAACAGCAATCTAAACTTTTACCCTGAAAACGTTTGAAAAATATTACCGCGTGATGGTTTTATAACAGCTATAAATCACGTTGTACTTCAAAATAGATAAGTCTGAAGGGAGTACTATGGGTTTGGAAAACGATGCAATTTGCCAGAAAATTAATTATACAACTCTTCTCTGAATTGGTCAAAAGATAACAGCCCCCACTTTTTAAAGTAACGTACAATGTCGCCAAATTCGCATTTATGTAATTCTTTAAGATTTTGTTTTATAAAGCAGCGAAAGAAGCTGCGTTCGAAAACTTTGATATTAACAATTTGTGGTCTATCCGTGAAAAAACCTCCTTTCAATGGATTCTATGGCGACAAAAACTCTCTATAAAACATCTGTTTATTATCCTTCTACTATAGTTACAGTTTCCCTTTTGCGCCTTTATTGTTCTACGTTTCAATAAGGCCAGATTGCTCTTTAAAATGTTAGCAAAAAATTACTGGCCGACAAAATTTGTTCGATTTTATCTACATTGCTATAACTCAGGAAACACAGCTTTCGTCCAGAATATTTTCAGGTCCATCGTAGAGTGAAAGCCTAGGTAAAGTTCAAAAAGAAGACTTACAATTGTGGATCATATTTGGGAATAACAACAACACAGTGGGATTGACAGCTCTACCGTCTGAGACCGTGCTTTGTGAAAAAGAGTTAACTTGACAGTAGCGGTTTTCAGTAGAATCAGCATGCTTGTGAAATGCGATTCAGATATAACCGTGTTTATTTTGAACTTTTCCATCACAAGTACATTTTGCCTGCGACGCGAGTGTAGCAGTCTCAAAGCGACGGCTCTGCTTATTTTGGCGTTGTGTGATTGGTGTTCGGTTTTCCTTGGAACTCTTGCTCGCCTGGCAAACGTGTGGCAGTTCCCTTATTGCATCTGCGAGCAGCCCGAAGTTCTTTTACAGACAGGTAAATACGACTTTTATTTTACTTCCAATTTATATGGCGCGATCTTACTTTGTGACTAATCTTAATTTAATTTATGGTCTTGTACAGGTAAAGAACATAAATACAAATTGAAATCATGAGCCGACTGTGAACAATTTTAGAGAACGGTTATTCTTTGCTAAAAAACATTAAGTGAACATTTTTCAGCCGGCGCGTAAAGAACTCCATAGTGTTTTGGCGGATAA
>Ga0126337_10001041_pt1 | contig 15977 bp, 9 predicted proteins | sample DipCmetagenome_FD_92527 | JGI IMG/M metagenome (GOLD analysis project Ga0126337, IMG submission 92527) | Coral microbial communities from La Bocana,Puerto Morelos, Mexico - Diploria C A metagenome | ecosystem: Host-associated > Invertebrates > Cnidaria > Coral | place: La Bocana,Puerto Morelos... | reverse complement strand
TACCCTAAAAGATACTGTAAGATTCTCAAAAGCGCTGGGCCCATATAACTACAGTGGCTCACAAGGGTCACTACATAAAACAAGGTCAGCATAATATTAACACTGCACCCTATACAAATAAAAAAAATTTGCTGCAAATAAAAAATGTTGCTGCAAGTAAAGTGTTGCTGCAAACTTTGACAACCTGACATACAAATTATGCAGTGGACATAGTATCAGTATAGGCATATGATCACCTTCAGGGTGGGCAGTGACCCTCTTGCCAGAAAAATTTACACAATGCCATAATGCATTATAGTATGATATTAGGATGCAAACGCACCCAAACTGTATGAAAAAAACATTCACAATTCCCACATCTAATGAAACTGTTATAATTCCAAAAATAGTTATATTCAATGCTTGCATACTTAATGACCTCTGTCAGCAGTCTTAATGTAGTAAAATCTAAATCTTATTAAATCTTATCAAACAGCACTGAATATTTCATACTGTTTCCTCTCAAATGTCGTTGCCTAAATCAATTGGGTGTTTTTCCTATAGTGACATAATAACTGTAGCTAGGGTAGCTGCAGGCCACCTCTCCCTCCCCTCCAGCTAGTACAACATGAGTATCAATCATAATCCCTAAGGGAAAGTTCATTTTTTCCTTCTTGAACATTTGAAACTTATCGATAGCAGAAAACTGTTATTTAATGGAGTAAACAAATTGTACATTTATGGGAATTTAGACTTAAGTCTAGTCTGATTTTCAGCTGTTTCTTCCCTTTACCCCGAGGGGGGCGTGGGAGAGAAACACGCTAAGTCACTCTTAATGCTCTATTGGAAAGAACGTTTTTGTGGTGTCTGGTTTGTGTGTATAATCCAGTAATGTGTTTTAGAGTATCACTAAGCTTAATAACAGTAAATGGAATTACAACAAATCACACTATTACAATAATGGTAATTTGAAATTTCAGACCATTCTACATATATATGCCAATTTTGGAAATTCCTTTTCTTCCATGATATTTGATATCCAGTAATGCATTTTACAATTAATACTTTCAGAGGGGTTTCCATGAATGGAAATTTTGGTATTTTACATTAACAGAGCTAAATTCACATTAATGGAAAATATTACCACAAAGGAAATTGCAGTTAAAACCCCTTAAAGAGTTTTGTCATTGAGTAGAAATTTGTGTGAATTTCCATCATGGAAACATTATTATTATAAATTCCAATCATGTGTTTTTGGAAGATTTTCCTTTCTTACATGTATTTGCTTTTCTGATGTGTTGTCCACCATTTTTATTCTCTGCAACACGATAGGAAAACTGGGTATAAGTTTCCATGTTTGTTGTCTTGTTATGCATGCCTTTTTCTTTGTAGGAACTCTTTTATTTGCAGCAACTTTCTTAATTTGCAGCAACATTTTTTTATTTTGTATAGGGTACAGTGTTTAATATGCAGTTGACCTTCTATATGCAGTTACCCTTGTGGGCCACTACATAACCTCCATTAAAATAAATTGGAAACCAAAAAAAGTAGACTGTTCAGCTTATTTATGCTTATTTTACTCTCATTTCCAGACAACAGAATTATCAATTATTTAACTTTTTGTAAATTCTATGAAAATATTCTATGGTAGGAACACTCCATACAGCTGCTCTTCCAACATCAACATCGTCTTCCTCAGTTGAGCCACAAGCGGCAGCCAACACCTCAAATTAAGTACATAAGCTTATCATGTAAATCTGTGATTGGTTTAATTTAATTTAATTCGGTTGCAGTGAATTATCCCAAGAACAACTGTCATGGAAGGTTCTGAGGGCAAAGGATTAGGGACTTGTTTCAAACTACACACATTGAAACTCAGCCCTCAAAACTCAATTCTCAAAGGCATCATAGACCAAGTATTGAGTGTAAAGTCAAGATGTCAACTTACATTTCACTGCTACTGTAAAAATGGAAGGACCTCCCCACGAAAAACTTACATTTTTTTTATTTTCTGGCACTTTCAAGGCCCTTGTTAACCATGTTTTTGGATTTTAGTGACTACCAAGAGCTTCACTATCAATGTACCAGGTCAATTCTCCAGCAACTGGATGAAGCCCACTTACTGGATAGTTCCAAGTATCTTCATCACCACTTGAAATTGTGTTCACAATTTCCTTTTTTTGATCACCTAGAACAAGAACTGCTACAGTTTTGGCCTTGTTAAGGAAACCTAATGTCATTGTCATTCTCTGTCTGACGTTACTGTCTTGGCCACTTTCTGAAAGACTTATCCATCTGCCTGTCATATTAAGAACTTTTTGACGAGGAAACAGTGATGCAGTATGTCCATCTGCACCAATGCCAAGAACTACAAAATCTAACTGATCAGATCCAAGAAACCTCTCGAGTTCTGCCTCGTAATGCTCAGCTCCTTTATCATCTGGATGACACAATCCACCTTTTAACATGACATTCATTGGATGAGCATTAAAGGGTGAAACAGGAACATGTTGCAAGAGCTTGTCATAAATTAAGTTAAAATTTGATTCTTTGTTGCTGAGTGGCACACATCGCTCATCCACAAGCCATATATGGGTGTGTTGCCATGGGAACTCTTTGGCCATAAAAGCAAGGGTTTCATATAGCATCATAGGAGATGAACCTCCTGACAAGGCCAAATGGAATACTCCTTTCAGAGCAACAGCTCCAAGAGCATGGTCTATAATTTTGTCTACAAGAGTTCTTATAACTTGGGATTTTCCTCCAGTCACTAGAGTGTTTCCTCTAAACATCTTTGTTTTGTAAATGTGGTTGTTTGATGTTTTAGACGATTTACAAATTCCAGTTGCATCACAACTGTCATCATCATCACTCCATGAAAATTGAATTCTTTCTCCTAATGTAACAAAATTTAACACATCCAAGTTTTCCTGGTCGTACTGGCGTGGCACAACACCATTTATACTATCCAAAAATTGTGACCAGACTTTCCAGGAAGATATTAGGTCTTCTGTTCCAACAAATCTGCCCCTTTGTGCATGATATACAGCAGATATAAGCGTTGTGTATGCATCAACCGAGTTGTCATGAATGAAAGCATCAAAATGGTCAACAAAACAACCAAACAGTTTTTGCATTTTGTTTTCTGCACTTGTCAATGGATGAAATAATTTGGGCTTGGGAAGAAGTCCTGAAAGATATATCCCAGGCTTTTGAAGTTTTTCTGCTTGGATATTAAACACAATCTGTCTTACATCACATTTATCGCCAAAGACTGAGTTGGAGTGCAGTTCATGAACATTGTCCTTAAAGACTATTCGTACGTATGCTGTACGCTCCTTGAGCTGCTTTCCAGATACCAAAATAAATGGAACACCTTGCCATCTTGCATTGTCAATAAAAATGGACACAGCGGCAAATGTTGGTGTGTTGCTATTTTCATTTTGTTCAGTCTCCTGATGGTGGTGTGTGCGATAGTCTCGGTACTGGCCTATAATTCCACTCCATCTATTCATGGGTTTAATTTCCTTCAAAAGCCTTAGTTTGTTTTTCATGATAGCTTCTCTCTCGCCAAGGCTCCTTGGCATCTCCATGGCAACTAAAGCAAGGAGTTCTGTCATGTGATTCTGCATCACGTCGCGAATAACACCATAATGGTCATAAAATTTAGTTCTACCTTTACAGTCATTCTTCTCCTTTAAAACAATCTCCACCCTCTCTATGTGATCTTTGCTCCACAGATCTTTATAAAAGTCCTGATTGTCAAAGCGAAACTGCAAAATCTGTGAAACTCCTGTTTTGCCAAGATAGTGGTCTATCCGATAGATTTCGTTTTCTTCAAAATATTTGGACAAGTTTTGAGCTAGCTCCTTCGCAGAGGCCAAATCAGAGCCAAAGGGCTTTTCAAGCACAATACGCAGCCATGTTTTTTTGTCCTCTCGACGGCGGCAGAATGAATCGATCCTTTTCGCGATGGCCGTGTAAGAAAATGGAGGCACTGACAAGTAAAATATCCGACCTTTCTCCCTTTCGTCTGGTGCCATATTATCCGCGATGATCTTACACAACGACGAGTAGTCTTGGTCATCTGTTAAGCTATGATATTGCTTGACACTTTCATTCACAAATCTCACCTTCTCGATACTGCACAAGTGATCGCTTTTAGAACACTTTAAAGAATCCTTTAAGATGTTATCAATCTTCTTTTGACCTAATTCAAATTTATCTCGAGCTGTAGGGTAGAATCTAAAGGTGTTTGCGTTATTTTTTTCCTGGATAAAAAGTCTGAAGAAGCCTTGCCACAAGTATCTTTTCGCGAGGTCTCCGCTGGCGCCAATCAACACGATATTGGTCACATTTCGTTGATACAATTCAGATTGCTGACTAGTTCTTGCGGAAATGTGTCTTGTGGAAAGTGAGAACAGGACTATCATAGTGAAATAGGCAGTAACCGACAACATTGCCCGATATTTGGCTTCAAATAGAGCGTTTAAAAAACAACCTGCGCTAAACGCCGGCGCCATATTGAAAATTTCAACTAGCCCAGTCTCCACGCAGTCATCCATTTCTGTAACGCAATAAAAAAAATAGGAACGAATGTCCTGAGCTTTTTCTTCATTTCACTTCAGGTCCTATTTGAGTCGAAAATAAAGTGATTTATTAACAAGTGATAAGGTTAGTGATACTTAATTATTTTCTTTTTCACTTTTCACAGCGGAAGGTTTCCGGTTTGCGTGACTCAAGCATGTTGAAAAGTCATCTACCAAAATAGCGTGCATTCCAATAGTGTTGAAGGCAAAAACAAGATTAGTGATAATTCAGCCAAGAGGAACTAATTACGTGACCAGTTAATTACTTACGAAAGATTTTACGAAACTAGGACAACAGGCTGATTGCACTTGATGGACGCGTGTGGTAAAGTTGTCGCTGAACACTGATGCACTCACATATGGCCGCCGTAGGAACGTTAACTAGTGACCAAGCTCAGGGAGAATTCGCCGACGGCTTCGACTGCGCAAATTACAAGGCCGTACTAGGCAAAGGTCGTTCTTACCCACTTGCGTGCATTATCAGGAAACCAATGGAGCGAAAAAGTAACATAAACAATAACAATATTTGGGGGAAATCGCCGGAACAAGAGTTCACTCCAGATGGAGCTCCTTCCCCCACGCATGAACGGCGCTGTTGCGACAACTTCGTCGATGTAAACAGCGAGATGCTGTTAACACCAAGCCATCACGCGTTAAATTCTGTACAATGGCTTGAAGATTTTGCACTTGAAAAATCTCCACCCGTCGTCGATTACGCAGAGCCAAAGTCATCCAAAACTACGTATGAACGAAGCACTTCAGTGAAAGGAAAAGATACCGAAATTTTGGCTGAAAATATGATGGACACTTTGGCAAAGAAAGAGCCTTTAAGTGTAAAGGAAAGGATTTCCAATATTGACTTGAGTATAGAATGGATAAAATGCGAGTTGACACTAATGCGAGCACAAGATTTCTCGTTAAAACAACAGTTTGAACAGCTTTTCAAAGAAGTAATGGAATTTAAACTACGGACGGAAATGGAGAGGGACGAGGAAGAACAATTTATCGAAGAGGAAATATCATTTGAGTCCGACTGACTTCCAATCGTTACGTGTAATTTTGCTTATTTACTGCTTGTACCCTTCAATACTAGCATAAATATATTATAATTCTACCAGTTATTGTTGTAGCAACAGCAGGTTTGTGGAAAGAAATATTTCTTGGGTTCTTTGTATATTGTTATGATGATATTAATTAAAGAAGGTTTATACACTTGGGTACGGGTCGCTGCGGATTATTATCGCAGGTAATTTCTTTATATCGGAAATCTGGGAAAGGGAAGCTCCCACAAAACAGGATAGGAGTATAATATGGCTGCAGCTAGTGTCATGAGAATTGAGAAGCGAATTCAAAGGCAACTAGATTCTGCTGGACCTCCAATCCGTCGCCTAGCTTCAATGTTAGGTACGTGCGAGGGAATCTCGCGTGGGAGGAAAGCGTGGACACGCGCGATCTGCGTTTACGCGAGGATGAAAGAGAAAAGTGTTAGCTGATGTACCTCTCAGTTTAGAACTGAAGAAACGCAGGTGGAATTTTTTTTTCTGATGTAAAATAGGTATGTTTTCTCTAAACCTTCGTCAATGCCATAAAAAAATTTTACCGGGAATAACAAATCCTACCATTTGAAAGGTTGTATAACTTGTGTCATTAAGTTATTTATAGAGTTTTAATGATCACCTTTATATGACTGGAGAAGATTTTTGTGATCTTCTTCGTTTTCAGTTAGATAATTTTAACATGCATTCTTATTACGTGTACCTGAGTTTTATGGACGCTTAGCTGCACATACACCACATACACAAAACGGTGTCGATGTTTTTGCTCACTTTCCAATTTGCGCGCGGCCTGTACGGGAAAGCTTGCTACCAGGCTAACCTTTCCAAGCGTTCCCATGCACAAAGAGCTGTTTTTATATGTGTATTTTTATATGTCAGTGTTGTTACCCTTGAAAAAGCTTTTCGTACGGGAACGCTTGTTGCGAGGCTAACCTTCCATACGTAAACCTACCGTCCTTTGATTTGGGAAATTCTCTCTTATAATAAACGGTTTCATGAAAACAATCATATGAAGCCTATTTTGGAGCTAATATGCGAGATCGCTATCATCGCAATTTACGTAGTATGTTGCAAAAAAAATGACCACATAACCATCTCCTAACACCGATATCATCAGAGGACTGACTCGTTCAAGCTTCAGGCCTCTTGTAAGGGTTGCTTTAATATATCTTAACCTCCCGTAGCAGGGGGGGGGGGTCTTTTCTTTCGGGTCAGTAGAAAACTTTTACAACTTACAACTTACAACTTTATTATTATTATTATTATGACTCGCATATTTACAAGTGGCATTGGTATTTTCAACTGAGTTGAGGCGACTGATCGCTTTAATTTTTACAAATAAAAGACGGTAATTCGTAAAGAATGTTTTGAGATGAGATGTAATTGTCCGTTGCAGTTTACTTTTACGTTGCTGCCACATGGTGAGGGGGGTCTTTTGTCAAGATCGTGTTTTGGGTCGGCAGGAAAGCTAGTAAGTTTTTACTTCGTGACGCCGGCACCGCCATGTTAGTCAGCTGAAAAATATCTCAGTAGTCGAGTTTTCAATTTTAACGAAAAAAAACTTGTTCATGTTTTAAAACGGTTTTGTTGAAAATGACATGGAGTGTTCAATTTTAATTTGAAGAAATGTTCCTGTACGTTCCTGTTACTTGATGGAAATTGCACGGCTTTTGTTTTGTTGGCGCAACATGAACTGAGAAAACACGAAGTGAATTTCACAACGCATTGTGGCATTAGTGATACCTTCCCCTGTTGTATAGTGTCTTAAGTATCGTACATTACTTTAACTTGACCAGTGTTATACTTTTGAACCTAAATTAGTCACTCTTTTTTCAGGGGTAGTGTGCGGGCTTGGTACTTCCTGGGGGGTCGTGGAAGTACCTTTGCGGTATCTTATTAGTCCTTCTCCTCTGAAATTTGTTGGCGTGACAACTCTTCCAGGGTGCTTTCGGATGAGTACTACGTCTGCGATGACGTTCAGAGTTTAGACAGGGTTATGATCTGTTCGTATATTATAAATGTAGTTGAAATCAAGCAAGCTAGCTATTGAAGACTACAGTCTATACACAGTTAAATGCGACCTGACGTATGAATTGGACGTTAAGACAGATTATCTTCGAGACACTTAATCTGGAGAGTTAAAGAAGTGTTAAGATGAAGAAGATTATGCGTTAAAAATATCAAACTGTAGTGTCTCCATCCGTCTCAGTCAGACGACAGCCTGTATGAAATAAATTTACCGGTACTCATTTACGCACTGGGGGGCTCTGTGAGAGTCAAATCCCAAAAAAACTGACAACGTGCAGATCTAGAGCGAAGCCAGGGCGGCAAGCCCGGAAAGTTCGATCCTGAGTCCAAAGGGCTTGCCATTTGGCCATGCAACACTTATCGAAAGTAATACAGGTTCTGCATGAGACAACATGCAAGCAGATTACATGATCGTTGAACAGCGAAATAAGCCTTTCTTTTACTCCCAGCGTAATGGGAATTAACGTACTAATTTTTTCCTCATCTCTCATACCATCTCGCTAAATTCTGTTTTCATCGTCAGTTCCAAACATTTCACAAGAGTCACAAGAGGGAATGCCCACTTCAGGAATTCTCCCGCAAAATTTCCCAACATATCGCAGCTTCAATTCTTCAGCGTTTCGAAGACGTTCTTTAGATTTCCAATTGTCTTTCCTAGACTTAACCGTATAAGAAAATCAAACTCTTAATCTTTTAATCAGAATCAACACATTTCTGATCTCGCCCAGATTGCAAAAAGTTTGTCGCCGGCTATCGACCTAGTTTCCAACACTGAGCAAGTAAGTGACGTCTACGCTCAAAGTTAAATTCGTAGCAGTCCTACTACAAAGGGACGCTTTCGGATTCCCATGGTGAAATTAAAATACTTAATTAGAGAATTAAAGAACATTTAGATAACCACCCTACGGCCAGCAACGGCGAACGAGAAGGCTCTTCAATCTCGGAGACTAGTCCTCCAAGAGGAGTAGCAACAGCGCTTCTGAGTCACTCCACGCTTAAAAAAGCAGCAAGCGGTCTCTACACAACCGAAGTGGCTTTTCCCTCATTTTCGTCCTCCTCGAAAGTATATACACGCAAAACGCGTGATAGCATTTTTCACGGTAAGCGTAGGTAGGTCTAGCTTAGCTAAAAGAATTTTTGCTGCCATTTATCTGAACATGGCGGTGCCCAACTGACCAGTTTATGCTACTCTGGGCTACCACTCAGAAAAAGATTTTATTTCTTTGTGGCTTCATATCCCCAAATATCATTTTATTATAGTCAAATAAAAATTGCATTGCACTGAATTGAATTGTACCATCTGTGCGTAAAACAACGTGACAGCCATTGCATACATTGGCCTACTCGGAAAGAAGACCTAATGAGCGAGTGTTATCATCTCTTACCAGTTTCTAAGTTCAACAAAGGCTGATCATTCGTTATGCTATTTAGACGAAAATGTCTCCACAAAGTGCACTTTCCGATGTGATGTCATAGGCACCAATAGATATCCAAGAACTGAAAACTCTCAAAGGGACTAGAACAGAGTTTATCGACGCGTGTTTTAAATGGGTCTTACAGAGTTCAGGGCGAATGTTCGAGCAATTTCGATATTATGATAAATGATTGCGTAAGGTTTTCTACCAGGCCTTCAGGGGCAATAAATTTCTGTGACGTAACCCAGGCCAACTTCAAACTACGTAAACCAAGAGGATTGACAGCGGGAAAATACCGAAGCCTAGGAACCACGCAAGATAAGAGACCAATTTTATTGCACAGTGAACTAGTTTTGTGATTAATCTTCTCGACAAACGGAAATCATAAATGATTATATTGTGTGTGCGTTCTGTTTATTGCCTAAAGGTGAGTATTGATTACTCAGCCGAAAAACCACGCTGCTGAATTCAATATTGCTTTATACATTTGAATACGTGACTTACCATTAACGACATATGTCGCAAGTTGTTTGTTTACTATTTTTCTTTTCTTAAATACTCCCTGAAAAAAATCGTATTTTAGAAGCTTTTTAATACCTTAGCAAGGGTAATGGTTCAGGTTCGATCCCATCGCCTGGAAACGATGCTGAGTCTGTAAGGAAAAAACAAAATCTTGCTGCGTGTTTAGAGAAAAAAATAAGTAAATTGCAATACTATTGTCATATCTAAAAGCAATCTTGAAAGCGAATTCTCATTAAGAACACATCACGTAATTTCACGATGACGCAAGTTGAAGTGAGCCAAGGTTACTGAAATAGAATGACTATGACGATGAATCACGTGACTAGTTTTCAATAATTGCGATTTTGTCAGCGAGTTCTCTAAATATATTAAAATAGCGATCATGAGTATTTTGGCGAGATTTAAAAAAAAAAACCGTACATAAAAGCTGCAGGGGTAATTAAAACACCCTGCGAGATCACTTACAAAACAAAACAATTGATTCAAATTTATTTCCATTTAACCTACAGTAACCTAGATATCTGAAATTGCTGTACAGCAAACTGGACGAGCAGTTGACCAGGATGAAAATGTTGTGTCACGTGAGAAATTACAAGAGTGAAACGTGCAGCATACCTCAAATCGTGATAAATGACAATAATGTAATGTACGATGCCACAAGTGAATGAAAAATTACAACCCCAAGTCAGCTTAAATTGCCTCTCAAAACACTATCTGAATAGGTTTTCGTTTAAAGGCTGTTCAATTCCCATGTTGTGGGTGATTTCCACGTTCAAAATAATTACTTTGTTTGTTTGTGTAAAAGGGAAACTGGGTCCTTGTCAATCAATGTGAACGCAGTTTCATTAATTAGCACCTGTTCGACAGAACGAACTTAGTTGAAATGAAAAAAAAAAAACTAGCCAGAAAGCAATATATTAAAAGGCCAAGATACGTACGTGAAGACTGGTCGACAGTTACATACATGTATACCCCTTTGGAAAACAGGGGAACCCGTTCTAATATGTCCTAGCTGAATTATTGAGCAACCTTTGGCTTTGGGCGTGGAGTTAGAATGCTATACCGGTGTGTGTAGGTTAGAGTGAAGACAAAACTAAGATTGTGAAGTTTTAGATGTAAATACAACCACTATATGTTATCTATCTATTTATTTATTTATTTATTTATTTATTTTTAAATATATTTTTTAAAAAGTGAAATTTACTATTTCCTATGTGGACCTACGTGGTCTGTTCCCGTTAACTATTTTGAGTTTGAAATAAACACCGGCATCATGTCCTTAAAAGCGTGTGAAACTTAGTGATTATTATTTGCAGTATGTGACTATTCTCTAAGCGAGTATAACCGCTTTACGGAGTAAAAAATTGACGCGATTAGCGGTCTGCGAGAGCAAAATAAGACTTTCTGGGTTGAAAAAGTTCATTTTTTTCCACGGCACCGAAGCCGTAATTATCTTATGCGTTCCTTGCAAATAATCGTGCGCGCGCTGTTATTATATTCGGCGTCACACTTACTTTTTTTATCATTTTAAAATGACTCTTACTTAATCAGTTTAAGGCCTTAGAATTCTTTCCAAATCCAGTGAAGCGTCTGAAAAAACGTCTTGTACTGGCATACTATATTGTCGGATAATAATAAATATGACACAGGTTATAGCTGGCAATTAAATGTCCATTCATATCGAGCGATGATAAATATTTCGTCTGTAATTGACACACGTCACCAACGGTCTATTAACTCATAGCCGTAAATGACAGAAAAAACAGAAAGTTCTAAATTTTAAATTCAAATTAGAGGTATACATGCTTTGAAAAAAACTGGTTCATTCCTTGTAGGCGATGAATAAAATCTATAAATAAAATTAACAAGCGGACGGGAATTTATAAAATGTCCCTGTTATTATTTTTGTCGGCTTTCTCGATTAAAACAAAAGCGTTTCATACAAGCCAAAATAGATTTCGGAGGGCGAACATTAAATGATTTGCATCTTAAATTCACCGCAACTGGTAATAACAATTTGTCAGATCAATTTAAAATTGATGTGCTAGCTACTATCATGATTCAATGAGGAGGGGAAAAATCGCATCGTTTACCAGAGATCACCATGACGACCGGTAAATGTTATTGTAGAGAAAGTGATGAAAAATCGGAATCTCCCTTCGCAGGGCTTTTGTAATCGTTTTTCATAGCCAAACCCTGCATAATATTAAGATACCAGGCTGTCCTTATTAAGAAAAATAAAAAAAAAACCTTGCATGCTTAAAATTTCAATGCACAATACATGGAGCCATTTCTGCTATAATGAAACACACCCTTTCGCTTGCACGAGGCACTATTGGCAAATGAGCCAAAACATAAGTCTTGAAAAATGGAAGGGGACTATAAATTATGTAAAGCGTTTTTATTTATCCTTTCTCAGTGAGGCGTTTTATTTCGGCTCGTGATCCATCATGAACAAGTCTAAACCATTCGACCAGGTTAATTTGACGCACGGGCCTCCGTCACTTACCTTAGCAATAAAAACACATGAACCACTTAGACGATGTCATGCCTGCAATCATTTCCACTCCAGAAATCCTTGAATGTTACTTAGTAGAAACTTGTAGTGAATGTCTGCCCGAGCAAGCAACTCACTATAACGACTTTGTCTTGATTGCTACTGAGTGTTAAACCCAGCCCCGATGATTTTCCACAATCTAATCCGAGAGAATCAAGTGAACGGGCGAAGTTTTCGAGCTCAAAATATTATCAATACCTCTCTGTTTTAAAAGTGATTAGTTTTATATACGTTTTGCATTAAAACAAAACTGTCAACATGGAAATCTTGCTATCTCAGTTTTCCCGTTTAAGAGACAAAAAAAAACAGACAAAAAAAACACAGAGATGACGGCATGGTTGAGACGCCGTCTGTTAAATAACACATTGACTTTAGAGAGAGCGAGTGCGCAACACGCTACACAGTATGGGCGACAGAATATTCATGCAACATCATGACAATGACGTCACAACAGATTTTTATTTTATGGTAACTTGATCGAAATTTTGTCTTTCGCTGCATGCTAAAAACGCGTGCGGAGTTTTTTTCGGTGAAATTCCCGTTCGCGATTATTCAGGAAAAAAAAATGAAAGAAGGCAAAAAATACTCATTAATATTGCAGCTCGCGGGAGGGCTTTCGATTCAACGGTTTTCCGTCCTGCTTGCTGTAATTAGCGAACCAACTTTAATGAAGGCCTGCCACTGTCAGCGACTGTTTGTGCGCATGCTCTGAGGAACAGGTGTTGAAGCTAGTAACGTCCTCAGTGCAGGCCATATTGTCAGGCCTACCAACCAAACAACGGGTAATCTAGCGGCGCTCCAACGTATTATGATCATGCTTTTCTCCGTCTCGTCGCTCGGCTTCACCAGTGGAGTACACGACAGCAACAGATTATGTGAAGTTTTTCATGTTTGTATGATTGCCACAACTTTTTTCACCTATGTTACTCCGGTTTAATTATGGCATTAAGTCAAAATACAAAGAAGCTGATTATAAGGATTGTGTTATTTCTCGTCTACCTTCTCGTCGGAGCTGCCATTTTTCAAGCGATCGAGCTTCACTATGAGAAGAAACAACGGAACGAGTTTAAATTCGAAGAGTTCCTGAAGAACAATTTTACCGATAAGTACAAAATTTCCGACGATGACATGACGGATTTTCTACAGAAACTCAAGAAAGCGATAGAACTGGGCTTCGATTTGCAGACGGGAAAATATCCACTTAGGTACCAGTGGCATTTTATGAACGCTTTTTTCTTCGCTGGAAATGTAGTTACTACAATTGGTAAGTTCAATCCATACTCTGCTAATCAGTTGCTGTGTGATAAACTGGGTTTTGGGAAGCGCGCTTTTTCTCGCTTTCTTGAAACCCGCGTTATAAAGTATCAGACACTAATCTTGCCCTAGCAACAGATTCATAGAGAGTTCCACGCGAGTCGACTGTATATCAGTTGCAAGCTAAAACTCCACATCTAACTTCGCGCTCTAACGTCGATTAATTCCTCACTCGACGATGTTTTTTTATTTCGAGGGGAATACTCTGTGGCGACGACTGAGTAGTTCCATAGTTTTTAGAGAATTGTATTGACCCTTAGATATCACAGATTCGGTCAATTTTGGCTTCGTCTCAAACAAGCAGCTGTGTACAATGATTGTTTAATATTTAAATTTTTAGGCTTTAAATGCGCTGAAGAAAAAGCAGCACCTAAGAAGCGTGAAAATCGTATGACAGTAAAAATATTTCGCCACTTTATAAGATTGGAAATCCAATCTCATATTGTGAATGAACATATTTTGTTTCATCCCTCAAAATGTGATTTCAATATGCCCAAATTGGTCGGCAATGCATAAACCTCTTAAAATTTTCACAATGGGCGCAAGTACGCTTACAGTCGTCAATTTTCACTTCAAAACGTACAAAAAAGCGTAGATGTACACTTCAAAACGTTGCCACGGAGCAGAACACTTTTTTATAATCCTGGCTAGTTTAGCCTACAGTAATGACTAGTCATTCCTCTTCGCTTAATCGGAGATGTAGGTAATATCATAATACATTACGCAGGCCAATTTCATCGGAAGTACAATAAAACCGCGTTCAAAGATACGAGAAGCACAGAAAAAAAAATTACTTTACCATTCGAAACTCAAACATTTGCACTTGCCAGACAACGGGCAAAGCTGATTGCAATTTTGCCTTACAGAATTACCAACCTTTTTGTCGTTAAGAGAGAATCGAGTATAAATTTCGGTACTAACAAGGTTGTTATTTTCGATACGCTTGTTTTTATTCGACCCGCCTCGCAGATTCTAGCCGCAAAACGCAGTGCGGTCGTTTCCCACAACAAAGCACTCAAATGCTTTAGATAAACAACACAGTGAACGTTAAGTATTCCTTGGCTCGAATGCTAATCTGAAATAATCAGCTTGGGCAATGTTTAGGCGTGTTGTTTGAGCTTGATGTAATCAGAGTGTTTCTACCAGCATTTCTCTCTGTGTGGTTTTCATTTGCATTATACCAGCCAAGCTCCCGGTAATTATGATCACAACTGAACCACGCAAATTAATAACAACTTCGTCGGACTTAAAAGGGATCTGTATTTAACTCAAATGTCGCTTTCATACAAATATTTGTAAGAGCTTAACGTTCTACGGATGGCATGTTGCCGAGAGGTCTATCAAGGCAAAGGGACGCAAATCTTTCAAGTCAAAAACAAATAGTTCGATATTTTGAGCCCCTGAAAAGGAAACTAAATTTTCTGAACTGAGCCAAATTTCTGTTTTTTCCTACTCACAAGAATTCAATAAATAGTTTTTGGAGGACAATTTGCTTTTTCTTGTCGCGTAACGCGATAGCGTGTTTTATTTTCTTGTGTGTGTTCATTTTGCTCTAAAAGTTTGTTTGCATTTCTCTTTATCGAACAGGTTATGGCCATTTAGTACCTACTTCCTTCTGGGGTCGTTTTTTCTGTATCTTTTACGCCCTGGTGGGTATTCCCTTAACAGGCTTAACCCTTCGTTCTGTGGGGAACCGCATCTCGGAAGGAATTTCAACCATTATCAAAGGATTCGAGAGAAAAGTATACAACAGAGAAACGGAGAAACTGGAAATCAAGACTGCTGTGATAGCATTCATTTTGCTTTCAGCCATTATAATATTTCCAGCCTTTGGATTTGAAGCTTTGGAAGGATGGACATACTTCGATTCTGTATATTTTTGCTTTGTAACTCTAACAACTATTGGCTTCGGCGATTTCGTACCGGTGTACGTGAAAAAGAAATACCCGCAGGACGATGCAACTCCCGTAGTTTTGGAGTTCCTTAACCTGATCTATATGGTGGTTGGACTAGCTGTCATGTCTGGTGTTATTGTGTCCATTAGTGGCGTCATTGAGGAAAAAACAAAGCTTATTGCTATGCCAGATCCATTTGAAACATTAAGAATTGGAAATCTGAATTCTAAAGCGTTGCGAAAGCTGGGAATGGGCCCGAATGGGGCCGATGCTGGTATGCGTCCCCAACGAGTTCCTCCGAAGCTCAACTCTTCCACTGTACAACGTCTTGACACAGGATCGAATCTAGATCGTAGTCAGTCGGCAGATAATATGGATTTTCAAGGTCCGACGCCTATACTTCATTTGAACAAAAGTACACTGCCGGGTGAAGGGATTACTGAAAACGAGGGATCGCCTCAAAATTCCAAAAAGCCTAAATTGATGTTTCAAAATAAAGTTGTTCCCGTTAACTCCGATGGAGTTTTACACGAACCAACGGATAGAAAGTTTTCTACTTTATCGTCGTTTGAGAACAGAAGCGACAGTCATGATGAAATAGAGAGGGAACTCGCTCCAGATGG
>Ga0126337_10001040_pt1 | contig 15981 bp, 14 predicted proteins | sample DipCmetagenome_FD_92527 | JGI IMG/M metagenome (GOLD analysis project Ga0126337, IMG submission 92527) | Coral microbial communities from La Bocana,Puerto Morelos, Mexico - Diploria C A metagenome | ecosystem: Host-associated > Invertebrates > Cnidaria > Coral | place: La Bocana,Puerto Morelos... | reverse complement strand
ATCACGTACTTGTTATTCACTATTAAACTGAAGATGGCATAAGCATGCCGAAACATGTCTTTGAAAATAGTTGTCCGTTTTCTTCAATATTTATCTATATTGCTAGTATTACGACCTTATAAATACACAATTCTCACGAGATGTGTCACGAAATTACTAGTATTCCGTAAGCAACTAGACAATGTCTTCCGCACACAATGGTCAATCATTTATTCTTAAACAGTGTCTTCCGAACACGCTGTTATGTGGATAACCAACATCGACTAATACTTTTATTTAACCAAAAAAAAGTTCTCTAATGGCAGAATGCTCCCTCACCCTAACACTCCGTCTATTATTTCGCGTAAAGCTTAAGTTGACTCTTTCGTGTTTAAAGCACGAAATGGCGAAATAACGAGATTGCACTACGATTAGTCTATATATCACTAACTTAAAGGTGGTTTGCCGTCAATAATTGTATGGGTTAACCGTATGTAACATCTTTAAATGCCTTTTCGCCATTTCGTGTTTTAAACTCGCCCAACAATATAGTGGGAGACTTGCCACATTGCATGTTTACTCTACCAACATGAGATTCGACACAAAAACAAATCCATTAAACTGAAAAAATAAACAGCTCTCTAATGCAAAAGGGTAGGATTTTAAAGCCTGAAATACGATACACCCAAAGCGCAAACTGAATGGAATGATGATCACCAAACTCACAGTTGTTTTATATCAGTCCCATCAATGCCTTACTCTTTCAGATTTGTTCGCATAAGACGATGTGGAACTGGATACGAGATGTCCTGATACCGGGAATCTACGAGGACAGAAAAGATGTGGCCATGTCGAATTCCACCCCATATATTGGTGATGGTGACGCAGTGCTTGTTGGGATGCCGCGTCTTAGGCAGCTTCGAGTGAAAAAAGGTGCGGTAACAGATTTGTTGAAAGTAATAGAATAGTTGTGCTTTTGAAATAATTGCGGAAGCCGGTAAGGGACAGACGCGCCCATAAATGATTAACAGCCAGCTACCACAATAACTTTCTATTTTCTGACCCACAAATATGATTGTCCTACTAATTGACAAGAACAGTGCCGTTGTCATAAATAGTTATTTTACAGAAGCCGACAAGTGACAATCCCAAAATAGTTTTGAAATAATAAAAAAAAACAACTATGCAATCCGAAAAAATTATTTGAATCGCATTATTTTTTGGAAATCATTTTTGAACAATTCATCAAATCCAAAAAGATATTGCATATTTTAATAAAAGGATTGGATCCACAAATGTTTTTTCAAATCCGAAACTAGTTTGCAAATCCAAGAATCGTCCTCAAATCCTGAAAAATATTTTGGAAATCCGAAAAAATATTTGTCACGTGCTAAAAAATATTTGTCCCCTCGTCAGAGGTTTCCTCCGTCAATTGTCATTAGGGAACTAAAATAGAACCTGCACTGAGATTTGTGTCAAACTTTGCCTATTGATTGTTTATATTATGGGAACTTAAGGGTCCCCATGTTCGTTCAGGAGCAACAGCATTTTGTTTGCCCCATGATTATAGTCACGATTACTTGCTTAATTCGCATTGTTTTTTTTTTTTTCTACACTGAGAATTGTACCAAAACCTTTTTAACATAGAGAAATTTTTTATTCAATTTAAAACAACAGAACAAAATTATAGGTCACCACACTCGTTTTCGAAGAAATGACAATTTACTTCTATGGCGGAGTTCAGTCGCACCAGACATTCTTTTGGAGCGACAGCGACGTCTACAAACGAGCGAGCCTGGGTAAGAGGGCGCCGTCATTCCCGCCAAAATCTTAAGCAAAGAAGTATTTTTGCGACGGCAACCCTTTCGAAATCTCCTTCGGAAGCTTGAAAAAGTCTGTGCGAAAATTTGTTTTTTGTGAAAGAAGAGAGATGCTGTTACTAGCGTATGATGATAAAATAATTTCTGATGAAGAATTCTTGGTCTTGTGGGAGAGTTGCCGTTCCAAGAACCCTGATTTTCCGCACAGTACGTATGCAAGGTTTGATCTTGAAAACATTGATGAAACCGAATGTTTGGCAGAGTTCTCAGTCCAAAAACAAGACATCCCAGTGCTGACAATTCCGTTGCCCACAAAGAACAATCCCTGTGCTGACACATCCGTTGCCCACAAAGAACAATCTGTGATAGAAATGAACGTTCATACATGCTGAGAAGGATTTCCTATCCTTGCCGTTATTCAGATATGATCAGTCAATTTGGAAGACCAGTTCCAGAGTTATGCATGATTACGAACATGGAAAACATTTTCAATGAATGAAAAAGTGTCAACCTTCTTGTTTATCATACATTGGCAATCTCTGCGACGCAAAGTTTATAACTGCCGTGTTTTTTATTCTCTAACTATTCCTTCGCCGGGTTCCGGCGTGCTCGACGACATACTTGATGTGAAAGAGTCAAATTCGCAGAATTTAACAAGTAACTACGCTTCCAGGATCGTCTTCAAAACAAAAATCCACATCTATCGTAAACACGAGTCGGGCTACTGACTCTGCTAAAGGCGAGGGAGAAGCTCCGCCTCTCCACAAACTCGACCTATTGACAAGCCTCGTAAAAGACATGGTACCTGTTGAGAAAACTTTACAAGAGGCTCACGATGCCTCGCTACTGCAAGATATGGATGACACCGACGATCCCCAGTTGTCTGGCAGCGCAAATGAGGAAGACCCTCCGACAAAGCGACCCAGAACCGAGCCACAACCGGCAAACAACCCAGTTCCAAAACGAAGGGAGAATCAGCGACCGCTGCTACTGGAAAAGTAGCTTCACTTGTCCCCGAGTGACAGAGGACGAAGTCACGGGGCCAGCGATCTCAGAAAAAATCGCAAACGTTTTAACAACACACTCGCCAGTAGGCTTCATGAGCAAGCCACTAAGCGGCGAAAAGAAAACATTCATAGACTCACAAACAGCAAATTACTTGCTCAAACTCGTGTCAATCCCGAGATTTGGGATATTGCTAAAAAGCAAACACGAAGCATGGATGCTAGGCTTCAAGCCTTTCAAGACGCCCTGGGTAAAGGGCTAATTTTTCTTGCGGACATGACAGGAAAAGTGGATGAATCTTTGGATTCAGGTGCTGCAATGCCAACCAAGGAGACTTTATGGGAAGCCCTACCGAATTCGGCCCTTCTTCTTTTAGCGGCGGCTAAACACAACTTGAATATTTGCCGCCGTGATTTGTTCAAAACAGATTTAGATGACAGCTGCAAGGCCTTGTGTAATAACAAGCATCCAATTGGAAGTGAACTGTTTAGTGACGATATAGCCGAACGGTTGAAAACAGTTACCGAGAGTAACAAAGCAGCCAAACAGCTTACAAGATCCACCAAGGCTAGTTCGCAGAAGTATAAAGGCCCTTCCAAGTCGTTTTTGGGCCAAGTGGGCGCAACCAGCGCCCCTTCAACCAGTACAGCCACCATGCCAGAGGCTATCAGAGGAGCAATCGCCCCTCGTACAGGACGGAACCTTCCAAAACCGAGACAAAAATAACGAAACAGACTGTGAAACAGTCATAATTAAACCTAAGGTAAGCTCTGTACCCATTACTATTACTGGTGAAAGAATTAAGGACCTTCTTGCTTGCTAAGTGGCAAGACATTACCTCTGACAGAACTATTCTATCTATTGTACAGGGCTACAAACTTGAGTTTTATGACTTACAACCTATTAAAATAAGTAGAGTTAGGCCTATCATTCTAAATACGGAGGCGACACCGGCCTTAGATCAGCAGATTCAAAATTTTCTGTCACGGGGTATCATTATTGCCACCATGAATCCACTGAATTAATATGGCCAGTTTTTCTCAGAGAAAAGAAAAATTGCAGTTTCAGAATGATTTTGAATTTGAAAGGATTCAATCGTTTTGTCTACCATCATTTTAAGATGGATAATACTGAAAGCTGTGTTCACTTGATGAAATCTGGGTGTTTTGTGGCATCCATTGACCTCTCAGATGCCTATTTTTCTGTACCTGTTGACAGGTCACATCAAAAATTTCTGAAGTTTTTATGGAAAAGGAATCTTTATCAGTTCACCTACCTTGCGCAAGGTCTCGCTTGTGCCCTTAGAGTGTTCACCAAACTACTCAAACCTGTACACGCCCAAAGGTCATGTTTCTGGCGGGTATTTAGATGACTCCTTTTTAGAAGGAGACACTACTGAGGCTTGTTCATCCAATGTCCAGGATATCTTAACCCTTCTAGGAGACTTGGGTTTCTGCCCTAATTTGGATAAATCAGTTGTCCAGCCTACACAGGTTCTTGAACATCTGGGTTTTATTTTAAATTCTTTGGACATGTCTGTTAGCATTACAGATCGCAATCTTGGTAAGCTTCTTGACTCGGCACACAAGATCTTGCATTCTACATTTGTCCCAGTTAGACTTGTTGCTCGTTTAGTGGGCATTATGGTATCCTTTTTTCCTAGCGTAGAATATGCCAGGGTTTTTTACAGACTTGAAATTGAAAATTCAACTGCTCTAAAAAATTCCGGCTGGAATTTTGAAAGTAACATGACGCCGTCTGAAACAGTAAAAAACGACATAGTCTAGTGGATGAACCACGCCAAAACATGCAAAAGGAAGATTAGTCATGGAAAGGTCACAAGAGAACTCAAAACAGATGCCTCTACCCAAGGGTGGGGAGCTTTTTCAGATGGATTTTCTACAGGCGGCAGGTGGTCCCCTCACGAAGCTCAATTGTATATTAATGCTCTAGAACTCCTTACTGATTTTTGGGGTCCCAAGGCTTTATGCTCTTCAGAGCGTCACTACCACATTAAGTTTTGTCTGATAATGCAACTACTGTATCATACCTGAGGAACATGGGGGGATCTCACTCTATCCCTTGTAATGATATCGCCAGAGACATATGGCTTTGGTGTAAGGACAGAGACATATGGCTTTGGTGTAAGGACAGAGACATCTGGATTACACCTGCACATATCTCTGATGTTGAGAATATTGAAGCAGACTCCGCTTCCCGGGTCTTTAATAACCGGGCAGAATGGAAACTAGATGAACAAGTGTTGTCAGACATTTTTTCCTTGTTTGGCAAACCTGATCTTGATTAATTTGCATCTAGACTTGACACATACTCGCTATGTGTCAAGGATCCCTGATCCTAATGCTGTTGGAGTAGATGCCTTTGCATTAGACTAGGAAAAACAATATATCTATGTTTTTCCTCCCTTCATTTTTGATTCCACAAGTTCTGCAAAAGGTGGGAGAGGATCAAGCATAAGTAATCTTGGTGGCTCATTGGCCAACCCAGTCCTGGTTTCCCAAATTAACAGGACTCCTGGTGCAGTTCCCAGTGCTACTTCTCAGTCGTCCCAACATTTTACACCTGCCCTTCAATTCAGGAAAGGAGCATCCGTTGGGGGCAAAACTGCTACTGATGGCATGTCACTTATCAGGGAAAGTCTCCGAAACAAAGGTACTTCAGAGAGGGCTCAAGAGCTTTTCTGCAATCTTGGAGGGAAGGAACCCAGAAGCAGTACCGAACATATTTACAGAGGTGGACCACGTTCAGCAGTGGACGGGATGTTGATCCCATTCAACCAACTATATCAGAAGTCATATATTTCTTAACTGAATTGTTTGATAGTGGACTCGGCTACAGTGGCCTGAATACTGCTCGTTGTGCTCTGTCATCTGTTATCCACTTAGATGATGACGGAACTGTGGGTTCACAGGCATTAGTTAACCGTTTTTTGAAGGCTGCATTTAACAATAGACCTAGTATACCTCGATACCAATCAGTCTGGGATCCTACCCATGTTTTGACATACCTTTAAACACTACCACCACTGGGAAGCATAAGCCTTAAAGAGCTTACCCATAAGCTAGTTATGCTGACAGCATTGGCGACAGGTCAGAGATGCCAGTCCGTCCACACATGATGGATTTAACTAATGTGCAGCAGAATGATGATGATTATAAATATCTTATTAAGGATATTGTCAAACAGTAAGCTCCAGGTAGGAAGAAACCAGAGCTTATCCTTCCTGCTTTTCCAGCAGATTGTAGGGTTTGTGTTTATTCAGTCCTCTCTGGAGAGGTGGGGAAACTAGACTATCAGTTTTGTCAAACCCTATCAGGTAGTGTCTAGGGACACTATATCACGCTGGATTACGAATGTTACGAACAAGTCTGGTATTGATGTAGAAGTGGTCAAACGTCAAACTCACCAGAGCTGCCTCAACCAGCAAAACAAATGCATGTCGGGTGCCTATAGACGTGATGCTTAAGGCAGCATCTTGGAAAGGAGATTGCACTTTCCGTAAGTTTTACAACAAACCTATTGTGGATAATTTTTTTGGTTTTGAACAAGCTGTTTTCGGTAACAGTACTGCTGTATAGGCCTAGCTTTCTAGGCTATGTTTTTCAGCTACAGTTCAATAAACCAGGACACCAGATGTGATTTCTAGGTGTTGCTTGATTATTTCATCTTTGTGTCCATATTACTTTTAAGTCTCATGGAATCTCTGTCATCTGCGATGACCTAGTAGAATTGGAAATTAAACGAGACTTACCTGTAAGGTAAAGTTTGATTGAGGCTCTACCAGGTAATCACAGCAGCAGAGATTACATGCTCTCCCAGTTGTACCCTCCCTGGTTTTCATTCTCGGCCCATTTTCTTTTATGGGCCCACTGGGCTTTGTTACAATATGGACATTCTCTGCTGCTGTGATGACCTGGTAGAACCTCAATCAAACTTTACCTTACAGAAAGTCTCGTTTAATTTCCAATTATATTTAATGTTTTTGAAACAGAAGAATTTCGTATGTAAGGCTTTGCATAAAAATGTCTTGCTCGCCGAGAGCATTAAGATGAAAATCCAGACCATTTATTAATTTTTTGTTATTGTTTTGGGTCCCGCGTCTCCGCATTTTTGTTCAACCGAGCAAAAGTACAAATAAACAAACTGACGTGAGCGTGCAACCCACGGGCAAATGGATCGAGCGTATTAGCCAAACAGAACGCGCGCTTCCCTAAGGCTATGTTATTATTCTACTTAGCGCGCGAGCTTTCCCTGAAGTCGAGAATTCTGTAACACTTGTCCTTTTCATTTTTGGCTGCACACGTTTCGATCAGGATTGGAATCCAAAAATCATCAAGCCTCAAGGGGACAGGACGCCATTTTGAATCTGTCCAAGTATTTAAACATATTTTCGCCTTTGTGCTACCCTCCAAATTGATACACTGAAACAATGGCGTGACTTTGAGTGCAACGAGAGGGGTAGATAACGTGTTAATCCAGGTATAATGCAGTGATATTTAATGAATTATTTTTAATTCAATTCCACCCCCAAACACTAGAGCCCATGGCATGGCTTACGTCATACCATAAGGTAAAAACGCGTCGCTTTTCCCTGGAAATTCGCCGATTTGTTCTCATTTATATACGTATCAATATGAATCACATCTCACGTGCAGAAAATATCCACATTCTTTAATCTCTCTAATCCAAGATTCTTATCCAGTTTTTCTCGCCCTCGTCAATGCTTGTTACCGTGTGCAATGCATAAGACGAAAAAACAGTTTCTATTATCATCCTGCATTTTTGGGCCGTCTGTATTTCGCCCAGGGGAGTATTCCTTAAGGTTTTTCCTCACCCTCTTGTATATCGAAATCTTTTAGTGAATTTAAATAACTAAATGACTGATTTCCCTACCCTTTCATAGCCTTTCAAGCCTGAAAAAGGCACACCTTTCGGGCGGAGCCTCCTGGTACTTTGTACCCGGTCTGCAGTCTGCAAAGGGTGGATAACATGTATTATCCAACGAACAGAATTAATATCCAGTGGATAAATCGTGACAAAACAAACTATGCTATCCACAGTGTTATTAACTTTTTGAACAACTAAAGCCTGATCGTTACCAATTTTCTGTAGAAGAGGATTATACTGATGTATCCAGATCAGAAAGCGGTCAAATAAATTCATACTACCTTAGTCCCTTCAAAGTCCTCAAATTGATAGAAATCGTAAGGTGAATTGTACCATAATTAAGTAAACAAAACTTCTGACGAGAGCTGATCGATGTCTCAAGTAGCACGTGACAAATATCTTTTTCGGATTTCCAAAATATTTTTCAGGTTTTGACGACGACTCCGACTTCCCAATATTATTGCGATTCAAATTATTTTTTTCTGATTACAAAAAAATATTTTGGAATGGTCCCTTGTCTGTGATCAACCTATTTACTACGTAAGATCTCGCCGCGAGGCCTTGTGGAGAATAACAGGATCTCCGATGCGATGGCGCCAAGGAAAGGGTTCGCGCTCTTTCTAATACTCGCGCCATCAACGTGTACGTGTACCAGATAAATACTGGTATGTCCTAAGCAGCAGTATTTATAGAGGATGCCCCGGTCAGTTCTCCAAGAAAACTTCAGTTGTGTCAAGTTTTCCCAATGAATCTGTGCGAGTGTAAAAGATCACTTTAGCTAGCTGATGGAGACGCCGAGTGAGTTATTACGGTAAGGCCTACTCTAAATATTTCGAAATTGCGCTTTCGTAATTTTTGGTTTGCTAGCCTTTTTGTGACGCCAACAGGTAGAAAAGAACTCATCATCGGAAAATAGTACATTTTCGAGTGTTTAATTGCTCGACTACGTTTGCAAATGCCGGGTCCAGTGAAAACGTTAACGCCGGTGGATGACAGAAATCAACAGTTTAGGTTCTAAGGTAATAAAAACCGCCAGCTAGTGGAACGAGAGGTCGCATTTGTGTTGTTCGATGACCGAACTAGACAAGAAACACACTGGATTATAACAACAACAAACTTGTTTAATCCGCCATCTTAGAATACAACCACGAGGCGCTCACGTCATAACGAGGCATGGTACACAGGGTACCCAACACTACAGCATTTACCCCGACGTCTCGCTAAATCTGCAAGAAATTTGTCAAAATGCTGAGAGGAGTAGCTTATTGTTTGTCAGGTTTGTCCATCAGAACAAGCCGGTGACCCGCCTCAGACAGTTCGATGTAACGTAAAATAAATAACCACGCAGCTTTACTGTTTTGTCCATCAGAACTGGCGCTTGACCCACCTCATACAGTTCGATGTGACGCAAAATGAATAATCACGCAGGTTTAATGTTTTGTCCAGCAGAACTGGCGGGTGGCACACCTCATACAGTTCGATGTTATGCGAAATATGTAATCATCCAGGTTTAATGTTTTGACCATCAGAACTGGCGGGTGGCACACCTCATACAATTCGATGTAACGGGAAATAAAAATCACGCAGGTTTAATGTTTTGTCCATCAGAACTGGCGGGTGGCGCACCTCACACAGTTCGATGTAACGCGAAATAAATAATCACGCAGGTTTAATGTTTTGTCCATCATAACTGGCGGGTGACTTAGCTGATACAGTTCGATGTAACGCGAAATAAATAATCACGCAGGTCAAAACGTAGAATGTAAGTAAACAACATCTTCGCAGTTAATTTCATATTTTTTCCTTTGAAAGCAAATACTTGAAGACTTAAAAACATAGCTTGCAATAGAAACGAGCCAAAACAATGCATAAACAGTTTAAACACACGGCAAATTACAGAGGTGTGAAACACCACGAAGCGACATGCAGACAACAGCGGAGTCAAGTAGACCTATAGAGCTTTGCCATAACAAGATCTTACGGCTCAATTGCACTTAGAATTCCTTCCTATAACACAACACGAAGTGCTCTTCATGAGCACGAGTGAAGCGACAAAAAAGGTCGAGTGACCGAACAGAGAACGGCAAATGTACAAATGTCACGAGCCGTAGAAGTCAACCTCATTCACTGACTTGGTCATTCGTTGCCTATTACGTCGCCTTTTCTGCCATTCTTTTTGCTGCTTCGATTTTTCTTCGGACGCGTTTTTACGAGACAAAATGGTTCGCTTTTTCGTGTCAATGGTACCTTCCATCTCGTGTGAAGAAGAAGTTCTTTTGAATGAATAAGTAGATTTACGCATTTGATCATTATTATCATCCGTCACGAAAGGGGCGCAAACGAATAAATGAACTATTGTTTGTGCGTGAAACAAGAGCACTCGTCGATTACATTTTGATGACGGTCTTTTATATTCCTTTCTTCTCATATTTATTCCTCTTGATCTGGTGTCCTTCAGATCTAATGACATTTATATGACAGTGAAAAAGATTATAACACCTTGGGCGGCTCGAGCAAAAGGAACCTAGGGTCAGGTATGTTAGGAATGCTAGGAAACTTTCCTAGCATTCCTTTGTGGTACTTCCAGTTTTCGCCGCCTGCGTCCCCTCGAGTGGGACAATCATTTTGTGGTTCAGACAATAGGCTGTTAAACTTTTACACGTGCGTGAAAAAATAAGTCATATGTATTCAACTGGTTGATCTCCTGAAAAAGACTTGATTTTAGAATCAAAATCCACGTCCCAATATGGTTACAATGATATTCATTTGAAGTAATTCAACGTCCTTCCTTATATACCGTCTTATTATTTTTGTTTTTGTTTGTTTTATAAGTTTTTTTTTTGTAGCCTTTACGGAAGCGCATTAAAACTAAGGCAAAGCACTCACTAAGCATATATCGTATCTAAGATGGCTAGGAAGCTAGTGTCTAGGGGTTTGGGTCTTAGACAAGATAGATACAATATACAAAGATGTCCGCAAAATACCCTCACGTCATCTGGGTTAATAAATAACTTCTGAATTGCTGAACGAGCATGAATAAACGATGGGTGTCAAGGATGCTACCAGTAGCAGGTTTTGAGTTCACTTTAGCTGGGTTTTCGTTATATCACCGTGATATGTTCTCTTGTTTGCTCTAGATTCGTGTAAAGTCGTAGACGAAGCTAAAACCCTATACAACTCCTGCATTGCGCTATATTCATACGGCGCCGAAGACAAAACGAATTTCTACTTACCAAGATGGCGCCCATTCCCAGCATCACAGAACATGTCAGTTGAAACGTTAAACAAGGTCTGCCCCAAGCCCTGGCGTTACTCTACGGCCGAGCAAACCCAGAGTATTCCTACATGGGGAATAATTTCCCCAATATATGGCCAGGGTGGTTACTTGGCAGAACTTGGTTACAAGAAAGACTCTGCGTCGAAAGTCATTTCGGAGTTGAATCGATTTAACTGGCTTGACAGGTTTACCAGTGCTGTGCTGGTTGAATTCACAGTTTTCAACTCTCGCGTAGGTCTCTTCAGCGCAGTTTGGATCCCTGTAGAGTTTTCACCAAGTGGTCACGTGGTTTCAAATCAAGTGATTCGTACTATTCGCGTCTCAAACTTCAGAGCTGACTACAGTGCAGCTCTCCTTGTCTGCCAAATTATGCTGGTGCTTTTTATTATATATTTCATCTATAAGGAAACGAAGGAGATGGTTCAAAGTCGTAAGCTCTATTTCCTGAAGTTTTTCAAATGGGTTGAACTAGCCCAAATCTTGACGGCTATTGCCTTTGTAGTCATTCACATCCTCAAAGAGATAGAAATCTTTACCAACACTGCAAAAATCCACGAGAACATTTTCCAGTTCATAAGCTTCGACAAAGAAGTACTTCTAGATGACACTGAGACAGCGCTGCTGGCTTTGTTGATGTTCTTCAACACCTTAAAGCTACTGTATCTGTTTAGGTTTAACAGTCATGTCAATCATCTATCAGATGTAATGAAGGCATCCACCCTGGAGCTTTTGAACTGCTCGCTGGGATTTTTCATGTTCTTGTTTGCCTTCAGTCATTTCGGATTTCTCCAGTTTGGAAAGGAGCTGCAAGATTACTCTTCTCCAATAAACTCCCTCCAGACTCTTCTCATTCAGACAGTTGCGACCGACGGAACTTCTCATCTTCAGGATTGTCATGCCATCATCGGTCCACTATACTTAATCGTTTTCAACATTTGTCTACAAGTGATGTGGATAAATATTTTCATTGCCATTCTAATTTGTGATTACCAAACCGCTGAACGAGTCGGCAAAGCCAGATTCAACCTGGGACGCTTCATGATCGTGAAAATGAAGGAGGCACTGATCTGCAGGGGAGACAACGCAAAGAGGCCAGAGAAACAGGGTAAGAAACGAGTAACTTGGAAACTTGACAAAAACAGCAACACGAAAAAGAAAAAGGGAAAGGAAAGAGCCCAGAAAAAGTTGCCAGAAGTAAAGCCAGACCCTGTGAGCCAGTTAGACAAACGGATTGCGCTAGTAAATGAGACTTTCAATAACCTCTACGTTGCCGAGTTCCTCAGTGATGTCGACGTGTTGAGCTTGTGGCTCGATGCTCGTGCGCGAGAAAGAAAGAAGAGGGCTGGTACCCACTCGGCGAAGAAAGGCTCACGAGTAGGCAAGGATGGAGGTCGAGCGTTATTTCCAGTACCTCAGCGATTGCAGTCGTCAATTGTCGAGAGAGGCAAATAGCTTCTTAGACTCTATTTTAAATGAAACTCGAAATTAAGAAACCAATGGTGTAGAACAGAAACAGAAGACTATTGTCACTATTGTTGTGATAAATTGCTGAATGTTTCACTGACAAACTCGCAAGCAAAATGTGAAAAGAGCCAATAATTAGATACAATTACACCCAAGGATATGCACGTTTCTAAGTGCTTTCCTATAAAGTTTATGTTGCTTGTGCATTTCAAATGTTTGCCGTCACTCAAGCTACGCACACATGGCCAGATGCCTAGCGGGGGAGTGACTCTCCCTATTACTGCTTTTACACTTAGGTACACTTGTTCATGCCTGTCATCTATCGTCCATAAAAGAACGATAAAAAACACTCTTAGCTGCTCCCATTTGGACATCACGAAGAAGGTTGTCATCCGTCACCGTTTTCCATAATTTTTATATAGACCATAGGACCCCCGGGAGGACTTTCATATAATGTACAGATTTAGCCAAGCCTAAAAGCGGAGCTCCTGGGCCGGGTTGAAGGTAACCCAGGGGCGCGATCCATTCAACCAAAATTTCCGGGAATTTCGGTCTAAAACTGAATGGATCGACTCGATCCAAATGGAAAAGTTTCGAAAAAGCGGGTCCACCTTTCGAGGCGGACCACTTTTTTCGGTTGGACCGGACCGATCGAAATGGAACGTTCCAGTCGACCTTTTCGACTCACTCTCAATCTCAATGCCTCACTGTTCGTTACTTTCCATCAGCGTTACTCGTACATTCATATGTAGTAATAGCAATTACATAGCTGTGCCACGCAATGTATGCTTTGGTTGTCAAAAACGGTCTATTTCACGAGAGACTTTCGAATATTTTTTCGTTATTCGAAAGTGGTGTTTGAAGATCTTTGAACTCGTCCGGCAAAAATCCGGAAACAGTCTGCTCAAAAGAACCCGTTATAGGGGTTAAATTTCTACGCATGAGACAGCTCGAACAATATCATAGATAAAGTCGAATTTGTCATCTAACTCTAACACGAGAAACAGCCATTCAACATCCTCCATTTTAAATGAGCGCGAAACTCTTTTTGAGAGTGGAATGGAACAAGACCTTCTGTACCCAACTGGATGCTCATTTCCACCCCACAGATGTCACAGTTTATCACAGTTTAGAAGAACGAAAACTTCCAATTGCCTGTGGCGATACTTCACTAAAACGGATCTCCTGTACAAAGCTATTGGGCGTATATATGGATCAGCACCTGACCTGGAAGACGCATCTAGACCATGTGTTAAGTTCATCGTACGGGACTCTGTCACTACTGCGCAGGCTTAAAAATCTAGCCCCCTTTCGTGTGAGGTAACACCTAGCTGAAAGCTTAGTTCTCTCTAAAGTGAACTATGCGTGCTCTGTTTTCCATCCTCTTCCAGCATTTCAAATGAAGCGCCTTCAAAGGCTACAAAATGCATGCGCTGGATTTGTCATAAGAAGGTTCGCAGGATTGGAGGACGTTAGGAAGTTGAACTGGTTTCCAGTGAAAGAGAACGTTGAACTAGAAATACTTAAGTTAGCTCATAAGTCGTTATATGATGAAGCGTTTCCTGAATATCTAAAATTAAATTTACATCAGGTCAGTGCCTACAACTTAAGAGCGTTCGTCCCAAAATTTCGCCTGTGCAAAGGTGTGTAAAATGAAAAATCGAAAATCCCCAAACTTTGCCAGGATATAGGTCTGGATGAACTATTTCTAGAAAAAATACGGTAAGTTCGATTAGATTTTTATTTTACGCGAACGGCGACAAAATCGGTTTGGCGGCTCTCACATCAGTTTCACAAGCTCCAAACAACGCATTATTTGAGCTACGCTTAAAAATAAACAAAACGGTAAATCTCGCCATTGAATATCTTAATGAAAAGAACACATGTTTACGAACAGTCTGAAATATTATTTGTCCTAGTCCATCGCAAACTGAATTTTTGGGCGATTTTTGCTTTTCTTCAAATTTCACTCATTTTGGCGGACAAAAAAGGCAAAATTGACAGGGTAAAATAACACCTTGGTACATGGCATGGAGTTACATCAAGTTAATCCAGCGAAAGAACAGGGTTTCTTCTTCAAAGAACTGCAATAAAATTTTTGGGCTGCTAAAAATGCGAAATTTTAGGGCGCCAGACAAAAGTGGCACAAAAGACAAAACACGCCATTTAAGGGTGAAAAATCAACAATGCACTCGTGGAAAAGACAATAGGCCAGTTTCTTGGGGTAAAATCGTTACTATTCCGAATAAAAAGCTACTTTCTATCAATATTTGTCCTGCCTACTGCTCAGGTTGCCTGAAATTTAAACTTTTAGCGATTATTTTTGGAATCAAAATACAAAATCCTTATGTTTTGAACAGCCGAGGATGAATACAATTTATAAATTGTAACAAACCGTAAAATTAATATGCTTGCGTGTTTATACTTACACTATTGTAGTTTTTATACCATCTATCAGCGTCAAGCACGGACTGCATGTGTATTGGCTTCACAAGTTGTTGCCGTTAACTGCCCCCCGCTGCTCGCGAAATGTTCAAATACTAAAGTTTGTGTGACAGGCGGCCAGGCCACAATTGCAGGGGCACGTAACACATATTCATGGAACACGGCAATTTTGTTCGGGGACCTCAAATTATCCTTGAATTCTCTTTTACGCGTCAGAGGCTGTTATCGTAATTTGCCTACCGTACCTGAAATTTAAATTCACCAATCGGGTTTCAGCGGTAGGAGAAAACTTGGCTGTCCTGACTTCAATGTAAGTTAACAGGAGAGGCATTGACTCCTCACACTGGAGATGGCATTAACTATTTACGAAAAGGGGTTTACCATTGCCCAAAACCATATTAGATTGTAGAAAGTAAAAAATATGAAACGATCTATGTATCCAAGCTCTTAATTTGGCGCCAAAAGCTCGCGCGTAGATCATCGAGAGTCGCCAGCTAGAATAATAGTTGTGTTATTTTGAAAAAAATGTATTGTTCCTCGATAGAGAGATGGATGGATGGATAGATAGATAAAAGACTTCATTTAACCACGGAACTATCTGTCTATCTATCTAAACGAGACCAAGAAACGATCTTAGAAGTTAAATGTTGTGCTAAAATCTATAGAGATTGAAATATTCTAAGGTTTAAAAGCTGCGATGGATTTTTCATATTTCATTTCTTCTGGTAACGCATTCCAGACTTTCGCTCTAGTATAGACAAAAGTAAAGTAATAGTAAGAAACTTAAAGTGTCAAGAACCTTATAGCCTGGTGAATAGCACCATACTAATTAGGGGACACTACTAAAAAAACTACACTAATACTAATATCACTACAATAAAATAATACATAAGTTATATGAAAATGTTATTATAATCTATGATATAGAAAATTCTTAAAATCTTTAACTAAATTGTAAAGTTTATAACTTGACTTGAGAGGCATTATGTGCAGCATAGGATGCAGCCCTTACAGCCAGTGTCCATTAAGCGAGTTATATCCCTTTTGCGAATACAGTTTGTAAAAGCCTGCAGTGTCTTGGCT
>Ga0126337_10001039_pt1 | contig 15988 bp, 8 predicted proteins | sample DipCmetagenome_FD_92527 | JGI IMG/M metagenome (GOLD analysis project Ga0126337, IMG submission 92527) | Coral microbial communities from La Bocana,Puerto Morelos, Mexico - Diploria C A metagenome | ecosystem: Host-associated > Invertebrates > Cnidaria > Coral | place: La Bocana,Puerto Morelos... | reverse complement strand
TGCGAGGTTTTTGTTTGTTTTGTTTAATATAAAAAAAGGGGTAAAAAAAGGGTGGGTGGGTGTGTTTTTTTTATAAAAAAAAATTTTTGGTTTTTTTTAAGTTTTGGGGGAAAAAAAAAAGGGGGGGGGGGGGGGGGGAGGGAATCTCATATAAAAAGGAGGGGAGTGTTTGTCGTAACTTTTAGGTGTCAAAAAAAACAGATTTGGTATCTCATAGGATGTTCAGCTAGAAAAGGTCCCAGTGCAAGAGATTTCACAGCACCTTAAATGGTATTGAGTCTTAAAAATTCAGTCATCTAATGTGTTATTTTAGAATTAATGGCACCTGTTAGAGGTGAAAAAATGTTCAAGCCACGCCCACAAAACAGGATGATTGTACCTCTTAGGGGTTTGTTTCAAAATTACCAAAGATCTACCCTGCTCTTTTTATATGGGAGCTTCCAACCCCCTAGGGGGATACAAAAAAGACCCCATCCTCTAAAACATTGTAGGATCAAAGAGAGGCTGTAAGGTAAAAGAGTTTATCCCACATAAAGACCTTATTCCTGAGGTGATCCCTCTCATGTTATTGAATTTTTTTCCTAACCTTCAGGTTGTGCATGAGTGGTTTTGGATTAAAGATAGGACCTGAATAGTAGAAAGTACTAGCTTGTTTTTTTTTCCATGGCTTCCACTTGTATAGCCAGCGAACGCAGTCGTATTTCCGGCTGTAGCTTGTCTCCGGAGACAAGCAGCCGGAAGTAAGGTTTACGTTCGCAGGCTACCACTTGTACGTTTTTTTTTCAGTTTTAGTCTTAAGTGGAAATTGCCCACCATTACCCCCTCAAGTTAATAATATTCCGTCCCTAACGTGGAAAATCTCAAGCGACTTTATCCGTGATTTCATCATCCACGAAAATATCCACGCATCGCGCGTGGTAATATTGTCCTCAAGGGAACTGGGTTCCATGTAGCCTGCGTAGCAAGCGTTTCCGTGGGGTTAGGGAGTAAAGAAAGTCAGAGAAACGTGGAAACGCTTGCTACGCAGGCTATTGTAGGTTCCATGTAAAAAAAAAAACTTGGGAGGAATTATCGTGTGATTTGTGCAAATAACACCAAAATGAACACACATAAATGGTTCTCTAAGAAAGTGAGCTATAGCAGGACAACACCTATAGCAGATTTGCGTGCAAGTGTTTCATCGCGTAGTTAAACAATCGACACGATTCAAGGCGAGTGCACAAACCATAACCTATTGAAGACCCAAATCGATACCCTGTCTGACCAAAACGGCTAAAAATCCACACCCTTTGGGCCGCACATACCCCCCCCCCCGAGGTTTTTAATGACCTAGCCCTTCAGCCACGTTCATAACATGGAACTTTGTTAGTAGTAAATGAGCGCGCGACGAGGGATGTACACTTCCTCAGAGAATTCAACACAAAGCACCCTAAGCACAGCACTGACATGACACAAGACTTACTGTTTGCACAATAAGGCATCTTTAATATTCAATTTACCATTAAAAAAACTTGGATATACGGAACTTTTTCATGAGCTATTCAGAGGTACATGTGGTGTATCGGTTCAGTTCACCAAAGAGTACTTTCCAAATTTGCACAGCGATCGACATGGTTGATAGAAAATTATAAAACTCAAATTGGCACCAATTAACTTAAAACGAAGATAAATATGATTCTTATGCTGCTATAATACAAGGAAGATTGATTGATCATGGTTCAAAACTGGGTAGAAAGCATAACGAGTTGGTTTATTTATTGAAGCTAGTTTATTCATCTCCAGGCTACTGTTTCTTCTTTTTGCGGCCGCGTCCATCAGGCGTGCCATCAGCTTTTCTCTTCTTTTCATCTTTGCTCGGCGTCTGGGCCTGGGGCGAGAAAAGATCGAAAATTAGTTGCACTCGATAACAAGAGAGAAAACGGATCATGTGAGATGTAAAATAACAATCACAACAGTGCAACTACCTAATGCTTTGATTGACATTTCACAAGAATTTGACATCCTTAGATTGGTTTCCCAATTGTATCAGCCAATCAAAACATCGAAAACCGTTCGATCAAAACATCAACAAATGTGCCGCTTGCGATTTCGATTGGGAGACTCAATCGAAGATGGCAAATGAACCAATGCACAATCGCCACCAAGGATAAACGCCAATACATATAATAAACCGTTTGAAGTATTCTAATGCCAGGAAACTTCAAACACAACTGACGAATCCCAGTCCTCGAATGGTTGATTTGCCATGAAAACGTTCGGGGTCTTAAATCATTTGCGCGTTGGAGTACAGGAAACCACGCCGGATTTATTAGTTCTTGACGCGATTCACAAACGGTATTTTGGGAGCGTTTAAGTTTCTGTTTAAGAGTGAGAAGGGATGCTGGGTTAGCTAAGGGTTATGCAAGCCAGATAGATCAACTATCAGGGAGGGGAAGACGTACCTTGGGCGTCCCCCCGGCAGACTTTCCTCGTTTCTTCCTCTCCGCCTTTTCTTTCTCTTCAAGCTCCATCATTTCTCGTTCGATCAACGTAATAAGCGTGTTACAACGTCGTTGAAGTTCCTACAACCAACAACAACGATGACAACCGTTATGAATAAAAATACAATACTCCGTATAATAGTTTGACAACTCTTAAAATAACATTACATCTTTCAGTATTGCGAGGTCAAGCACCATTTTGATTGCTAGTTCCAGCCGGCAATACTGTATTATCTTTTATCCACAACGTTTCTGTTCCTGGAAATTTTATTTGAATTGTCTATAACTCTATAAGCCATTGACTTAACTGAATTACAGAGAAATGCTTATCAAAATTCTTAAACGCGTTACATGTAACCATTTCACTACAAGAGTAACTCATCAAGTAGTTCAATATCTTAACTTGTATGTGACCATTACAATCAAAGTAAATCAGGCCAGAAAGGTGCGTTGCGACTCGAGCAACTTTTGCACTTTTTTCCTGCCCTTCATTCCCCCGGTTAGAAGAGCGTTTTCGAAAAGCTCCGTTTTTGTGACGGATTAGCGTGAACGGTAGACCTAATGGTAGAAAAAAGCTGCGGACGCTGCCTTAGAGCTACAGTACACTCCTCACCTGGGCTGTCCTGGATTTAAGAAACCAGTCAAACCGGAATTGCGGTGCACTCCTGCACGCCATCCTTAGTTCTTCATACACGTTCTCCTTATCAAATCCAAGTTTGTGCAGCATGCAGATCTGAGGATCAAAGAAAATCCAGGTTTATCGACAAGGTTCGTTTGTAGAGTTAACGGTTTTCAGTTTGGTTCAGCGCTTTTTCAAGCTTCCGTATGTGAGAATTTTAAGTATACAATGCTGGGCCATTCTCAAGAGAACATCGCCAAGTGTACATAACTTGCAAACAAAGTCGGATAACGAAGTCGGACACGAAGACAGAACCGTACGCAACTTTTACGCATCCGACATATTTGCAGTGCATTGTTAAACTTTTTATGTTGCTCCAAAGCTCTTAGTTTCCCTTTGCAACGAACTCTAGTTGAGACAGTGCTTGAGAGACGTAATGTCATGATATAATTTGTTCCATTCTCTCATCGATGTTTTCTCTTTGCTCTATCATTTTCACAGCTCCGAGCTGTTTTAGTCTACGCGTAAATTTACTTTAGGTATGTTTACGCAAAATGTCTGAAAATTTTTCTCCGAAAAGTCCAATTACTGAAACGTCCGAAATAAAACGTCATTTTTTTGCAAGTAAAACTCACGTCTATGAGTTCTCCTCTTAGAAAAACAAGGGTGTTGATTGAAGACTTACTTCTTTCAAGTATTATTAGACAAAGCATCGAAAGCAGTATAGAGATTTTTGACACTCACCAGGAAGCGATCTTCTTCTTCAGTGTAGTTCTTGCCCTTGTTGGTTCCATAGGCGATTCTCATCTGGTGGAAGGGTGAACGGTAACGAGCCATCTGTGAAAAACAGAATAGCAAGTGAGCATGAAGGAATGAAGGAATACACCTTAAAATTCACAACGAAGAACTATTAACCAGCCGGCAGAACTTACAGACAAATTGTCAGAGCGGATCTCTAGTAAGGACGCAATGTCCTTTCTTGTGAACACCGCATAATGTTGTCCCCGCTACATGTCCCTTCGCGTGAATCGACATTCAGAGTTTTAAGCCTGCTGTGTAATACGTTTTTGGACAAACCATTGCAAAATTCAAATTCAAAAGTCAACCTAACATAGAGTGCCGCAAGACTAAGGGATGACATTTATTTCAAACACCCCATATATATTCTACGACGAAAGCTTAACTTTTCACCAAATTTTCTTGATTTTTGGCTATTGACGAATACATTTTAGCAACAATTTTTTGGCGGGAATAGTAGACGCGGTTTACCTGCTGACGTCACAACTTCTAGAACAGGCGTGAGAACTGGCATTAACTCTGTATACAGAGTAAATCATTGTGTATCTCCTCAAATAATCTTAGATTGTTACTAAATTGAAATACCTTGTGATTTTAGGTCGCTCGTAAAATCGTACCTTAGCCTCCAGTGCCTTCTTTATGCTTATCCTTCGCTGAATCTTGGCTTCTCCTCGTTCGATCTGCGCCATAATCTTCTCGATATCTGTCATTTCGTCTTTTCGTTCCCAGAAGACAGCAGAGTAGGCACGTACTTCCTCAGGTGTCTTGCCTTCAACATCCTGGCAGATGTTGTCCAAGTCATCACGGCCGTATTTCTCGCAGGCCTTGATAAACTGGTTGAATTCACGCTTGGACCAGTTTGTGAAGCCCTGGATTAAAAGTATTATTAATTTAAGTCGTGAGATGAAGGGCTAAAATGTTTTCAGAGTATGCGTATCGGTTGTGCATGTATCACGAGGGGTATCATATGCATTTTATGACTGACCCCAAGGGGAACAAAACTCACTGTTCCCGGTAGGACCATCCATTTGATGCCAACTGGCACACAAATTTGCCTTTTTTGCCTTAGTTTATTGATTCGTAATACTACGGGACTAGCCATTTCTTAAAATGGTGACAAGAATGAAGATACCTCTTGTAGGAGTTGCTCTTTCTCGGCAGTTTCTTCCTCGTTAAGCGGTTCAGACTCGTCTATTAACCTCTGTTCTTCTTTCTGCCTATCAGCTCCTCGAGGGTCTTCCGGGTCCCTTGGAACCTGTACAAAAGGATTTCATGTGAGAGAGCAACAAGCAGGGTCAGGCAGGGCCATAACGGTTATTAATTGCTGGACCAAGCAATGAGGTCACCAAGCGACCGCCAACGTGCCGTTCTTACCTTGTAGCCGATGCTCTTCCTATAGGCATAGATTTCTTTGTCCAACAGTTCAAACAGCCTGGGTGGGAAAAATTGGTAGTCTTGTACATTGGGCTGCTTCGGGGGCCGAGGAGCCTATAAAGGACAAAGAGAGAATTTTATTCACTTAAATGTGAAAATCAGTTTTGCTAATGCAAAATTTAACTTAGTGTTTTTAACTTTGCATTAAAATTTTTAAAGGCAAAAAGAACAAAAGATTCACGTAAAGGTTCTGCTAGAAATAGTGCATTTCAAATTTCCCTCCTTTGTGTGGCGTGCGGCGCTCAGGTTAGCTGTGATTGGAGGATTTCAATATAAAGGCCCATATTCATTGGCTGACATGTATCACGACTGACGGCCTCAGTGGAAGCCGAAAACGAGGTTTGATTTTTTTTACTTGGAGCGTGGCAGTTGCTAAATTACCAAACCTTGGGATTCATTTGATCCATGGTCTGTAGAGAAATCGTTTTCAGAGAAGTCTTACCTTTGGTGCTTTAGGCTCGCTAACTCTCAACATCTCTCTGAAGTAAGCGTCCACAGCATAGTTAGCTTTACGCTCTCTCTTGGGAGGCTCAATCCAACGCGGGAGGCCACCAGTCTGAAAAAAATTAATAAAGGCAACATTAAACAGGAAAAGACTTAGCCAGGGAGGATTAGCCTGCTTGATAAACAATTTCAGTGTTAAAGAACACTGCAACATTACCATCTCGCACTAGAGACGTTAAGCTTTTCATGCATTTCCCGGCGTACCCTCTGAAAATTACGCTCTTCCTTCCAATGAGCCAGGTTTGGGCGCTCCAGAGCAAAAGTCTTCTGCTGATGGGGCGCTTACTACTCAAATAAATTGTAATTACTGACCTAATATGGATGTGAACTTTCCGTATTTCCCGATTTATTTTTCCCCTAATATTTCGAGGTTTCCTTCAAGAATTGTGAATGTTGTTAAACCCTTTAATCGTTCACTTACCTTACGCTTTTCTTTGTAGTCTTCACCCTCAAAATGAAAGATACTCTCTGTCGGCGCATCCATGGCGAGTTTTCTCAGCGAGCCTTCGCCAAACTGCTTCATCTTTTCAGCCAACTCGGCAGTCTGACAACGTAGACAGAATTAAGCTCAAAAACCAAATTCTCATTGCCTAAAGTTGTTGCAATTCTATTAATGTCAGCTCTGAGAATCTGGCAGTACATAAAGTCATTATCCCTTAGTTGATAATTTTCTGGTTCTCATTACCGGTTTGCTTGTCACAACACTGATATTTTAAGGCGAAATTAGCTGTTGATCAGGGAATGAAAGGTTTGTTTAACTCCTTACCTTCCTCTCTCCTTTCTTCAAGATAGCATCAATGTCTTCATCTGTGATTTCCTCATCTTTTGAAGCAAACACCTCATCTGCACCATGGCGAATCATGCTTAGCATCTCATCTTTGCTGACCTTAAGGCTGGGATCAACAAGACGGCCTGGACACAATCATACACAGAAATTAACTTCACAGCAGTTGACAATTACAACAACCTTCCTGATCATTCATGTTCAAATGGAGCTATGACTTGATGTTTCAGGATGCAAAGAAAAACTAATGTTAGAGCTTTCCTCTTGACCGACCTAGGGGCTATCAGGCATGGCTTGTTTTAGTCATCATTTTACATAATTCCTTCTGGTGTACAAAATTAGTTTCAAATGTAAGAAGCCTCTAAATAACCAAAAACACAAAAACGCCAAAGAGCTAACAACGAAATTGCATAACTGTGACAAGGATGTTATAATTTGCTCTGACAGATCAGAGCATGAGAGAAGAGAAGGAAAGAGGTGTGTTGCCTGACCTTGTTGGATAACAATAGCATCGAGTCTGAGTTTCATTTCTGCTCGTTCCACAATCCTCTCCTCCACTGTGCTTTCTGTGATAAACCTGAAGACATGTACCTGTTTCTTTTGACCAATTCGATGGGCCCGATCCTGAAACAAAGCAGATCAATTCAATGATCAACATTACTCACAAAACAAGATTGGATGGCACTCTGATCTAAAAGAAACCATAGTTTTGATCCCCAAGGCATTCCATACATTCTGTTTTGTTGCAGACCACCCACATAAGTAAAGAACATCTTTGAACAATTGTACAAAAGTTCAGTTCAACAGTTATGAGCTGTTGAAGATATGGTCATGTTTGCATACAAGAAAAGTGGCCCAGCATCAGTAGTACCACTTTTACTCCCCCCTGGATGGGATGTTAGTCCATCAGAAGGTTACCCCAAGCATTAAATTTCCAGAACCCATTTATACATCTGGGTGGGGAGAGGCACTATGGGAGCAAAAAGCCCAGGAACCCATGACATGACCCAAGGCTTGCCATAATAAACATACCATTGCTTGGAGATCAACTTGTGGATTCCAATCACTGTCATACAGAATAACAATGTCTGCTGTGGCAAGGTTGATTCCGAGGCCACCTGCTCTGGTGCTCAACATAAACACAAACTTCTCACTGCCTGGCATATTGTATGCATTGATTGACGCCTGTCTCTCCTCATGAGGTGTCTGTCCATCCAGGCGGCAGTAATCAAATCCTTTCCACAGACAGTAATCTTCCAGGATGTCCAACACTCTTGTCATCTGAGAGAAAATCAGCACTCTCGAACCTTCTTGTTGGAGTCGGACAAGCAGCTTGTCCAGAACACGCAGTTTACCGCTGTTGTCCACAAGATGTTGATCAGTGGTGTAAGGGGGCCCTGCAAAAAAAATAAAATAATAAAATCAGAGATCTGCGAGAGCTGGCTTTTAAATCAGCTAGATCAGGATAGGAGCTCAATAACCATCTGCCAGCAATAATTAAGAACAGCAACTGGAGTTTCTGGATTTTTTTCCATGTGGACATCCAGGACAATATTTAGATATTCTCACCAGGCAAGTATTTTTTCATTCTCACTTGATGAGCAAGGACTCAGAAAAGTCCTCTACCTACTGAAAAAAACAAAACTGAGTAGTGCAAGACTTTCCCAAGGCAAGCACAATTTGAGAGCTAATTGTCTGAAGGGCAAGGTGAAATTCAAGTCTTTAGTTTAAACTACTTGTAACATATTTGTAAGTACCTGGTTCAGCCCCATCAAACAGGTATGGGTGGTTGGTGCACTTGCGAAGCTGCATAAGAATGTTCAAGAGTCGCATCTTGTCTGATTTGCCAGCTCCATTAACAACATCAATGTCCTTCATGAGGATTTTGGTGTACCTAGATACATTATTGAGAGAAAAACAAGACACCGCCATGTAAGTAGAAGCAAAATCAACACTTGCAGAAGCTGTCATTATGTACTTATCTGTTAAACACATAACAGGTGACAGATTCGCAAAATACATATTAAAGTAAAGTTGTTTACGGTTTTATAATGAGGCTAAAATCAAGCCAACGTTGCCATTCTCCAGGATCAGGTGTGGGGGAGGGGGGAGGGGTTCCAGGGAGGTCTGCAGGGGCATTGCCATGTGCTTTTGCTGGAGTTTGCCCTGCCAGCTTGATTGCTTTCTTTTCCCTCCCTCCCTTTATATTCCATTTGTTCACAGGCATTAGATACAAATTTTTTTGCAATTTCAAGCCAATAAATTCAAAAGTTACTTAAACTGTAATCAGAATTAAAACAAAATGGCCCTACATTTTGCAAAGATCACTGAAAAAAATGCATCATTCACCGTCGGCAACAGCTTATAGGACTATAAAATCTAATGCTCTTGGATAAAAATAATTACAGGAAAGCTTACCAATATCTTTGCATCTTTGTAAGCCCTACATAAATCTTTGTCTCCTTTTTTGGCAAAAGTCTTGTTTCAACATCAGCCTTGAGACGACGCAGAAGGAATGGCCTCAAAACCTGAGAAAAAATAAAACAGATGCGTTCAAAAAATGTTTAACACCATGATCCATTGCTTTTGTTTGCTTGTAATTAAACCATTGTCTAGATGCTCTTCCAACAGTTCACCAGGCAAGCAATTTAAGCTGCGTGATGTCAGTATGTGCTAGCCTACAGACTCCCACAGCAAGGGGCATTGCTACATTCCCTGAGATATTGATAACTTCATCATTCTGTTGTACTCACTGAGTGAAGACGTTCCACAAGTTGCTTTTCTTCAACAAGAGTATTGGTGTTGAACCAAGCATCAAAGTCCTGAAAAAAAAGTTGACACACTACATTAGTTAACAGCCTACATGAAATTAGGGGAGCTTTGAAGAAGTCACTAAAAGAGAAGTATCTGATTTGTTTAAAACTGAACTGAAGTTTTCTTTAAACTATGATAATTTTAATTTAATAGCAACTTACATCTGATGAGCTGAAAACATCAGGCAGCAGAAAATTGAGCAGTGACCACAACTCATGAAGGTTGTTCTGCAATGGAGTTCCTGTCAGCAGCAAGCGATTTGACGACCTGAGTTCTCTTACAATTTCAGAGAGCTGAGAACACAAAGTAGATGTAAATTAATAATAAAATAATTTCAAATTATAAAACGAGTAGCCCTCAAGTTTAACACTTTATTCCAGCAAAAGAACTGGATGTTTAAAACAACTAAGGCTTAGCCATAAACATACCTTAGATTTTTCATTCTTGATCCTGTGTGCCTCATCAATGATGATGTATCTCCAAGCAAACTTCTTAAAGACAGCCTTCTCCCTAAGTACCATCTCATATGAAGTAACACAAGTGTCCCACTCTCCTGGAAGCATGGTGTCACGGATAAATGCTGCCTACAAAAAATTAACAGAAAACATTGATCACATTTGAGCTTTGCACTAGAGACATTTTTTCACACGAGTATCAAAAGTAATTTGAATTTGCTTTTAATTAATGCTATGCTAAGAAATTGATTTAAATAGCATGAGTTTACATGTTTACATTTGGTAACTGTTAATTATCATGAGTTCTGGAGGATCACATGTTCTGTAAGAGTACTTGGAGAATAAACTCTTTGAACATACAGAAATTGACTTTCTTACTCATGACACAAGCCACTTTAAATTATATTATTTGGAGAGGAAGCCACATCAGCCATAGCTGGTTTTTGTGGGTTCTCTACACTAGTCCATTTGGAAGATGGAGATGGGGGAACCCCGGAGTACCTAGAGAAAAACCCTCACAACAAGGCGAGAACCAACAACAAACTGAACTCATCACAATGGCACCGGCTGGAATCAAACTGGGCCACATTGACTGTAGGCAAGCGCTCTCACTACTGGGCAATTTCTCCTCCCTTTATAGTCACCTTTGTGATTCACATGATTGATTACTTTAGCCAAAAGATATGTTGCATTAATATCAATCAATCTTTACTTACCCTTTGCTCCTGAGTTCCTATCAGACAGACAGCCCTTAAAGTCGGACACCATCTGTTGAACTCCGACATCCAGTTAGCCAATGTGGACTTTGGAACAATTACCAGATGAGGGCCTGACATTTCTCTAAAGTGTTTCATGTAACCCAACAAAGAAATTGTCTGGAGTGTCTTACCAAGACCCTGTTACAGGGAGTAAACAAAAGAAAAGACATGGTCTAGTATGTTGTAGATTGAAACAACTTTCTCTGAATTCTTCGTTAGTTCTATTAATTTTGCCTAAAATTTCACATCCATTGAAAACTTGAAAACTCAAAGATCTTCCAGCCCATACTTATCAGTAGTCTTTTGGCCTGGCCTAATGCACCATGGTCGGTTGTTTAAAAGTTGGAAACCACAACCAATCAGATTAGTCATTTGACAGTGGAAAGCTTAATTTTTCAAAAGTTGTCCATTACTTTTGAACCTGATTAGTAATGGAATGCATGTAATTGATAGCCAATATGAAACAGCCAATTCAGGGGTTTTATTTAAGCCCCAGGGACTGAGTAAAATGGGGATATAACAGGGTTTCATTATCATTAGAGTTACTAGAATGGGGTTGCATGTTTACAGGATTTTGAGAGTATGAAAATCTTGGTGAGTAGGGGTTTAAAAATGGAACAATTCTTGTTTTACTATTAAACAATAAACTTGCAGTTAATACATCCCGCTCTTGAAATTGCAACTTAAACATTAACCAGCTGCACAATAATAACTGGTCACAGAATCCACTATAATAGAAGCACTGCAAACATTTCCTCAAGTATCCCCCTGTCTGATCACCTGGCAGAAGTTTTCCTTAATAAGAAGTTCAGTTTAAAAAGTTATGCTTGCCTGTGAAAGGCAGTTGTTTCCTGCTGAAAAAGTTAATGAAACCCTAGCAGTTAATATTTTATAACTTATTTTGCATTCTAAAAAGTAGCCATTATCAATAAGTTATTACCATTTCATCAGCCAGAATTCCATTGATTCCATTCTCAAACAAAGATATCAACCAATTTAGACCCCTAAGCTGATAGTCTCTCATTTCACCATTCTTGATATCTAATAGGATAAGAACAAAATATTATTCTTGGTTGAGCAACATAACAATTTCAGACCAAACTAGAAAATGCAAAGATCTATTAGTCTGGTCCCTTCTGATGTATAACAAATTTTGAGGAGAAAAATAAATTTACACATGAATAATAGGTAATTAATTTTTTCCCCTAAGAACCAGAAAAAAAGATCCAATTTTGGTGGTCCTGTAAAATTTGACAAGCCCACACAAATGTTGAGTACTGTCTGCCAATCTCAAGCACTGATTAAGAAGCATGCTCCACAACATGAATATGATGTAGTTAAAAATTAAATTCCTTTGTCTCTTAACCCTACTTATTCATTGATTATGAAAAATTATGGTTAGAAGGAAAGGAAATTGAGAATCTAACTAGGTTAAAATTATTTTTACTTGAATTACTGTCATTTTTAAATACAATGTATAACACCAGAAGGTTTCTGGTTATCTTATTCACTTAGAAAAGAAATTAAAAAACACTTACAGTGGGGGTTCTGGTCAAAGTGAACAACAGAGGTCTGTGCATGCTTATTTTGACTTATCAACTCCTCATCTTCCTCTTGCTCTGTACGGCGATGACGATGACTAAGAACAAGGGATAATGCATCATTAATACCGTTTGGAAATGACTTCACCTAGTATCTCCTATTTACATACTTAATTCTTTACATTATTAACCTTAGATAAATATCTCGCACTTTGCCACAATAGTGTAGCCTCATTATTACTTACTCTCCGCAGTCCGAGAGCTTCCTTGATCTGCTTGGAAGCTGTGGTGCTTTTATTTTCAAAGGACTAGTTGGTTGTTTCTTGGATCTTGTGGTGTTCATAAAATGGGCAAAGATCTCTGTCCGTTTCAACAGGTAGTTAAACCTTGTGGCTTTATCTCGTTCCTAAGGAACAAAAACAAGGTGACGATTTCTAAAAGGCAGTTTAATCCTTACCTTTGCAAAAATACATAAGAGTTAGCAATTGAGATTTAACACATAAATGAAAAAAAGAGAGTTAAGTGTGGATTAGTAGTCAAGATCACATTAACTGTTCTCATTTCCATTTCACTTGGATCACTTATGTTCAGGAATGCACAAAAATATGAAAACGAATGTTCATGGATGCGGTAGAAGGTACCTTTGTTTCATTTAATTATTACTTACTACAATACACATTACTTATTCTGTGAAGGCAAAGGCAAGGAAAGGCGAACACAGGAACGTTTCTAGAAAGCAACTTTCAAGATTGGATAATAGTTTACTCAAAAGGAAGGGAAGTGGAATGGTGATTATTCAAAGAAAAGCTCATATACTTGAGCAGGAGCACTTCCTTCTTCAATCTACAGTAAACAAAGCAGGGATGCTATAGTAATTGCATGTGAACAGTGCCTACCAGTTTCTCCTCATAATCCTGTGGCGCAGCCTGGAATGGCACAGATGGGCCTTTAGGGGTTTTAGCTTTTTCTTCCACTTCATCGCCAGACTAAGGAGAAAAAACAGATCATAAAGCTGTCTTTTGCTTTTCTCTTTCAATATAATTTCAAACTGAAATTACTCATTATGTTACAGCAAGAGGAGAATCTACCAAATTTTAGTGGAAATGCATCAACAAATCTTCAAACCCTTATCCCCCATGACAAAAATACGCCTTTTGTATAAAATATGTCACCAGCCTTTTAATAGAAGCCCCCCTCCCCCACCCCCACAACTTATAAATCAGAGACTGATAACGACTCATTTCCTTGCACCATTGATACATACTCAAGTATGCACTGGAAAGAATACACCAGTACATAAAGACATCAACCAGCTGTGGATCTAATTTGATACAAACACATTTAACTAATACATCCCTGTTCCTCGGTAACTGCATTTGGGGAAATTTTAATTTCGGTCTAATGAATGGTTGTCAAAATTTGCGGGCATAAATGACCATTAAAAACGTTGTTCTCTGTGAAAGAAGAAATTTATCTTTACAAACCATGCCAAAATCGAGGTAGACAAAATATTCTGTACCATAAGACTGAGTTACACTTGGGTGTTTAGCTCAAATTTATTCTTATTCAACATGAAAAGATTTGATTTGAAGCCATCGCTTTAGTTTGAAACATAATTACGAAGTCTTAAATGTTTTCCGAAACAAAAATATCATCGTTTTAGTTCTTTTACGATCGAAAGAACTAGCAGACCTTGTGTACTGGAGCTAAATAGAACAACAACGAGATGAAATGCACATGGCTTTCCAAGGTTGTTTCGCGCACAATCGTCAATTTACAGTACACTATTCCGCTCCTTGCAAGTTTAACAGGAGCCAATTTGCAACTCAAACAGACTATTCATTTAGTAATACCTCCTCTGGGGTAGTGCTTTCGCTGCTTGACGACTCTCCGTCTTCGTAATTAGGCATGTTTTCGGTGGAAAAGAAGAGCGATTCTCACTGATGGATGGAAAAAGCCGGGAAGACAATTTTGGCGGCACGCGAGAGAGGCTATTGATTAGCAGTCCGAACTGAATGTTGGGATATGTTAGGATCCAGTCTTCTCACGCGCACTTACCAATCCTCGTGGAAAAGATGGCGACCGTCATTACCGAGTCACTTTTGTGTAAAATGTGTCGCCATTCTAGAAGAACTTCTTTTAACTAGATATGTTGTAATGAACGTAGAGATAAATTTTAATGCTTAAAAAGGTCCGCTCTATCATGAAGTTTACAATTGGTGCGATGCGTCTCAAGAAACTGTGATAAGTTTCGGAGCGAGCTTAAAAACTGAGGTGCGCTCTTTTGAAGAACAACCTACACATCAAAGTATTTCTGGAAATCAAGATGCAAATCAAAAGCGTGGAAGCCTTGAAGACCTGGTTGACAACTCGTTTGGAGTCAGTGTAAGTAAGCCTATATCAAGTGATGTTTGAAAGATGGTCATGTAAAGTTGTAATCGAATCCAGCCCGGGCGCCTGCTCTGTAGATCAAGGATTCGTTTCATTTGATCAAGGTGATAGTCATTGTAATTAGTCATAGTTATTTTTCTTGGACGATTCTGTCCAAGGGGGGAAGGTACAATGATGAGATTTATTAGGTGAGCGATATAAATACCAGGTTAGTATCTATTTCTGGGAAGTATTTCCGCGACGTGATGCATACATGGTGCCGAACGTTTAAGTTCAAGATCTTGAAAGCTCTTGCACGACAGAGAAACAACTGTTAATTGGTTTGAGCAATCTGATTATCAAATTAGGAATTGCTGACGGGTGCAAATTGAGACTATTTGATTACTGTACTGTAAAATTATATATATAAAGGTACTAGCTGACTAGGCACATTTTGTTGAAGATCGAATATTGCTATGACTATTTTTCCTTGAAGCTAAGGTTGGATTGTTTACAAGTGTTCAATTCTCTCTTTTTTTGCATCTGTTATTTTTTCTTATTTCTAAATTCCTTCAGGTGTCAATGCACTTGCTCTGGGTGAAACTAAGGGTGCATGAATATGTTTTCAGGCAAAAACTTCAGATTTAAGTTAATGTATTGCAGCTTTAATTGACATAGTTTTGATAGATTTGCAGATCTTATAAAATTATGCAGTGGATTGTGGATTTATCCTTTAGCTCATATTTTTGAAACTGATTCTGATGTTTGCTCATCACACAGGTCAGACAGAGGATTTCTCCCCTTTTCTATTTTCAGTTCAGTTTAACAACTTTACGAAAAGTGGAAAAATATTATTCAAGTTCATGGATTCATTATACCCCTCCATGCATTGGCATGTTATGTTTTTTTTTCTATATCAACACATTGAAATTTAGCCAATTGTATATGGAAAGACGAATTTCCAGTTTCCTGTAATGAACTGAAAACGTTTCTACATTTCTTCTCAATTGTTTTAGTTGTGATGCTGACCCAGCGGCCCTGGCCAAGTATGTTGTTGCATTGGTGAAAAAGGACAAGCCTGTGGAAGAACTCAAGGATATCTGTGTCGACCAGTTAGAAGTTTTTCTCTCTTCTGGTAACATCCTCATTACAAATTATTTAGTAATATAATTTAAATGAAGATATTGTTTCCTGGCTCTGAAGTAGACACAACAAGAAGAAAGATACCCAAGCAGAGTCAATTTTTTTGATGATCACAAAATTTAGACACTGTCACAGCGTCTTTCTCAGGCGAAAATGCCATTCTTTGACACTCAATCAAGACTTTGGATTTGAACTTCCAGCCCTATAGGAGAATATTTGGTTATATCAACTAAGTTGAAAATGTAAATTGGCCAACGTAACGTGTTATAAAGCTGACGTTTCGAGCGT
>Ga0126337_10001038_pt1 | contig 15993 bp, 8 predicted proteins | sample DipCmetagenome_FD_92527 | JGI IMG/M metagenome (GOLD analysis project Ga0126337, IMG submission 92527) | Coral microbial communities from La Bocana,Puerto Morelos, Mexico - Diploria C A metagenome | ecosystem: Host-associated > Invertebrates > Cnidaria > Coral | place: La Bocana,Puerto Morelos... | reverse complement strand
TCTCTTCGTCAAGTCAAGTTGTGCATTGGTCAGCGGAAATGCAAACAAAAGTTTACGACCCAAGGATCGACCGACCGACCGACCAAGCGAGTGAATTCGCGCTCGCTCACTAAACTCCTATTTTGCATTTCTGCAAAATAGTCGTAAAAATGATTTTCATCTTAAAATCATGTGCTCGAAAAGTGAAGGTAATCATGGTGCATTGCAGGCCAAATGTACAAACTTAAAAAAAAGGTCTTGTTTTCATTCCTTAAACAAATAAATTACCTCTTTGGGACTTAAAATTGAAAGGAAAAACACAAATCATAGTTTAGGTGGCCTCAGAATGGAAGATGAAGGTGTACTGTCTTCTTGGTGAAAATGCTTTGTTCTTTCAACGGCCACGAAAATGTGACGTTTAGTGTGCTTTCAAGTGAGTTTTGAATAGAGATTGCAGATGTAAAGCAGCTTCCTGGACTTTAGAAAACAATAATGCTAATGTACAGTATTACTTCAAAGTTAAATTCAACTTTCAGAACAATTGGTAAAACAACAGCCAATAAAAGGATTGCGAAAGTTGAAGGTAACAACTCAAGCTTTAGCTCCAGTGTGAAAAATTAGTTTGAACATGCTGCCATGCAGAGAGGCATGTCTGAAATTTTGATAGTTAGGTTTTTTGTCCCATTTTCAATGAAAATTTATCTTTATTGAACTTACTGTCACATTTCTTTCATTTAGTTCCCTCTATTTGGGAATTTTAGGTTTTAAAAGTGAACAGTATTTTTGCATGCTAGATTTCTGCACATTTAGTTTAGAGTGACCTCTCTTGTTTCTTTGCTTAGTTTGCTTTGTTCAAGTTATTGAAATGATTGTGTAACATACTGACTGGGCCTAGAGAAACTCTCTTGAAAAGTTCCTTTCTCTCTGCATATTGGGGGTTACAGTGAGTAGGGTTTTGTGACAAACATTTTAAAAAATCTTTTACAATAACAACAGGGTTCGTACACACCTTATCGCATGGGTTTTGAAAAGTTATGAAGATAGATACAAATATGGACAATGTGTTCTCACCTTCCGTAGGTGGTCATATTGAAAGCTCTTTTTACTTCTGGGATCAAAAAACCTCCCATCAGCAAGTTCACCATGTCTAGTCACTAACACCTTCAAAAATATTCACAATGTAAATAAATACAATTAAATAAAGTATTATTTTTGACTTACTTCCTGGGTTGAATTTAATGTTATGGAGTTGAATTGCACAGATTTTAGCCTATGATTCAGAGCTCAACGTTGCGACTGCAGGGGTCGCCCACGAGACCAAAATGTTTCACTGGCAATTAACTTTCAATGCCTTTCACTGAAATACTTTTGCTGGTGATTTAATCTGAAGACCAGCTTGCCCCAAAGTTGAGTCCTGTGATACTGCATACAGATTTTCATGTACAATTGTTTCATTGTGTGGTTCCAGAAAATACCCATCCCCCAACCGCAGAAGGAATGGAGATGCTGAAGGAGTGGGGTGTCAAAGACCCAGGAAATTCCGAAGGAGAGGGAGGTTGTATGGTTGCTTTAGATGCTGTTAAATTCAGTATAACATAGTAAACAACAAGGAGAAGCTGGTTCTTCGAGTCAGCGGTATTCATATGGTATTGCAGGCTCGGTGCACTTCCCTATTGTATTAGCATGTTCAGTAGTGCATAAAACGTTTTTGGTTGTAGGATTGAGCAGTTTCCTGTACATCCTTGATCTATTCATCTACATGCATGTCTTTCTCTTAATCAGTCCCCTTGTGTCTTCACTACCCACATCAACATCTTTACTGCTACAACAAAAGCACACTATCAAAATCTTGCCAACCATGCAGGCTATGGACAATGAATATGACTTAAACGAACAAATGGTAAAAGTTGGGCACATGAACTTTACTCACTTGTTCTTCTGCACCTCCAAGTTTAACTGGAGTGAACTGTTCTTTGTTGTAATCAGAAAAGGCACTTTCATAAAGAGACAGAAACAGTGCAAAAATCCTTAATAACTTGTGTTTATTTTACCTATAATTGCTTAATTTGTTTAGACCAAACTGAAAAGCCGATATCACCCAATTGAATGATGTAATAAAACAATATCTTACTCCATTAATCCTTGTTTTACAGACAAACCTCTTTGACAAAGACACCAAAAGGGAAGATCCCAGTGTCCTCACCATGGAGGTGGCCCCATTATAGATTTCCTGGTGACTAAGTCAACTGTCCATAATATCCATATAGAAGTCTGTATTATGGAGGTCTCCGTATGGTGCATTTTGACTGTCTGATGATTTACAGTACCGCCTTAAAGATTTACCCATTAGGATGCGGTAAAACTTCGTCTTTGCCGAAGTGTTTTGCCGCGAATTCCTCGCGGTGGGACAAATTCCTCAACCTCGTCTTGGACGGATGTGACTGAACACCGTGGCAAACAAGACGCAGTATACCTCGGTGAATAAACAAGACACTAATTTCTTTTGTTAAAAGGTGTTTCCTTATTGATTGCTCTTACCCTTGAAATGTACATGCTTATCACCCGTCTAAGGTTCATGCAAAACTTTCGAGGATTTCGGGGATGTGAAAACATCGCTCTATCAGTAGAATATCGCCTGCATTTAAGATTCCGTACCGTAAAGAAGTTCCAGAGTGTATTTAAGAGCATTGGGAATCATATCGTAATTCTGGCGACAGGTAAAATTAGTGACGCGTCGAGCGAATGTGCGATCACGATAACGGAAAACAGAAGCTAGTACAGTTTTGTTTGTTTATTAATTGAAAGCACGTCAATGTTTTCGTGAATAGAATTTCAGAAATCCATTGTCCTAGCTAAAAATGTGCAGTCAAGTGACATTAAATACATGTAACTTTGACAACTATCTAAACTGAATGAAAGCGATGTGAAAGCGAAATTAATTGAGCTACATGCAAAATACTTGGCCACAGTATTTCTATCAATTTTGATATCTTTGAAGCTGAACAATTCCTGAGCAGTGTAAACAATTTTTACATTTGATTTATAAATGGAGAGCAATCTCAGCTGTGAGTATCCTGACGTTCGACACATTCTCGAGATCGATGAAACTTCAGATGTAAACAACTCAACGCGAACCGCCACGAATGCACGTGACTACAAAAATGTGATCGCTCATGCGACATGAGTTCAAACACGTGAATTGATTGCAATGTTTGAACTTGCGTCGCATGTCTGTAAAGTTACTTGTTGCTTTTCGACCGGAGTCTTTTCGGGCTCTGAGCATGGACTTTAAAGAAAATTATTTATTTGGAAGAAACACTTATTCTTAGAAGTCTGTCTTTGTAAACTTTCACATCAAAGGCTCGACACTAACGGTAACCAACTAGCCACAGACTAGTAGAAATTCAGTTTTGGCTAGTAGGTTTTCGATTTCCACTAGCCACTTTGGTTAGTAAACAAAATGAAATTGGCCGAACTAGTTTCTGTCAATCACAAGGAAGCCATACACAAACACTTTTCTCAGAATTTCTTGTTGACATATCATGTTACTGGGCACATTATGCAAATTTAAGACTGTTTACTTTTTGTTGCGTGGCATTTGACAAACAAGACAGCATTTCCTGAAAGCACACAGTGATGTTCTTTTTTGTTTCGAAATTAGTAGAACAAAACACAAGCTTCTCCTGATTAAATCATGCGCAAAATCGTGCGGAACTATAAAGGGATAACATTTCCATTTTGCGTAACAACACATCGGTGATTTGTCATCATATGCATACTGACAAAACTTGCCACTAGAAAAATAATTAGAGAAAGATTTATATCCTTCCAAATTAAAATCAGCCGTTTTTAGCATTAGAATTTCGCCAACAACAGTTTTTGCTTTTGAAACATTTCTACCCTGGCGCCCATTTGTAAAGAAGTCTCGGCAGTGTTTACAATGACATCTCGGTGTCTCGATATTTTTCCAAAGAAGTCTCACTGAAAAACAGAGTCCTGAAAGTCTTTACGGGAAAATCTCTAGATTTACTCCTGTGAACTGTCGGCCTGAGAGATTTGATGTAAGGAAAACACAAGGCCATTGAACAAAATTAAAACCAGTGCAATTCATTGAGATAATAAATTCGTTCGCTGTGTTTAAACCAGTCAACCGTGACAAGCTGTGCTGACTGTGTCAAGCGGTTTCAGATGTGAATATTGTTGATTTTTCTTAAAATTCCATAGTCCCGGGCATAATGGACGTACCAGAGATTTTTCTTACCAGAGATTTATCTAGATTTATCTTAGCATTTCTCTTTATTTTCCTTTTATCTTTATGATATTAATGTAAGTAGTTCTGCTTTTATTGTAAATAGTCATGCATTTTTAACATGAGCTCCTGGCTCGGGAGATTGGGCAACCACTTCCAACGTCTACGACTTAAAATAAATATTATACCATATCATACCATACCAGACATCACCGCTTGGCTAGTAAAAATTTTTTTTGGTTAGTAACATCTAAGTTGTCACTAGCCACTAGGCTAGTAAGTTGAAAAGTTAGTGTGGAGCCCTGGTTAATCGTCCACGGCAAAACCTCGGTAAAAGGGTAAATACTTTCAGGCGGTACTGTATACGATAAACTTGCTGCTTTGCCCTCATTAGTTACACGTCTCCTCATATATATCCAATGCAGGCTCAAAGAACTTAAGCTTAACAAAACTTTGGCAATATTGCTGTGCCCACCAAAAAATACCAAATGTATGGGATAAACAAATACGAAAGAAATTGTTATCCACAGGTATCCAGGACACTAACAAAAAATACCTTTCACTTTTTTGGTGAAATATCTCATGGAAAATGTTTAACAAAGAACTTCTGAACCCTTAAATTATATTTTTTTCTTGCAAGTGGGAGTGGCCTAAAGGCTACCACAGGCTTGCACCTCTCCCCCCTAACTGGCCTTTAATTTTCATTATACAACAATCTTCATGCATAGCACACCAACCTTGCAGCTTTCTCCTTCAGCAGCTGGTCGTTATTCAGCAAAATGCGAACGTCTGCGAGAAAGAGAAAATTCAACAGTAAGGAAAAAATCTAATTTTAAAGAAATGTAGCGATATTTATCAACCCTACCGTTGAACACTTCGTTAAATTCTCCAGGTGGGGCGTGTTTGATGAAATTAGAAGCTATCTTCGCCTGAGGAAACACAGTGATTTATGTTAGTTAGTACTAAAACAACATGCTGTTGTGCATCAATGTTTATACTCCTAACCTTCTCTTCATCTGATATGGGTTCTTCGTACTCACTCATTTCCCACACAAGTATTTTGTTCAGTTCAGTGAAATACAACTTCAAATTCAAGATGGCTGCGAAAGCAATCTAAAATCGCTAAGCATTATGGGATGCTTCACGGAAATGGCCAAATTTGGTCAGAAACTAATGCTTGAGCCAGCAATCATGGTACTTATTGTTAGCGGTTAGGCCTTGTATGACGTCATTCCACTAGATCGTCAACGTCAAAGAGGTGTAAAAGTAAGACCAATTTCTGTCCTCAGAAACTGAAAGTAAATGTCCTCTATATCCACAAACACTCTACAAGATCGCGAAGCAATTCGCGTGAAAGCACTGGTAAGTTAAAACAGGTTAACAAGACTGAACACATTTCTAGAAGAAGTCTGATGGTCTTTTGCTTCTCAATCCCTACGTGATCATTAATTCATGGTCATTGTTTCCCTTTGCTTTAAAAATTTCTTTCAGTTATGCGATGGCACATGTGTAGATGAAAGCATGAAAAGGTGCTTTGCCGTTGACCCACATATCACGTCGTTTAGCAATTTACATCATTTATTGAAGCGAGCATTCCAGTTACAAGGGTAAGCCACAGCCGCTCTTTCATAGGATTATTGTAAACATGGCATACATGTAGTTATTGGTTTTAAGCAAATATAAGCTTACTACTTTATCTTTCATTTAAGCTTTACAGCTTAAATTCCATTTTGATGAAGCAGAACACTTGCTAATCTGGTGACACCCTTTGATCTTATGGGCGTCCTGTGTATGCTTAGGTGAAATGTTGCAAGGAGAATAATTTATCCTTGAAAAGAAAATTGGTAGCTGTAAAGAGGCACTCTTGATGGGATGACAACGATGATTATATTGATAAGAATGGATTATATCAAGTATGGGTTTTCATCGATTGGGCACACCAGGAGTAATCACGTGAATGGTGTCCAGGAACACACACAAAGTGGCTGGGGAAGGAAAGTCATAATGTCTTGGAACATTCACAGCATTAGAAATTAGATCAAATTGCTTTTTTCTTTCTTCATGCCAGTTGCAAAGTGTAACGCAAGTTGTCGTTGGCTACAGGTAATTACATTGTAGCCAATGGTAGCTACTGTTGTTTTCCTGTTGGGATTAAAGGTTGTTTGTTTTTTGTTTTGCAACATGGAAGCCTTCATGCGGAAAGCTTTGAGACTGCTTCACTAGATAAAGAAACCCTCAACTTGCCGTAAAATGTGAGCAGATTTTATGCGTTACAAGTTATGAGTTAGACAAAAGAGCAGCAAAGCCAAAATTTGTTCCTCAAAGTAGGCCCGCTCCCTATAATTCACAACAACAAGTGCATTGCACAAGGTAAACAACTCGAAACATCAGCCAAGTTGAGATTTTTTGTATTGAATATATCATTGCTGCCTTTAAAACGGCAATAAACGAGATACAGGTTTTTGTTTCTTGTATTTCACTTCCTTTAGAACACAGCGCAACTTATTCATTTTGTTTTGTAGTGCATGTTACGTGACCTTAGGTCAGGACTGCATGTTTGTTTAATTTGCTCAAGGTCAATTTATCTACTAGTGACCGAAAAGGTGTTTCCTATCCAGTGCTGTATTTAAACATGATTTTCAAGATGTCCACCCCAAGAATTTGCTGGCTTTTCGATAACTGTTTGGTTTATTCAACTCTCTGAATATGTTGACATTCATTACCTATTAATGCATCATGGGAAATCCCTGAATTTTTCTCAATATGTGGCTCCTGTTAAGCAATATACAGGTTATCAGGTTTTCACTTCTGAGCATGTGCAAGGTGTCTTAGAAGTGTCGTCTTAAATGTCATTGTAGCATAAAAGAAAAGGTAACTGTCAAAGCCAAATCTTTGTTTGTGGGAGGCTTGGAAATTTCCCCAAATTTAGGTACAGAGAAAATTTATGGAAAAAAAGTCTGTAAAATGGGTGTTGATCACTTTTTAAAGCACTCTCCATAATGAAAGTTTTCAGTTTAACTATTCACAATTCAACTCAGTCTTCAGGATAGATCTCGTTTTAGACCAAGCTAAAGCCTTTCTTTCTACGTCCACATTGCTGAGCAAAGTGGTTTTACGGTATACTTTTTAACATTTCGTTACCCCATTCCTGATTTAATTTGTTTTGTTAGAAAACACTTTCAGCTTTCAGGACTGAAATTATTTTTTTAGAAAGTATATTTTATACCCTTTAAAATGTCATATTCTAATCTTCCCTGCTATTAATATTTCTGGAAATATTTTATAAAACATGTGATACTATCATTTTTTTTAGGGGGGGGTAAAGAGGCATTTAACTAAAACTAAAATTAATAGCTAAATTAAGAGCTCAAAATAGCAGAATTTTATAATTATTTATTCTTGGAGATGTAGGTTTCTCTTTCTTTTGTAAAACAAAGAGAAACATTGATCCCTTAAATGAAAGATAGGGATTACTGAATGTACAAGGTGATTAAATTCTCACAAAGTCAAGGGGGCATTGTTCATTTTATTACTGAGTGTGCAATTGTTTCTGATGCATGGCATGGTTGCATTTTATAAACTGAATTAGAATACACACTATCCTATTGCCACTTTCACCATTGTAAAGTTCTCTTAATCTATCTCTTGGGGTATAGGAACAATCCAGGGGAAATAACTTTTGGCTTGATTTGTTAGCAGTTTTGAGAAATAAATGGCTAAACAAATCAGGATTCCACTGCTATTGCTTCAGAAAAACAACCCACAGTAGCTAAACAGAGAGAACTAAATAAAAAGTGCTAGTTGTATAAAAATCAATATTACAGTCTGGAGTAGTTATAAATGTTCCTTTCCTTCCCGTCTATCTCCTCTAGTTATTATAAGGTAAAGTCTGCATACGAGACTAACTGGCTCATCAGGCCGGAGCTTATCCCGGTTTCTGTAGCATTAAGCGACTAGGAATATTGCTACTCCCCCCTGGATGGGATGCTAGTCCATCGCAGGGTTAAATCATTAAATTTGCCGGTACCCATTTATACACCTGGGTGGAGAGAGGCACTGTGAGAGTTGAGTGTCTTGCCCAAGAACACAACACAATGTCTCCAGCCAGGGCTCGAACCCGGACCGCTCGAGTCGAGCTCACTAACCATGAGGCCACCGCGCCTCCTCTAGTTATTATAACTGCTTGTAACTCTACTGTTCAATTACTTTGTTGTTAACCTGTTCTGTTTTCTTGTATTAGTGACTTCGAAATATCATATCAACTTCCACAGTCGACAGAAAATGGAAAGAGACCTGACGTGTTCATATCTCTCACATCAGACTTTGATCTTGATGCTGCCTTCATGAGTTCGTCTTTGCCATATCTGAGCCTTAAAATTAATCCTGTCATTTGCTCAGGTAATTTTGTTTTGTTATTGAAGTGACTGAACACAGTTTTAGTTTTTCTGAGCAATTCACTTGCTAAATAGGTATCATGGGGAGGCCCACTTTTTAAATAAAATTGTTCTTTTTTCATATAATGTGGTTAAATGTAATTTAAGCTAAGTTAAATGCGAAACAATGCTGGTCAGCAGTCTTTCCCTGTTTTGGGCATGCACAGTGGTGTGGAGTCTGCTGGGGGTCTTGTGGTTTCTACAGCATGGCGTTGAGGTCAACTCATTCCCACATGAGTTTCTGCCGTTCGACTGTGTTTAGCGAAATTGCTCCCTGCCCTCCCTCCCTCTCTGGTAAGTATGAGGTAAGTATGTGACGGTGCCTGGTGGTTGCCGCTCACAGGGTTGTCATGGTTGCCCTACAACTTGGCTCTTGTGCACAGGGTTGTCATGGTTACCCTACGTGCTCGGCTATTGTGCTCCCCTATCTTTCCAGGTACCTTCCCCAAGCTCATCTATTGTTGATGAGTTTAATTACTTTATAAATTGTCCACTTGAGCAGACCCTATAACACATTTTGGATGCCCAATTTTAAAAATAATGGTTGTTGAGAAATAGGTATGTTTCCAAAGAAAGCACAGGGTACAGTACTCTGATTTCTTGACCTTTTCTGGCATACCTTTCTAACAACAGACTAAAATGTACAACACTCTGTGTCATATATGAAGAATAGAAGAATAGATAGTGAAGGCATAGAGCAAATAAGGTGATCACTGTATTAGGGTCATTTTGTGTTTTGCAATCCTTGCAAATCAGTCATGTAGTCTCATAGACATAAAAATGCTCCTCAGTTGGAACTTCTCCATGAGAAGCTTGTAACTTTATCTTGCAGCAATTCTGAAAAATGTTTGGCAGAGATATGTTATGTTATGTTTTTTCAAATCAGAATGACAGTAGCAAACTATCCAGTTATTCACTGTTTACAGTTTACTTAAATGTGTATGTTGTATATTCCAAAAGATAATCACAATGACTGGACTTTTCTGGACGCTACAGAAGCACCTCTGACCAACAACGTTCAATCCACTGGTGTGTCCTCTGCTGTTCCATTTCACATATCATTAAAACATCAAATGGAAAGAACATTCAACAAGATCACCAGAGCCTTTAGTGAATCAACTAGACGGGGGCCTTTAAAGGAGATGGAATGGCACTGTCATTTGGACTGTGAAGGTCGCATACTTGCCATTGATGAATTGTGGGCTAGAGTCTTTCAAGGAGGTGGTCTTGAACCTAGCTTACGTAAAGAAGTGTGGCCTTATCTTCTCAATGTATTTCCCCCTGATTTGACCAAGGATGAGAGGGAAAGACACTTGAAAATGAAATCCCAGGTTTACTGTCATCTCAAGTCAAAGTGGAAGGCTACACATCCTCAAGAAATAGAATCCATCACACATTTAATAATGAAAGATGTTTTAAGAACAGATCGAACACATCCCTACTTTGCTGTCCCTGATGATCATCAGCACATGGATGCTTTATTTAACATCTTGACAACCTATGCCTTAGAAAATCCTGATGTATCTTATGCACAAGGGATGAGTGATCTGGCTGCACCTGTTCTAGTCATCTTAGATGAAGAAGCAGTTGCCTATACATGTTTTTGTGCTTTAATGGACAGGATAAAAGGACACTTCCTTTTAGATGGTAAAGCCATGACACTGAAATTTGATCATCTTTCTCAGCTGGTTCATCACATAGAACCAGAGTTTTTCAAGTATCTCATGAATATCGGAGCGGATGACATGTTCTTTTGCTATCGTTGGCTTCTTCTTGATTTGAAAAGGGAGTTTCCATTTAATGATGCTGTCCAATTAATGGAAGTAATTTGGAGTTCTCTTACATCATCACCAGAATCAGGCACTCACACATCAAAGCTCAATACCATTGGTGGAATACTAATGGATAATTCTGCTGACACCACCTACATGCAGAATGGTTATGTTGGTGTTGATTACAATGTGGGTGTTGATGATGATGACTCAGACAGTGATTTGGAGAACAGTGGATTCTGTCCATTATCATTGAAACCTGTTGATCAAGAAACAAGACTGCTTCAGCTCCCAGGACCTTATCAACTAGGTGGTGGCAATCCATTTGTTCTTTTCATGTGTTTGGCCATGCTGTCACTTCACAAGGACTACTGCATGCAGAAAGAAATGGATTACAATACACTTGCTATGTACTTTGACAAATTGGTTCGAAAGCATGATCTAGCTAAGACATTGACAAAAGCAAGGGCCTTATATGCTGACTATCTGAGTTCATGCGGAGTTGCTAAGGATGAGGAGACACCCATCACTGAAGAATCTAAAGCTCCTTGGTGCAGCCAGGAACATCATATTGATATCCCACTCCAAACAAACCATTTTGTTGAGTGTTAATTAGTTAAGCTACCAAGATTAGCTACACTGTATGATGTACTTAGTTGAAGTTGTTATCTAGTGCAGTGTGCAATCTTGGACAAAATAAATGGCACATCTGGAATACCCCTCCCCCCATTTCAATAATGACATAATAAAGCATTTTTTCTCCTTCACACCTTCATCATTGCTTTGGGGGGGGGGAAGGGGGCTAATTGTTCCTTTTTATTCTGTCCATTTTGTTGAGTGTTGAGTAGTTAAGCTATCAAGATTAGCTATGATGTACTTACCTGTAGTTGAAGTTGTTATTTAGTGCAGTCTAGATTACTGAGGCTGCAAAATTTGCCCTAAGTTTCAAATGTGACCAACTGAAAATGTAAGCTTTGAGAGCCTTACCTCCTTATTTACAGAATGTAATTCTCCAATTAGAAGGCAAAAAATACTGCGAATGTTAATATTATGTTCATCAAATGGATCGTAGCACCTGATTTTGGAAAGTTTGTGGTTGAGTTGCCTTCAAAAAATTATAGTACAAGTCTCACTCCTTTCACTTAGAAAAAGTTAGCAGGTACTTGTTACCTCCTGTGAGGGATGACAGAATAATTTATTATCATCCAAGTATCTGTTATTTCCTACTGTTATTTTCCAAAAAGTTGAATTGCATTCAAGGTTAATTGCTCAACTTTGGATGGTTGCTACTCTCTGGATGACAATTTATAAATTTTATTTTACATTAAATTTACCGGTTACGTTTAGGAGTAACATTCCATTCAGAACAAATTATAGTTGGTATGTTTCAATGAAGACACATGAAGAATAGGTCCAATTGTGGTGCTTTCCATTCCATGAAAGTTACAGTTTGAAATTCTAAAAAATTCCAGTGACAAATAAAACCCCATTTTCGGGATTTTCTATGATAGAGGACAACCTTGCGAAGTATACTGAAATTTTTGACTTTAAGAAATTCAACAATATTTTGGGTTTTCTGGAAACCTTTCTGGGAAATTTTGGTGCCATTTGGGTTCCCTGTTTTGAAATTTTGGGTTGCATGGAAAGCAACTTATGTTCCTATAGAAGATTATTTATTTATTACTTTCCTCAAATCATTAGTGCTTTAAAGTCATACATGATTCAAGTTATTTCAATTATTTGAGAACTATATGACTATAATATTTATATCTATAAATTATGTGAAAAGATGTCAGTAATTTATTGAGCAAGATAGTAAATAGTACATGTTTTTACTGTGTTGCTAGCCTCCAATTGCAGACTTATTTGAGGTAAACTGCAAGCCGGCTTACCTTGGCTCTTTGTCACTTGCGCGTGTGACTCAAAAGGTGAGCCTACTTGCAAGTTATATTTCCAGCGTTTGCTTGTCTCAAGCTGAGACAATTGACTGCCAGAAATAGCTAAAAATACATCTGTGTTGGCAGGCCAGTTTGAGCAGAGGACACAATGCCCATGCAATGCTAGATTCTTTCAAGAGTTTTTACTTAAAGTGTAAGTTAAGAAAATTTAATCATTAAAATTTGTACATCAAATAACCCATAAGTAAAGGGTTAGTAAATCCAGATTTATAACAAACCTTCTACAGGGCCAGTGACTGTATGAGATTAGTATGGGTAATCAAATGGTCACGAGTGAAATCAGGAAATAATTTCACGCGCGCTTTGTCAAAATTCTAATAATTTCCCGAGCCTTTAGGCGAGGGAAATTATTAGAATTTTGACAAAACGCAAGTGAAATTGTTTCCTAATTTCACGAGTATACCATTTGGTTACCTTTTAATATCATGGGTGACAAATTACACTCACAATCCTGGGTTATGGAAGCGTTGCCATAACAATTTTATAATTTCGCATGTGAAATTATAAATTACGGCTGAAATTTCGTGCCAAAATTAAGGAGTAATTTGTCACCCATGATATTATGTAATAATATTGCATAATCCCACAAAAATAGTATTCCTAGGATATTTTTCATGAATAATTATTGGCTATCGTGCTTCATGGGGTGGTTATTTATGTAGTTAGAAAAGAAAATAAGCCATTTTTATGGAAATAGTGTTGAAGATACTTTTCATAAGGTTGAAATGGGAAGAAAATAAAATATTTTAAAGTCAGATTAGACTCGTATTAAGTGATGTCATTGTGGCAATACTATTTCTCATTATCATCACAGTTGTTTTCTATTCATAATCTGTCCACAACCGTTTTGTTTTGGCATTTAAAGCCTATCATTCGTGCTAGCAGAAGACAGTCGGCGCCCGGGGTGAGCGGCTGAAAGATTTTTTTTTCTCTTTGTAGACCCCGCTTGCGTTTCCACTCATTCAAATCCCCCCGCTGTAAAATTTTGCTCGCTTTGTAGAGGATTATAGACGGTCTGTTGACAGAGAGTTTTATGACTCGAGAAAAATAAGAAGTCTCCTTGAAAGCCATTATTGGCATCGTTTTACCACGTTTCACCCTACATGGAAAGACAAGAGTTAATTGGTCATGTGACACTATTATCTGATTAATAAATTCAAAATAATGGCCAACATGGTCGCAGAGGTTTTTATACTTTCTGTATCTAACGTAAATGTCTGGAACTAGAATATCAAATGATGGAAGGTAACGCTACGAAACACCTTGAAAAACCCGTAGGGAATAGGTACACGTATTTCTTGATCGGTATCCAGGGTTACCAGGCGTTCTAAACAGGAATGCGCGCCAACTTCCATATTGACACGACGTGTCATGTCACTTTATTTCATCTTATAGTCATGGAGTACCGCAGCAGAAACAGCGTATTTCATCGCTGTATGTGGAAAAACAAAAACAGAAATGTTTTTAAGTTTCTACGAAGTTTGGCAACCCTTTTTGATTACGGTACGAGAATAAACCGTAAAAAATAAACAACAGCACGTGACTGAAGCTAGCTGTTGTGACAATCTGTCACTAGTGTCAGAAACGAGCAACATTTACATAGGATTTGCATTAGAGAGTTTCGACACCCAAACTCACCGTTTTGCATATGAAAAGCTGCCTTTGTCTCCACTGAGACAATAGCTTTACTCAGTGTTTCAGGTTGATAAATTTCAAAGGTGTTTTCTGGTCTTTTCTCTTTTTCTGTCGATTCAAAAAGAATTCTTTGATCTGTGTCGAGCGATTGCTGAGTGTCAAATTCAGAATTAAAAGCTTTTAGAAACATCGTGGAACAAGTATTTGAATAATAATTTGTTAATAAAACCCCGCAAAGGAAAACGCTGCCGAAAAATTGACGTCGTCAAGACAACAGGTTCGCCAGCTGCTTGAGGCTTTTCATTCTTTTTTTCTATGTTATTCCGAGCTGTCAGAGTCTTCAGTATAGTAATGAGCTTGCTCTCGCCATGTCTTGTGGTTTATACAAGCGCTATTCGCGAGGTCGCAGGTTTTTGTATGAAGAAGAAATTCAGAGACTTGTTGAAGCAGAAGAGAGGGTGAAAAGAAAGATCATTTCAACCATTCCACTAGATGACAACTATCGAGGCTCTCTCGCTAAGGCCTCTAACCTAAACGCAATGCTCTCCAAACTTAAGCAGTTTGGTTCGGGTGTTTGTCGAATCGAAGTTGTTCAAGAGGATGGTCTTAGTTATGACGGAACCGGGTTTTATTTCGGCGATGGATGGATTCTCACTGCAGCTCATGTTCTTCGAAATCGTGATAAAGTTAACTTGGCAAGATTCGTTTTCTTTCCGCCAGAAATGGAAATTTCTTTTGAAGCAAGACCTCGGAGAGCGATAATTCATCGCCTTCTTCCCGCAGGTAGAAGGCCAGATTATCATAACCGAGACATTGTTTTGGTCAAACTTGGCATACAATTCACTCACAGGAGAAAAAGAGGTGATTTAGAAGAATGGGAAATAGACGAACAGCAACTTCTCGAGCAATTCAATTTCTTCGACTTCAGTTCGCTGGTGAAGAGCACATTTTCTCCATCTGGTGCTGGTGATGTGAAGTTTAGTTTGAAACGTACGGATCCATTAACCCTTATTCATTTTGGAGGCCCGCAGAATAACTATAAGAAGTTTGAGTTCGATATCGCAATGTACGAGGTCTACAAGTACACAGTGTACAAGGTGATCAACTTCGCTTTTTCTGTTGAGAGCGGTGCATCAGGCTGCCCTGTGATCCAGCTCGTGGGCGGTGAGCAGTGGATTCTGGTGGGTGTGTTCTTTGCCGGTGCCACACATGAAAATGAGGCCAGTTCAGTCATTGCAGGTCAAGCATTGGTGTGGAACCAAGAGGTTCTTGAACACATTGAAGCTGGTCGGGAAGCTGTTGGAAAGATGTCCAGTTTCAAGCCATATAATGTTCTTATCCCATTCTCCGAGAGAGCTCAACTTGCGTCAGACAGCAACGTAAAGAAAGCCGCTGACCTCGCCATAAAGCATCGTATCTTGATTTTGTAATCCTCGTATTAGCTTGACGCGACATATGGATGTTTCAAATGTCATAAACAGTCAGTATTGTGCCCATATTCGGTCTGATATACGTTTAAACTGTACATGAACGGACTTTCATTATCGTCTCAGTCAAGAGACTGATCTATATCATTGTCTTTCGTTTTCGTATAATGTTAACGCGTTCTCAAAACGATCAAATAAAAAGGAGTTGCCGGTGAACGCTTTTTACTCAGAGCTACTCAGGAAGTGCACATTGACGAATGAACTAGATAAAAGTTTGAAAATACTACAGCCGAGACATTTTACAAACAATTTGCCGGCAGGACTAATAATGCCAAATAATGAACGCGGGAAACCTGTACCTAGTAGAGCTTAGTAGCGGGATTAACATATCGATTTAATTTAGCGGTCCAAAAGACTTTTAATAATCAGTTTCACATGCTTACATGCAAAAGAAGGGCAAATGTTCTTAGAACGACAAATAATGTGTCTGAATGTCAAATAAAGAATAATAATAATAATAATAATAATAATAATAATAAT
>Ga0126337_10001034_pt1 | contig 16013 bp, 11 predicted proteins | sample DipCmetagenome_FD_92527 | JGI IMG/M metagenome (GOLD analysis project Ga0126337, IMG submission 92527) | Coral microbial communities from La Bocana,Puerto Morelos, Mexico - Diploria C A metagenome | ecosystem: Host-associated > Invertebrates > Cnidaria > Coral | place: La Bocana,Puerto Morelos... | reverse complement strand
TTGTCTCTTAACCCTATTTATTCATTGATTATGAATAATTAGGGTTAGAAGACAAAGGAAATTGAGAATCCAACTAGGTTAAAATTATTTTTACCTGAATTTAATTTTTAACTACAACATATATACCCGGGGACTCCTAGGGTGCCTCCTCGGGTTTTTGCCTCTGGGCCAAAACTGCTGTTAATTCGTTTCATCCGTCTTTTTAATGTACCTGTGAAATTTCCGATAGTTCTTTGGCCTTTCTAGATATCAAAGTTTCTATCGAGGGCAACTGCCTATGTACCAGTTTGCACTTCAAACCCATATTAGTATTTCATCTTTACATCCATCACATGTCAAGAATCCCATTAATTATTCTCAGTTCCCTAGACCGCGTCGTCTTTGTAGAAAGGATTCTGATTTTTCCTTTAAATCAGATGAAATGTGCGATTTCTTCGACAAGCGTGGCTATCCTGCTTCTGTTGTACAAGTGGTCCGTCACCGCGCCCAACTTATTGATCGGCAGTGAGCACTACAAACGTCACAGAAGGAAAATAGCGATAGAATTCCATTCATCCTCGCATTTTATCCTCACAACCACGCAGTAAAATCTATCATCCTAAAGTACTTCGAAATGATCCCGATACTGGAAAAATCTTTTTCAACCTCCATTAATTTTACTTAAACGTAACGCGACAATAAATATAGGTGCATTCCAAACAAGTGACCGACGAGGAACTTTTAATTGCGCGCGCACGATGCAAAACGTGTTTTTCATTCTTAACGTTAAGAACATATCAGGACCCATGCAAGCAATCCATCAAGATCACTGATCATTTCACCTGTACCTCAGCAAATGCCATCTACTGCATAACTTGCACACTTTGCAAAAAGATGTACAACGGCGAAACAGGGAGACGACTAGGCGACCGATTCCGAGAGCATCTTCGTGACGTAGAGAAAGACAACAAAGACGCATCTAAACCGGTCGCGAGACACACTAACCTACCAAATCATTCTAAGCAACATATGGCGGTCTGTGGTCTTTCAGAGTCCCTATTTCAAGGAAGCTCTCCGACTAAGGCCTGACGCTCTAAACGTCAGCTTTCCAGTCTCATTACGGTGGCCAGTTCCCATTATCAGCCCAGTTGATAAAACCAAATTATCTCATGCTTCTTGTGCATCATCAAATTACGGTGCACTTCAGAAGTTCACAAAGAAAACGCTCAACTGCACAACACGTTTTTCGGCTCTCTATACTTGTTGCGGGCTTCATCACTCGATGATACGCCAATTATCTTACGTTCACTCCCAGTGCGGGTCTCACCTTATTGTATATTGATTGAGTTACCAATTTTGGAAATTTCCGATTTTAGTGACATTGTATTTTCTCGAAACAAAAGGCATCCTTTGCTCAAGTTTTTCTTGTTTCTTTTTTCGTTTTTCCCACTCCAGTACCCCTGGCCCGCGCGCCTATGCTCCTTTCTCGCAATCAGGTATCACGTCATAGTGATAGTTGGTCGGTCAGTTAAGAAACGTCCTAACAATTCTTAGTTATTAATTCACAGCCAAGAAAGCCAGCAGCAAGAGTGTAGTTGTCCTGTTGACAGAGAGGAGCTTGACCGCCAAAAGGTAACATCATCAACAATTAGTTAAAAGAAGCCGGAGGAAAAAAAAAACAACCAGTCAATTTAATTGATAAGGAAAATAACCAAATGCCTGTAGCTGGTGCTAGAGATTTTGCAGTGAAACTGAACGAGTTTCCTTCCGTGGGGCACGACCTATAGTCCAGTAAACGCTTATAATAACTGGGTACAGCCCAAGCCTTAACAACCTCTTTACTGTACTACCGCCGTACTATCGTCTTTAATGAGTCCGGTAGGGAAACGGTATTGTGGAAAACAAACAATGGCTTATACAACAAATATTCTCCGGGACAGAATTCCCACTTACCTTTAAGATCCCAATTTCTTCAACGTCTCGAACCAAATGACGCTTTAATTTATTTGCTGACTGTACAACCTTTTAAAAAGTTACAAATAGTTGATTAGAGGTCAGAATTCCCATATTCAAGCAGCCAAGGTATCCTCGAGGTAGATGCAGAAACCTTCGTCCAAGAAGGCGTGGTACACTAGTGTGAATAATTCAAATATGTGATGATTAGTTATTATTTTTATATAAAGGACATATTTCCCGACAAAGCCACCGAGAGGAAAATTCTCTCGTTTGCCATAAAATGCTCAAGCGATGGTTGCGATTGGACTGGTGAACTGAGGGAAAACGAGGTAAGCTCTTTAAGCTCTGTAAGTTTAGTTGGCAGAGCAGTGCTGCACTGCATCGCTATTGTAGTGGTCATGGGCTAGAATCGCTGGAGTTATGAAAACCGTGCTAATTTCAACACAACCACCCTGCCATTTTTCCAATAAAATACACAGGCTTGTGTGTGTGTGGTTGGCTGGCTGGCTGGCTGGCTGTTGACACCGGAGCCTGTTGGGCACAGGTGGCCAAGGTTGTCCTGCATAAGAAATTACAAGTTTTACTGACAAAATTGCCTTTCTTCGTCAACTACTCAACCCCGATGGGGGCCCCACTGGTATTTCGATTAGCATAGCATAGTAAGTTATCAAATGTGTGCGTCAGTTCGCGCAGTCCGGAGATGGGTACTCCCCTATATGGGATATATCGGTATATGCGACCTCAAAGGGTATGACTTTTTAGCCATTTTTTTTCGAAAACAGGGTGTCGATTTGGGCCATGTTAGTCTCAAATTGGGTGTGATTGTCTTTTACTCCAGTCTTGAATTGGGCAGTTTTTTGAACAAACTATCCTACCTCGATAAAACCATTGTAAACATTGCTTTTAACATTGGTCTGAACTAGAGAACTAATTGTAAGGCAGGTCTGTAAGAGGGTATTGATTTAAGGGTCAAGTGGTATCGAATTTTTGGTCAGGCCTTAAATAGGCTGAGGAAAATCGTGGACTTTTTTTTAGGGGGGGGGGGGTGTGGTGGTAGGGTAGTCCGTTCCGCCAGAGCCTATTTCGTTTTCTGTAGCAATAAGCACTAATTACTCTCCCAAAAAGATATTTTTTTTCGAATAACAAATCACAGTTGATGTGAATGCACGGTCTCGTTTCAAAATGAACGTTCATCATACATTTCCGTGACGCTTTTAAGCGAGTAATATCGAACCAACCGCGTAACTCAATGTTGAATAATTGCCTTTCTATCCTTATGGTATACTAACAATTCATTAACTTACTTTAACAGGATCATCTCTCGTCTTGCAGTTTCAAACTTGTTTCTTGCACCAACGAAAACTGTGAAGTGACGATTCATAGGAAGGAACTTGAAGAACACGTGAACAGCTCATGTCAGTGGAGGATTGTATTATGTGATCACTGTAATGAGTCGCATCCAAAGTGTTTGATTCAAGTAGGTCATAATTAGGGTACTCTGTTTACAAATAGTAAATAATTGATATCTTGAATAGTTTGGTGGCTCGAAATCAAGCGAGGGCAGTGCCGCTATGGCTGGTTTGCAGTGTCAGCCCTTCAAAAATAAATTCAACAAATTAAGTCAAGAAGCTGGGATATGAAAGGTGATTGATAGAAACACAACCTTAGATTTACATTTGTGCGTTTATTCATTCGCGCGCTTTTCGGAAAAGTGTTTCACACAAATTTATGGAGCTTTGTATGGAGACGCCATGTTAGTGCCCTTCGGAGGAGCATCAACATGGTGGCCGTAAAGTAACAGAAACATCTGCCATTGTGTTTTACCATCAAAACGAGAAGATGTTACTCTAGGACTCCGAAACATCAAAATTAATAATTTTTCTAGAGCAAGAACTGTTTAATTGAACTTGAGCAAAAACTAATTTTTTACCCGACATTTTAATGTCACGCAACGCACAAACTTGTACTCTATTACAAAATAAAGAACCCTGTTGGGTTAAACGATGCAAAACGTCAGATTATAAGAGTGTCTTACATCTGATGAAACTAAAACTTCAGAAGGATCGATACTTTTTTAGTTTGGAAAATGATGACGTCACATGAAAACCAACAGAATTTTCTACAATTTCTGGAGAAGAGGACAAGCTTGCGAGCTATACTCAAAATTTCGAACATTTTAACCAGGAATTCCTGTCCCATATTATTTTCATTCCTGAATTTCCGGAATTTCGGGCAAGTTTCGAGCAAGTTTCTCTGTCTTAATGCTCCAAAATCAGGCTGCAACATTGTCCTTAGAGTCTTCTTTGACCAGCGGTCAGGAAACGTGCGACCCTGGAAAGTTCTGATTAGAAGTCGGAAAATAACGGACGTTCGAATTGTTCATGTCCGACAGACAAACACATGGCTCAACAGAGTCGCTGATGTTTTAATTTTAGTCTCTGATTTCCAATGATTATAAAGCTAAGTAAAATTGACCCTGTAACGGAACTCGCCAGAGAGGCACGGTTCACCAAGCTTGAGCAGCGAGGAAGACTCAAAGAACAAATCTGGAAATAATTTATGAAAATAAAAAGTACTAGAGGTGAGATTTGTGTCCATGGATATCCGTAGGATCATGTTGAAAAGTGCGAGAAGAAGCCTGTGGAATGTCCAAATAGTTGTGGCGAGATTATCATTCAAAACGAGGTAGGTGGGCTAATTCCATCTAAGCCTCAAGTGGTTTCTTTTCCTTTCAAGTCATCGTTAGATGTTTCCCTCTAATAGTCCAAATTTCTTTTGAACTTAGCATCTAACAGAGGGATTCCAAGTATCTTAAAATTGGCTGCCTGGCTCCGCTAGCCCCTATCGTTATTCCAGGCAGCTAGTACTCTAATTTTTACTTCTAATATTTTCATTGAAATTGTGATTTTTTCTTTAGCAAGAGTGAGTATAAGTAAAGATTGATTATTGATTCTTATTATTGATTCGGGAAAAGTTTTTTAAAGTATACAAGGTTAAAACACATGTAAATAATTAGGTTTTACAGGAGCATTTTGGTTGCAGTGTGTAAGAAATGAAACGGCTTAAAAGAATGATTTGAACATGCAGTTCAACTAAGTATCAAACACCTCCGCAAAACATTTTTAAAACCAAAGTTAAACAGTCACATTACAACATTCACGTGTTCCATCCGACACTTACTAGTGACTTATTTTTTTTTTACTTATTTACTTTATTTCTAGATGTTTAGTGCATTACTGATTTATTCCGCTTACTTATTCATTGCTTTTTTCTTTTATTTTTTTTTCCTGACTGCTTTACTGCCAATCAACTTGTTTATTTACGGTATCATAACCTCTAATGTAGCACCTGTATACTACAAGAAGTTTGTTGTTGCTTATGTTATTAAAGTGATAGAAAGTGCCTTTATCTCAAGCAAAACTACTCTAAGAACTCTTACAACTTTGTACTTAAAAATTTATGAGCATGTTGGGAACAGGAAGTCAAGTTAATAATATTCACTCAATGTTGATACTATTTAGATTGCCCATCATACTAACGACAATTGCCCGCTGTCCATGGTTTCCTGTCCGTATGTTAAGATGGGCTGCAATGTAAAGGTAATCTTAAGTAATTGGTTTGATATGTAAATAGTAGTTCTGTCTGTAATAATTGCGACGTACTGGCTATAGCAATCTATTTGTTAATCACGAAGGGTAAGATTTATGAAGGTTTGAAATAGCAACTGAACGGACGATTTTTCAAGGGGGAGGATGTTACGACGTTAAACCAATGATTTAACGTCTCTGCCCCAAAACGGAATCATTGCAAAGTTAAATCCGGTATGATCTTATTCAAGATGGATGGGCCCGTGCCGATTTCATTCAAATTCTTCCGTTGACGTTCTGCCAACAAACTAAGCTACAGATGTTTCAAACTGAACCAACCGATCCTTTATTATTTCAGCTAAATTGCTAGCGTATATAATTTGTTAAATTCTGCGTTTAGATTCAGAGGAAGGAAGTCGAAGCCCATCTCCAGTCCACAGTGCAACTGCATCTTGACTTAGTATGTGCAGCTTTTAAAGAAACCACTGGAAAGCTCGAGGAAAACGTCAGCGCGCTCCAAGTGAAGCAAGAAGAACTTGACCAAGAAAAAATAACACTAATAAAGCAAGTGAAGGAGTTAACAGAGGCAAACATCGCTCTTGATGCAAAGATGAAGAAAGAGGTCTCTGTATTGAGAAGTGAATCCTCCACATTTGTGTGGAACATAAATGGTTTCAGCGAGATTTTGAAACGGGCCATCAATGGAACTGAGCTTGAAATTTACAGTGCGCCATTTTTTACTGGAAAAACGGGTTACAAACTATCAGTTTGCATTCAACCAAATGGCAATCGCTCATGGAAGCACAGTTATCTTTCAGTACACCTCCGTTTTATCAAAGGCCCTTACGACAACATACTGGCTTGGCCTTTCCATTACAAGGCCACATTTACGTTGATTGATCAACAAGAAGATCCAATTAAGAGGCAAAATGTGGCACAATCTGTGATAAGTCACGTAAGTAAGCCCACTTCAGATTTCTGCAGCCAGGAGGGCATTTTAAGATTTGTGTCCCACAAGGCTCTGCAGACGAGACGCTACATTGTTGAAGACACATTGTTTCTTCAAGTAGAAGTTGGCCCTCCGTGTTAGAAAAACAAAGAAAGTGACTAGGAGAAATGAACAGGAGATCTCAATAGTGCTGAAATTTTGACTTGCAATGGTAGTTCATCTTCAAATTGAGTTTTGATATACTTTTAAGATGTGGGGAAAATTGTAGGACGAATTGTAGCTGTATGACGATCTGTGAGAACTGTACAAAAGTGTTGGAGGCAACATGGCCGAGGCGGAGTCATTAAGTGAGTAATATAGCTAATATAGAGGCCCCATTTTCAAGCCCTCCGCACAGCTATGTCCATATGCTGAATTTGTTCTTCATAGTTCCGAGCTTATTTTCGACCCCGGTTATGCTCTACTTGTAAATAGCCGACTTCTCTGTCTCAATACTTAGAACAGAATTTGTTCAAATTGACCCGTTTAATCAGGTGTTAATTGTAATATTTTGTAATTCGTCGTTTATAGTATATTTGTCTCATTAGAATACGGTGGCGTCAATTCTGATCAAGCTGTTGATTACATTATCAATTCGGAACATTGATATAGCATAGCTAAACTGTCCCAGGGACTTTGCGATCAAATGTAACTGGGGGGAACCAGATATATCTCGATCTCTTAAAAAAATGTTAATGGAAGTGAATATTGAAACAATATCAAGGTTGAATCTCGCAAATTAGAGAGCGTTAGTTCTGTCAACTGAGGAAAAGAAAATGTCTTTTAGTCTAGACCATTGTCTAATTACTCTTGTTGTTATTAGTTTTATATCTATTATGATGATAATTTTTAGTGCAATTATTATTAGCTTTCAACTGATGCGAACCTCCACAATTTCGCATCTTCGCTTACCCGACGAGTGACAAAAATAAACCTCATCATAAGCAGAGACTACTCAACTGGTGTATTCTACCGTTGCTTTGTAACGGGAGTTTTTTCTGCTGTGGCTACTCAGTAACTGTGGGTTTTTGTGCACTGTCTGACTGTAACGGGAGACTTTTCTTGTGTGAGCTTACGGGGAACGGTTAATCACTGAATACGTGATGACTAGACAAATGCAACGATAATTTCGGGGGAAATTAGACTCAAACGGGGCACTAGCTTGCAAGGGAAGAGCCGTTACACTCTTAGGTACCGGGATCTAACCACGAACTGGACGGAGAGCAACAGCGACAAGTCAGTTTGGTTCCAACAGCAGTTTTATTCGTAGGTAAAACGTAGTTATTTGAGCCAATATAAACACAGTACAAATGTACCAGGGTTTAGTCAGTTAATGTTTACCTTGGTAAACGCTTGAGTGTAAACACAGCATAAGTCAAAACGTAATCCAAGAAACGTAATCCAAGAAACATAATCCAAGAAATATAATCCAAGAGACGCAATCGAAAAACCTTTACAAGTGTGGTTACTTATATATGATTTGTACACGCGTCTATTGTTAAAAGAAAGTATAATACGTGTGCTAACACTAGGATGTGAAAAGTAATTATAACAGAAATTTAGGTCCTTTGAGGATAGCGAAACCTAATAAAAATTCAACTTACTTTCCGAGTTCATTGTTAAAAGTGTTCTTTTGCTTGGCGGAGAGAGGTACAAGTAAAATTACACTAAATTAAAAAGTACCGAACGCAATTAAACTAGTGAATAGGTAATATAAATTCTGAAGTGTTAACTAGCGGTTTTCTGCCGCTCGACACACTGTTTATAAATCAAGTAACTGAACCTAAATTAAAGAACTAGACGTGTCATCAACTGTATTCATACTTAAAACGCGATGAGTCAGCAACCAACAGGTTGTTAATTAATCCTATTGAAGTAAACAACGTACGTGAGTTCGGCGCGGAACTTATGTAACAAAGTAATCGAGAAACTAAATGAAGTAATACTTTTAGAAACACAGCAACCGCGGAACTCTTTTACATTTGAAAACCAATTAAGCATCGGTAAATCAACCAAAACAGCGGTTTGTACCATAAGTTAATAACACAATGCTTTTGGAAATAAAAGAGCAATCTATTATTGCTATCTATTATTGCTCTGACGAAGGGCTAACGCTCGAAACGTCAGCTTTATAACTCGTTACGGTGGCCAATTTACATTTTCAACTTAGTTGATGTAACCAAATTACATTACCCCCACCGACGCAGCACCACAGTTTCTTTAGAAACTTTCACCCTTTATTATTGTAAGGCACGCGTCTGGTACATTAAGAGTTCCGTTTTTCCTCGTCACAGTTTTTCAGTATAATTTCTGCCTTAGTAACAAAGTACAATGCCGGTCGTTAATAGACGTATTCGCTAGGATGAGAATTTGTCGGAATCTATCAAAACTAGTCATTTTTAAAAGCATGCGCGCTTCTGCTTGCTCGCTACATTGCAACTAAGTTATTGGAATTGTCTTCCCCGATTTTTAATCGTAATCAGAAAAGGTTGAGCGTTTTAGTTGAACGATACGAGTTGGATAACAACGCGAGTCTGTATTCAGTCTTGCGGTTTATGCGAATGTATCCGTGAGTTCGATCAAGGGTATCAAGATAAGATGATAATTAACATTCATTCGTTTTTTTTTTGCTTCACTAAATGGCGAGGTGCTTTGAATGCTGATGTTCACTTAGCTATTACAGTGGTTATTGGTCACAGCAATTAATCGAGCATATTTCTTTTATGGAAGTTATTTTTGTCCGAACTTACCTTGTTCAGACTGGGGTTTTTACGTCTGCTGGCACCACGCAGAAGAGGGAGGGGAGGGAGAGGAAAAAGTTTTTGTTATAGCGCGCCCAAAAATATTTCTTTTGCGGTCAATACAACAAACAATGACGTAACATGACGGCAAAATAATGCTATTATTCCCGAACACTCGGCAACTTGGATATATCATGGTGGATTTTATGACACTTATAATGTAAGAAAACCGTGGAAAATATTTCGAAATAGTCAGACCCGCGCTAACAAGAACTAAGGATGTAAGACTTATTGCACCAGCCAAAAATATGCTTTCCGTAGAAATATCAAGATTCTTAACGAATGACACGTTGAATTCTTTCAGTTTCCGAAAATTTCTGAAATTTAGTGTTTTTGCTTTAATGCTGTTAAGGCTACAAGTCTGGTGTAGGCCTTAGAAGCCGTCCCATTATGGTTCAACCACTAGACAGATATTGTAGGTAGTATTTCCATCAGGTTTATGAAACAGAGTCAACATTTAATGTATGAGATATTTTTCTTGGAGAACCCGTAATTATTTTATTATTATTGTTATTATTATTATTATTATTATTATTATTATTATTGTTATTTTTTTTTATTTTAAAGGAATGAGGTAATAATCTTTATTAGCAAATTCTTAAACAATCTTAAATTTACAATATAACCTCCTAAAATGCTAGTAATACACCCATACCTAAAAAACCAGGGAACTTATTTACAACACTTTCAAGTGGCAAGATCGAGCAGGCTTAACAAGACTAAATGAGGTATAAAAAAAAGTCTATATACACAAATTTAGAAATTATTATTGTTATTATTATTATTATTATTATTATTATTATTTACTTTATTTTTTAACAGGCAAGGAATTGAAGACCAGCATTTAACTTGTCCAGTCGACAGGGAGGGTCTGGACCAAGATCGGGTAAATAATCTTGTTATTCAGTAGTTCATTGCCATCTTTGTATAGTGGAATATGAGCCATAAGATTCGTAAGTTCCTAAAGAAGATTTTAGAGAAAAGAAAGTAAAACTATCATTTAACAAGAGCCATGTGACCCTGGATAGAAATGCCTGATATGGACTTTTAATATTTTTTTTTACTCGGAAAAATTATCAATTCTTTATGAGTGCTGCTAAAACTTCATAAAACCACAATCCCGGGACAGAAGATTTTAAGAGAGGCAGGGGGGAGTTAATTGATATTTTCGAGAAGATCATGGTCTATTTTTCAGTTGAAATTCTGTATTGGGAAAAACTGTGCTCTCGGCCTCGGGCCGTACTCAAGACCTCGGGCACAGTTTTTTCCCAATACGGACCGACCTAGGCCGACAAATAACATATATATAGTCTACTTTTTACCATACCCAAGACTGCCAAATAAATCTGAAGACTATAAGACGTATCTGTATAGTCTCAATAGCAAGTAAAAGATTGACAATTATCAATGGGAACATGAACTATCAACAATTCTGTGCACTGACTCATCTCTCCTGCAGGTATTTTTGAATAATTTGCGAATATTTCACTTCATATTAGGACTTATCTTGTGGAAATAAACCTTTCGTCGCTTACAAAGCGGTCTACTACTGGTGTCTGCATTAAATGTTTCAGTGATTTAAAGTCGATATTTCTTTGCATGTTTTGAATGCTTGGCTTTTTCCTTCTCCTATTATAGGATTTCAAACTTCTCGCCCGCTAACATGTTTATTTTTGCAAAGCTTGATGCGAAATTATGGTGTCAATGTGGGGTTAGATGCTTTAATTTTAAAATACAGCATTCAAGATTCAAGATTCTGTTTATTCACCTAATATATTAATTATTTATAAATATTTCAATGGTGGGTGAGGAGACCCGGCTAGAAACCACCAGGCTTATAGTTGAGGCCACCTTGTACGTTACAGCACCGTTAACGTAAATAATGTTAGAGTGTGCGACTTTGCCAGTTCAGTAATTATTTTATTAGAGACTCTAGCAGCTTTTTCTCAAAATTGGGAAAACTTGACAAAGAAATGATTGTAACAGGAAGAGAATTCCAGATCTTAGGACCTTGGTAATTATGTTAATCGACCTTGTCATAACCCTAATCTAGAGATAAACAAGTGCTTCTAGTCATTTATATTTTAAATTCCTAATTTAAATTCCTGATTAATATGTTCAGTTACAATCTTATTCTGTACAATCCTTATCGGGATCTTCGATCGTGCAACAACAGCTCAAATTACCAAAAATCAAACATGGTGACCCCCAGATGCTTTAAAACACTTAATATTCAACCAGGTACAGATATATCGACTTAAATCTTAGGATCAATTAAAGAGAACAATCTGGTAAACTTTGGAAACTGAACTGCTTTCTCCAGCGAAGATCGCCTTTAAAATAATATCCAAATAGTTGAATTGTATATCTTATTTTTGTAACAGGCACACTTGGCATCTTGCCTTTTTAAAATCGTCTCCTGCACAAACGAAAACTGTCACGTCACAGTGCAGAGAAGACTTCTCAAGGAACACGTGGCCCTGAAGTGCCTGTGGAGAATTCTTGAATGTGATCACTGCAGTGAGCCACACCCAGTGTGTAAGATGAAGGTAATGTGATTTAATTAGATGAGATAACAATCGCGGTTTTTAGGTTGATGAATGTCAGTCTTGCCGGAAGGACTATTCAGCAACGTTTTTCTAACTAAAAGCTACTCACTAAAAAATAAAATTGATGAAAATTCCACTTCTTGAATTCCGTTAGTCACCAGATTGTCGTTATGGGTAAAAAGATCTGTTGACTAGGCTTTTTAGCACGTTGGTTATTTTAAAATTAGTCCACGAGGGCGCGTTGGGTATCAGATGGTAGATAACCAACGAGGCGAGGCTCAAATCATTTCACGTCCAGCCAGCGTGAGTGGAATAATTGCTTAACTGAGAACGCCCTTAAAATATTGAAAACTAAACTAAATTAGGGATGAAAACGCCACCAAAAAATTCCGCTTACGGCTTACCATATTTGTAGAGTGCAGTACAGTGCATAATAGCTCCTAATGGCATAACCCACGATGGCAAAGAACTGTATTCCATCATCCAATGGTCCAGTTTTTAATAAGATATGTTGTGAATGTCATACCTAAGGGTACGTTTCGCTGTATCCATTTGGAATGAACAAGGCCATCAGTAGCTAACCCCCAAAAAAGGTATTATGCGAAAGTGCAAAGCTTAAAATGATGTACGTGTTTTTTTTCTTGTAGGATCATATTGAGCAATGCAGTAAGTTCCCAGTATCTTGTCCCAACAGTTGTGGTGCTTCAATTTCCAGGGAAATGGTAAGAATTTCAATTTTTTTGACGTCCTTGCATTAGTCAAGCTTTCTTGTCAAACGTTTCAGGACTACAGTGTAAAATATTCTAGTTGAAACCGTCCTAATATTTGTAATTGAATCTATGCAGCCGGTGCGCTGGAACATTTATTCCTGTACGACTAATGCTTCAAATATATATTTTTTTTTCTGGGCACTAGTATTGAATAGGACTTTCTTTTCTAAAATTGTACCAGTGAGATTGTTTGTACCTAAGTGGAAATTTCAAGAATAAGAAATTGACTCTGATTAAACATTCATGCAAAATAAATAACAATCTGTTTTGAAAAATATGGAATGGCTTAGTTTTGCTAAAGTCATAAGTGATAATCGTTTGTAAAACAAAACAGTTTTCGGCTTTGCTCTATGTGTAATACAGCGAGCAGTCCCAGTCAATTCTGTTGTTTGTCAGGTGACAGTCTTCAGCAATGTTGATGTTGCAGATTCAATACGACCATTTCTATAAAACGAGCATCACAAGGCGACTATATTGCAAGCAGGGTTTAATCTTTTTCAGCCCTATGTTGGTTGGTTCGTTTGCACATTCGTTTAGTTTTTTTTTCCCTAATTCCGTTCAGATTGAAAATCACACTGCATATGATTGTCCACTGACAATAATCTCTTGCCCTTATGAGAAGATGGGATGTGAAAGCCAGGTGAGTACAATAGCTTGTAGAGAACGCAAGCGTAGAAGTGTACGTGATAATGCCGCAAGGTACGCGAGGTAGTTCACGATCCGTTGATTGAATTTTCATGTTATTTCAGCATCAGGTTTTGTGATTTCTCCGTCGATGATATCCTCAGGCCATCCATGAACTTGATAATCACTGAAAAGTGATATATTTTGCCGTGGCCTTCTCTTTTTTTAACTTTTTACTGGGAAAGCCTTTCCCAAGGCAGCTAAAAGCTATTACAGTTCGCGATTGTTTCTGATTTTTTTTTAGACTTTTCAATGTATAATACTTAGAGAGCATTTATAACATCTATATTTTGTGATTTTACTGCATCACTGAATTTGCCACTGTGTTAGAGAAACCCTGGCCGTATTTGGCAAATTGGTTTTGACCATGGTACAAGTACCATGCATTCTTTACCAGCTTACCGTTGAGAGAAGAAATTATTGTTAAGTAGGTTTGCGATGATCTTTACAAACTTCATCTTTACTTTCAGGTTCAGCGGGTTCAGGTGGAATCCCATCTTCAATCAGCCATGAGACGTCATCTTGACTTAGCTTGTGTCAAATTAACTAACACAGAAGCTAGGTTGACTAACACAGAAGCTAAGTTGACAGCCACAGACACTAAGTTGACTAACACAGAAGCTAAGTTGACTAACACAGAAGCTAAGTTAAATGAGACAAAAGAGAAACTTGACGCAACACGGGAAGTAGTTGAGAAATTAGGAACACGAATATTTATCTGGAAAATTAACGACTTAAGTAAAAAGTTAAAATTTCAAAGGAATGAAATAGATAGTGTTTCTTTCTATACGGATAGAACAGAAAGTTATGGATACAAGTTAAAAGCACGTATTTATGACCCCGATGGTAAAGGCGAAATCAAAATGGTTACCATTGTTTTAATGAAAGGTGAGTATGATGCTATATTACCCTGGCCTTTCAGAAACAAACTGAAGATTACATTGATCGATCAACAGGAGGATCTAGTTGAACGGGAAAACTTCACGACTGTGTTACTTCCAGAATATAACCAAAAAGCCTCTGCAAGGCCAGTGGAAGAAGAGAACGCACGTTGCATTTGTTGTTGTATTCTTCCCGAAAAGCTTTATTCAAGGCGTTACCTTGTAGATGACACTCTGTTTATTCAGGTCGAGGTCACCCCGCCATAACTTTGCGCGCCTGCAAACTTGAACGTGCCTTGGCAGAATAAATATAAAACCACTTTTACTGTAGTTACCACGGGAATGGAATTGCCCTGACAGCGGAAAAGGGGTCGATTTGTTAATATATAATATTTAGGTTTAGATACTGTTTAACCTCTAATACTAAACTTACTTTGTATTACACGTTAATTTATCCATATATCACTTACTGTAATTCAGCCTGGTCGTTACTGTTACTAATTTAAATATAATTTTTTATTTACAAAAACGAGCTATGCGAGCTATTGCAAACTCAGGCTATCGAGAACATACTGCTCCTTTATTTGCTAAATTGGGCATCTTAGATATTTTCCAAGTCAATGGATTGCAAATAGCCAAATTTATGTTTTATTATCATAAGCAATTATTGCCTACAATGTTTCTTAGTTTGTTTTCTACAAGTAGTCAAATACACAGCTATCACACAAGAACAGCCAAGTCTTATCGACCACATCACTGTCGTACTAATCTTAAGCAGTTTAAAATTCTCTACCAGGGTCCTAAAATTTGGAATTCTCTCCCAATATCGATTAATGGTTCGACTAGCTTTTCTATTTTTAAGAAAAAAAATGATTGAATTTTTAATGAATCGAGTCTGAATTGACCTAGCCGCACTTCCAAAACAAATTTATGAACATATTGCTAACCAAGGTGGCCTCCCCTATAAGCCTGGTGGTTTCTTGGAGGTCTCCTCGCCCTCACACAGTTGCTAATGTTGTAGTTTATTTTAAAAGTGGCTAATAAATGATGATGATGATGATGATGATGATGATGATGAATAAGATTAATCCAGTTACAAACTTAGTTCAATAATTTTACGGATAAAGCAAATTTGGCCATCGATTTATTTTGTGTTTTGTTTTGTTTTGTTTTGTGTTGTTTTGTTTTTTTCTACAAAGAACTATTTCATGGTTGGCGAGCTTTCAAAGTAACAAGGAATAGGAAAATAAGATCCCATGAATGTACAGACTGAATTAAAAAAAAACAAAAACAAAACAAGCCAAAAAACAAAAAAGTATTTCAATAAGTTGAAGTACGCTGACGATTGTATTTCTCAGGCATCGTTTACACGGACGCGGTTTCCAATCGACGCGGTTTCGAAAACAACACGGTTTGGAAGCGTTTACACGGAACCGATGTAACTGTTCACGTAATGGCGATCTCGTTCCCAGGCGCTCGCGCTTCGTTAAATGAATCTAGGAACGAGTAAAAGAGTGCCCGCCATCACGCCATGTTCATTACTTTCCTTTAGATGAACGGCCTTAATTCGCCACACAACTTGTAAAAATTGTCTTTGCCCATTCTAAAGTTTTCTTTTCATTCTTTCTGGAAGCATTACGCCGTCCAAAGAAATTGTTCCACCAGAACAGAAGTTCTCCCAGGCCGAATCCAGAGTCGGCGTTTGCTTTCCTTTTCGTTTCGCGTAACGGTTGAGAAAAAGTAAGCATTTGGACACAACTCTGCCTGCTGTTTCGATAAGCCTCTTGGTTTAAAGAAAGCAAGAGACTTGACAGCTGA
>Ga0126337_10001032_pt1 | contig 16020 bp, 10 predicted proteins | sample DipCmetagenome_FD_92527 | JGI IMG/M metagenome (GOLD analysis project Ga0126337, IMG submission 92527) | Coral microbial communities from La Bocana,Puerto Morelos, Mexico - Diploria C A metagenome | ecosystem: Host-associated > Invertebrates > Cnidaria > Coral | place: La Bocana,Puerto Morelos... | reverse complement strand
TTAGATTTTTTTACGGTTAACATTTTTTTACGGCTAACGGTTAAAATTCTTTCATTTTTACGCCTAACGGCTAAATTTTTGGCCGTTTTACGGCTAACGGTTAACCCCATTGAGACCCTCTTTCAAGCGGCAAGTGGCTTGGTTTTTTATAGTATTTTTTTAATTATTGTTATATTATTGTTATATCATTCGTTTTTTCCAAACGGGTTTTTCATAGTAGCTTTAATCTGATTGGTCTAAAATACATACATCGCCCGTCCACCCTTGGAAGGAACACACGGTCAAACACGCTGGCTAAGATATACTCAAAAGTGACATTATTTCTTTAAATTGAATATGAAGCTGTCTAACTTCACGTTTCGGACTTAGCCCTTCTTGAGTAGATACTAAAAGAGGGGCTAGACCCGAAACGTTTAGTTAAACAGCAGCCATTTGACACTTGAGCCATTCAAAATCAGAGATGGCCTAAGAACGAGGTTGAAATCGGAGTCATAGCCCGAAGGAATAGGAGTCGAAAAGAATAAATACGTTTCCATATTTTTCGCCTTCGCTTTATGATGCGGTGATCTCAGACCGACTGGTCAGAGATCGGTGAGATTACCCGAGGAAAATGAAACGAGATTTTCCGATCAAACCGTGCCAACCAAGAGGAATGACTCGTACCATTTTTTATTGCTTTTCCGAATCCCCTACATAAGTGAAGAGAATTAGGGCAATGAACCTTACCGGTTTGCCAAAATGGAACGGCAAATTTTGGTCGGATGGAACCGAAAGCGGACCTTTCTATTTGACTCCCGACCGAAATTTCCGGACTCTTTGAAACAATGGGAAGCAGCCAGAAAGCACCCCTGACCACCCCTCATTGTCGGGATCGGAAGCAGAAGCGGAAGAACCAAACCGACCCAGTTCTTTCGCTGCTGCCGCTCACTGGGCGGAATAGCTGTTTTGCTTCCGACTCCCTCTGTTTGATTTTCATAAGAATTTAAGAAAACTATCATTCAGACTTTAATAGTTATGTTTCTTTCTGATGACGTAGTAAGAATTATAAAGACTCAATTATGCAAGGGTGTCACCTCGCTAATAAGGGGCGCCCTGCAAAGAGATATACCCATCACTACAACACTAAAAGCCAAAAAAGCAAATAACACAGGAAAGACCTAACATATGCATACTCACATTAAAACCTTAAAATTATAATTAGATTGAAATTATTGTAATCTAAATGTCTCCTTAAATTGTGGAAATGTCTAAAACATTGCTGGGATATGAGTTAAGAGTTCTGCAATAAATGAGTTTCTATAAGCTTCACTGTTTGGTCTAAAATAAACTTTGTGGAATTATTGTAATTAACAATTGTGCCTTTTCATGTATCTTGTTATTTTCAACGCTGATTCATCATGGAGAGCTTTGTGTAGTAATGTAAGGCGAGAAATTTTCCTTCTCTTTTGAAGGAGAAATCACCCCTCCTTCGACTATCCTAGTCTAGGTGGCAAGCGTTCAAAGGGGACAGAGAGGGGGGAACTATCCCCTCTGATTGCCCTTTGCACTTCCAGTTTTCCCCTCTCCATCTCTTTAAATGCCTGTCGTCTGAGGTGCGTAACCCAGATATGTTAATGGTCAGGCAGGATAACGTACTGTTCCACTTCCTCTTGTTGTTGGATATGAGGTGATTAATCGTTATAGCAATCTCCTCGTTTGCTATTTATCAACTTATATTCAACGTGTTTTCTTGGAATAATTGTTTTGAAATTATGTGGCTAGGAGACTACTGGGATAATGACACTTCAATAAAAACAAAATAGCACATTTAACGCTTAATTTATTTCACATCTGAACATCATGAATACTACATAAATATAACATAAACTGGCAAAATATCTTATATTTGCTTTCTCAAAGTTATTATCAGCAGTAATATCAGCATTATAGTCCCATATTATGGTATAGAACTGTTCTTTTCTGATGTACAAGAAAACCTTGTTAGAAATCTTAGACGAGGACACACCCTTTTAAGCTAGATAGAATGCTGTGATAGAGATGAGCTACACTAACGCTTCAAGTAGCTAGAACAGTTTAGAGTAAGGGACTACACAGAGCATTAAATCAATCATCTAATTAATTAGACATGTCACATCTGTGAGCTAAAAGCTCATTGAAATAAATAAACCTGCCTTGTGGTAAATGCATAATTTCTAATATTATTAATCAAAACTACATACTCTGTTATAATAACAATACTAAAACCTCAGGGTTTTATAATATTTAATTTAATTTCAGTAGAAATAAAAACTTCTGTTTTACAAAAACGTTTTCTACTGCTAACGTTGGGAGAGTCTAAGATAGAGTCTGAGATAGAGTCTGAGAAAGGTCAAAGTCAAAACTGAAGAACAAAAAATAATAAATGGAACCCTCACTGAGAAATTCTGAAACTGAAATCAAATAAATCTATCCTGGATTAGCTCATGCTTTGACAACTCAGCCCACAAGCTCATTCCAATGATCAAAATAATCTTTGATAATAAAATAAATAAACAATAGATAGATGAGCAGACAGACAGGCAGATGGAATATTTAAGTTTTCTTTCTTCTTGTAACTAGTACAACCATAATTGTCTGTTTTTCATACTTTGTTCTGCAATATTCTAGATTGCACATCACATACACTACAAGTATTGTTTATTTTTAAATTATTGACAAATATCAGGTTTAAGCCAAAACGAGCATTAGCAACTAGAGACTACATTATACCTTTGTAATGATGTTTTGTGACTGGTGATTCTATATTATTAATTCATATTAGCAGACAAAATCACTAACACTTACCACATTAAGTGGTATATGTTTTTCCAATAAATATCAAGATACTCCAACACATAAATAATTCAATATTTGATAAAGACTACTTTGTGAGAGTTATCGGCAATATGTTAATTAACAAATAAATAAATGAATAAATATGTGAATAAATATATAATTCCTCCCCTGAAAATATTACATTATTTTCAAGCAAACACTATCAAAATAAGGGTTATTTGGTTGAGGAGAACAGATCGCACCACATGGATGTTACATAATGTATTTATAACATCAAAAGAATTCTAAATAAGATAAGCAAGTATCTTTATATAATTTATCAGTACACAATTTCTTTCCGCTTAGCAATTACAGGGTAACCATACTGTAATAAGCATGTTAACCCAAATTTTCATTTTTCTCTGTTTTAGCATTGTTGCATGTTTTGGAGTAGACACAGAGTTGTAACTCATTTTGTAACCTTTCATTCTTTTTTTAGGACAACTTTCTTACTTTATAGACATACAATGAAGGCCAAGATAACAGGTTACCTTGTGACATTGCGGCTAATTGTGGCTTAAATTGCACATGTCCTATGTAAAATGATGTTGGAAAAATAGTTCTAGTAGAATTGTAGACCATGGTAGAATGGTAGACCATTAATTAAGAAAAAAAAAAGACTGCTGATAATTTTATTCAAAACTGTTCGAAGATTTAACAACAAACATCTGAGGAATGGAGAAGAAGCCAGGAACAGCAGTTTTATAGCATGGCTGGACTTGTGTCACCCAGGGATTTGTCTATAAAAGTGAAGGCCTTATGTGCCATTTACTAGAAACATGTGTTATATTAATAGGCAACACTATGAATACAGGAATGTTTGTGCACCAGATATAATTACAGCAGTAAATTATTTTCGATGACCTCAAACTACACGAGTGTTTTATAACACTATGCCACAAAGGTTTGGTTTCCTGTATGTTTTCTAAGACATTTGAAGATGAATGAAACAAAGCATTCTTTTATGTGTTTTAGACTATGAATGCACATACAATTCTCAGGTAGTAAAAATATAAATAAATATATCTTTCCATAACATTCTACATTTCTAGTATATTTAGTATTATTTCTTTAGAGATATTTTATTTCATTTCTTATTTTATGTACAAACTCTAGCAGGAGTGCAGCAGTCCAACAAGAACAAATGGGAGCTCACAAAGTTAATATGTGCTCATGACATTATTCTTTGTAATTGACAATGGCTTATATGCCTTACAATATACCCTTGATAAATTATAAATAATATGATAAATAACGTGTTCCTTTGCTGGAGGGGTGAGGATAAGTCTACACTGTGATTTTCAAGAAATGAAGAACCACTTTTGTTCTGCAGTATGTTGTAATCTTGATAGCTATGACATTGACAATGATAATGGTATAGTAAATGGTTTGAACCCAGGAGTATCAGTAGCTCATATAGTGTGATTGTCAGGATGAGGGCAGTTCTCAAAAGAACTGTTGTTGGGGACTGACGTTTTGACAGCCTGAGTCATCTTCAAGTCATCTGGAAGTCATCTGCAAGACAAGTGAATAGCGTTTTTCACGCGATGGTGTTTTAGGTCTTGCCTGGGTTGTTTGAAAGGTGGATAATGCTATCCACCAGATAAATCACTATCCAATGGATAGCGGGGTTTGTTTTGTTAACACTTATCCACTAGATAGCGATTTATCGGGTGGATAACGTTATCTAGCCTTCAAACAGCTGTAGCCAGGTCTGTTGAAACTGATTGGTCAGTTTAGCTATGATGGTATTGGCTGAAAGGCTTGTGTTAAGTTAGTAATCAGTTCTACATCAGTTACGATCAGTCTATTGTAGTCGGTTGGAGTCATCAATACTGTCATAGATATTATAGTCTGAAAATGACTTCCACTCAGGTTGCTGAAACGTCAGTCGCCAACAACACTTCTTTTCAGAACTACCCTCACCCAGACGATCACACTATATAAGCTACTGATAATGGTAATAATGTTGACATTGTACTATGATTTATTATGATAATATCATGATTGTAGCTCCAGAAAAAAAATTGCTGTGGAAATTAACAGAGGCATGGGTTTATCTTTTCATACAGAGAAAAAGGAAAGTTACAACTTCCACTTTCTGAAGCTTAATCCCAAATAAGGGGCCTTTTGGGGCACCAAACACCAAATACCACAAAAAATGTAGGAAATACTGAAATACTATGGTAGCCACGGTAATTTATCAGTGAAATGCTTAATTGATGAGCAATTGATGCATGTTTTCTTATCACTAAGTAAGAAATGCTACTATTAAATGTATATGCTTATTATTGATTGTCATCAATATTGTTGTCAATTGTTGTCTGTTCACATTTTCACAAAAAAAAACTGATTCATGAGCCAGGTTGTTGATGAAGTGAGCTGATAAATTCATTATAAAGGAATCACTAAAACGTTGCTTCCTAAAGATAAGAAGAATACTGCACTTCAAATTTAAACTTACCAAAATGCCACAACAAACAATGGCCAATACAATAACTGCATATTCCAATGTCCTCTTTCTGCATTCAAATGCAGATAGCTACCAAGAATTTATCTGGTGATTTGTCATATGGGAGATTGATTATTGAAATTTACTTGCTCTGCAATTGTGTTGAAATTTGAATGATTTTGAAACTTGGACTGATAACAAATTGTGGATATCAACAGGTAGATATGTTTGTGCCTTTTGTAATTTTCAAGCAGACAAAAACAAAACGCCTCCAGTCAATCAAGCAAATTGCAATTTCCTTTGGGCAGATTAATTTGGTGGAGAAAACTATGTTACTAAGTCACAATCACACAGATGAAACTGTCAAAATACACACCACATGGTAAATGTTAAGTGAGTAAAATTTGTAAACTTATCATTAATTTTAGTAGGTATGTACATGTAGAATGGATGTAGTGTAAATCACAAATGAAGGAAATGTTGTATATATTGTACAAACATTCACTCAAAATATATCTTAGACTAAAATTGAATGGTCATGGTAACAGATAAAAGATTAAAGAGTCTAACATTAAGACAAATATATATTGACTCCAGTCCAATTAGCAGTATTTCTCTCGAGTTAATCAAAGACAAAAGTGACAGAAAGGCGTACAAAGTACCACCCCATGATATGCCCAAATAATTTACATAACAAATAAAGGGCCAAAAACAAACAATTATTGGATGAAGATTTTGTGATATCCAGAATAAACAATGTCCATTTAGGGGTTATCACAAAAACCAAATCTAACAATTGTTTTGTTATACATTGAACAAAAAAAAGAAGTCATCTTTTTGCTTCTTTACTGACAGCAAGCAACAAAAAGCGTGTAAACTTAACATGATTACCCTTAGAAATCATGCACTGCTGTCATACATGAGATGATTACTTGTGACCTTGGGTGTCCTTGATATGTTTATTGTATAATTCACAGCTAGATGATGTCACAAGCACTGATTTTGAAAAATTAACTGTATGCTTTCAGCCAATCAGAAAAGAAATGGTGAAGTTAATGTATCATAATATCCCTTAACAAACATCACAAAAAGTGTTACTATTGAATCTACATCCCACTAACTAACAATGCTTCTTAGCGCAATACCATAGACAAATGGTTGGTGCACCTCCATGTTAGTTACTTTATCCTTGGTTACCCTTCCAAATCCATGGGATATTCCATGCTGATCTGTTTTTCCGGGAGTAGCAAGTGACATGTAAATAACACAGTAGCTTCCTTAAAATGGCCAACTGATTTAAGGAAGACACCTAGTGTATCTGAAAAAAAAAAACAAAACAAAGCAAATTTGTTGTCATTTCAAGAATCAACAAGCAATCACATTATATCTCCCATTTATAACATTCTACTAATACTAATTTGTGATAACAAAATAAAGGTATATTAATATATTAATTACAAAGATTTAAATCTGGTGTTTTTGGTCATTGATATGGACAATGAAAGTTATTATACTTTCCGTTACAAGGAAGTACTTATGCTGAGCCTTAATTGTTTACATGAAATTGCAAGTTATTCTGCTTGAACAATGTTTCAAAGGAAGCCATTTCGCGGTATATACATGAAATAAAAGAAACCCTTTCAGCTACCGGTTTTTTTGAGGTCTTCAAATCCTATGGAAACCCGCTAAAACTCTTCACTTAATCTTAATAAGTCATGACATTTTTTGGTCAAAACCTATAACTAAGAAACAAGTTATACGACATTTTAAGGGCATCCAAGCAGTCATCAGGGCAACCAGAGCCAGGAGATAGGTTGTCCAGCATTAGGTCAACTAGGAATTTTTTTTTTTAATTTTGAGTACTGTATATAATTATGAGCAAAAATGTACAAATTTAAAAAGATCTTACCTTATTCCTATGGCAAATTAAGTGACTGCAGTTGATCTTCAAATTCACTCTTTCTTGACATCTTTTTTAGCTGGTCGCAGTCCAAGTTTGCACCTTTTTGGTACTTCTCTTCCAGACCATTTATCTCAGCCAATTTCTTTTTTATTTTACGGATCTGCTTCTCAATTTCTTTCCTCCCTAAGTCTTCTTGAGAGCCATGGTTATTTGCCATTCCTTCACCACTAGAGTCCCCAATGAACAGTTTGTCTGGAGCTTCACCAGCACCATTAACCTGCCCGTGCCCATCAACATTGTCTACCTTATTCTTCTGGAAATAAAAATTGTTTTTGCCGAGATGTGGAGGTAACAGCGGTTGTTCTTTGTCACATTCATTGTTGATACATAGAGAGTTGGATGTTGATATTTCATCATGAATTTTTGTACCATTTAATTTGTTCAGATAACAGTTCCTTTCACCCAAACTAATCTCTGATTGGTTTAAGCCATTGAAGAATGTTTCAGCAAGGTTTTGAGTGTTGTAGCTTTTGTGGTTACTGTAACGAGAAGAACTGTAGTGATTTCTACGTCTGTAGTAAGATCGATAGTAGTTAGGCCTGGCTGATGGATACCCAGTGTAGTCATAACCTAATCCTTGGCCTTGTGCCTGAAGGAATCCTGGGCCAGGAGTCTGGTTGTGAAAACCATAGGAGCTTGCGTAGGGAAGCTGGCATGATGGTACTGGTGGCATCATGTTAAATGAAACAAGAGTTGGTTGGATACCGGTCGACTGGAAACCATTATTGGCCTGAAATAGTGCAGGGAGAGCACTGTAGCCTTGTGGCCACTGTTGCATGGCAAATGACTGACCTCCAGACTGACATTTGGTTTCATACACCTGGCCATTTCTGGGTTGACCAATCAACTTCAGAAAGTCTTCTTTAAGATCCTTGCTAGGTATGTATTTGGTGTAGTCAAACCGTTCCTCTTCACAGAACCTTTCATCGCTTTCAATGGAGCTGTTAGTTTTAGAAGTTGTGTCACTTTCCGATTGTTCTAATTGCTTTTCAATTGATTTATTGTGGTTGGCCGGCTCTAATTCGACAATGGGTAAAACTAAATCGTTTTCGCCCACATCACGATATTCTTGGCCTAATGTGTTTTGCGAGTTCTGGTTTTCGCTATTTGGTGCGCTACAAATGATCGTACCAATTTCATCTGCGTCTCCAATGAAATTTGGTATGCCGCCTACTACATCAAGCCCACTCTCGCATCCGGTCGCATTCGCTTCGCCCGACGAAAAATTATAAGAAGTTCCAGATGAAAAACTTCCGAATAACTTGTCTTTCGGATTTCCCCCATCAGTGTCGATCGTGTCGTTAACATCTTGCTGTACTTTACTTTCTACAGGCTTGTGAGAACAGACTGATCGATGAAAGTCCATTTCTGGGGCAAAAATCTCATGTTTGTCGTTGAACGGACATATGGCCTTTTCACTGAGCGGAAAGTCTCCTCTACACTTCTTCAAATGATGTCCCATTCGAGCGGCTGTTACCTTGTGAGAGGAATCGTATGGGCAAATAACCAATTGATCTGGATCTTCAACGTCTTGTTCGGTTTCGGACATGATCTTTCAACGGATGATGTTCCCAGAGAAACAAATCCCGATCCACACAGCCTAATCAGCTGTTCCCTAACAAAATCATTCAGCCTGTGACTTGGTAATCTTTTATTTGTTAGGTGGGCGCATGCGAATTAGTGGCCACCTGCCTTCTTTCAATCTCGTACCCAGAGCCTGTCGAGCCTACTCGGAACTTCTGAGCGACGTTCGCTGTTACAGGGTGATGGTTATTTTTGGGGCAAATGGCGCTGGTGGGGAGATTCTCGTAATAACTTCCTGTATGAGGGGCTTAGTCAAATCATGAAAAAAGAAGAAGTAACAGCCTAGGTATGTATTTCTGTTCATGACCACAAATGCAGGTCCATGTGAGCTTATCTCTGCTGACTGAAGTCAATGTACCTAACTAATAATTAATATATAGATTTAGCCGAGCCTAAAAGCGGAGCTCCTGGGACAGGTTGTTGAAAGCCCGATTATGCTAACCCAGGATGTGCAAAAATTTTGATTTTGTGACTTCTGTATATTTTTTGGCCTTCTGTTTTGAGTTTGAATAACCTCAAAATACACAAAACAAAAGCAGTGAAAAACATTTGTATACAATAAAAATTTAAAATTAGTTTGATTTTCAACCTTGGGTTAGCGTCAACCCACTTCCAAAACAACCCGGCCTGACATGAGCCTGCAATTCAACCAAAAAGCAGCACTTGGTCAGTGGTCTACTTCCAAAAAAAGAGACCACAAATGAGCTCTAAACTTGAGTCCACGATGTGATAAAAATAAAATAGAAAATAAGAGTTTATTTAACTTGAAAGGCTAATCAGTGATCACTGGATCACTGGTATTAACTGGTGATCAGCATTTACATATAGAATACAGCTATTCATAAAAAAAAAAAAACGAAAACATATATACTAAACATTTACGTTAAAAATTACAATGATTCTGAATATTATATAAAAACAAGTGTTTAAAAAAGAAGAGCAACAACAACAAATAAACAAGCAAAAAAATTGAGCCTAGTTCATGGTACATATATACATGATTGATACGGTCTTGTTCCATATAATGCTTAAAAATATGTGTTTTAAACTTAGAAAGAGTGTTTAATTCTCTGATCTCTCTTGGTAATCCGTTCCATTCTTGTGCAGCGTCACACTTGAAAGTAGACTGACCCATTTTCATTTTAGATGGTGTGATGTTTAAAAGTGTTGAGTCTTTAAGTATTCTTCCATGCAGATAAGGCCTCTTAACAAGATATCCCTCTAACTGTTGCAGACATTGAACATTGTCTACGATGTTAAATGCTAACTGCAGCTTCAAAAACCACTGTCTACTATCTAAGGATAGCAGATATAGCCTGTTACGCATATCCTGTGAGATTGTTCTGTGATTCACAGCAAGAATAATACGCATGGCCTGATTCTGTAATCCCTCTAATCGTCATGAATTACTTGATCACATGATGATCACATAATCACATGATACTGGTCACTGGATACTTTGTTTTGACAGGTGTCAATTGATCATAACATGGATGTCCAGTATCAAGAAAGACGCCATAAACCAAGGCTGTATGTCTGTCAATTAACCTATTAGCTGGAGCATGGCCTCTATCTTACGTGACTCCGTTATCATGGTCATTGTGTGTACTTGCCTATGAGCAATACTGCTAGTCACGATAACCACAAGAAAATCAATTCACAGGTTTCCTTTGCTTTCCTATATGGGTATGGGGCTCTGCTTGCTCCGCTATAATTAAGCTCATAATATGAACAAGAAAACTACTTCATTGTGACTGGCTGAGAGCAGTCCAATCATTTATTCTTTATTTGCACGGCAGTGCAAATTAATGAGTGCACATTTGCAATTCTCAGTCACATGATAAATGAGTAATCGTGTGAAGGCTCTAGCAAGGACTAACACTACTCATGACATCCTCATTCCCAGGCTCTCTCTCCTCTGCTTCCCTTTGTGGTTTGGTAGAAGACCCTAATTGTGGCTGGTCGCATGACCACCTGTGATACAAACATTTCCACTGGGATAGAGTCAACAGATCTCAACTGAAGTGAAAGAAAGGCTATTCCTGGTCATCGCTATATCAAACCACACAGGAAATACACATTTGAAATTCTTCTACTACTTTCCTTAAAAAATTGGGCTTGAGTTATGCAGTTTTGAGGGAATTTTCAAATATCACTTGTGCTGTAAATTCTTAATTGCATTCACGTTCATATGATTACACATATACTGTACTGTACTCTATGTACTGTACCTATATTCATGGCTTCATGTTTGCCATCACATCACAGATATGTACCCAGATGTAAGATTCTATAACCTGTAATGGAAATACTCCTAATTGTGTGGTTAATAGAGAAATCAGCATTATGGGTCTCTCTGGTTTGATTGCCACTTTTCCCTTTTTAGTGCATTAGGTATGTAAGTCAGTTCAAATTCACCCTCTACCCCCACTGCCTTTTTTCGGCGTTCTCCATTTTCAATTTTCAGTTGCTTAAATTCCCTGGATCAAATTGCCTGGATCAAAAATGGGTTTTAAATTCCCTTCATTCTAGGCAAAGGATTTTTCATACTTTCTGTTTTATGGAAGTGGTAAATCCTACTCTGAGTAGAATCCAAGAATGTCAGCATGTTGCATATTATTTTTCTTGTTTTTTGGTTATTTTCAGTTCAACTGTGGCAAATTACTGGAATTCTAAATTTTGCAGTGTTTATTTGTTAACGATACTACAGAAATTTCATAATGTTTTACAAAGTACTGAACAAAGTGCTGAACAAAAAGAAAGAGATAATAAATTGGCTTCATTCAATGCTAAGTTGTCAAGTTGTCATAAACAAATTGTTTTGGATTAAACATTTAAAACTTGTTAATTCTTAATAACCTACTTATCAACACTTACACAATGCTCTTTTGACACTGCAAGGTTAGGGGTATCAAATGGTCCCATTCAATTGAAAAGTGCTCACAAAATTTAGGCTTTGCTTGAATTGCTTGCAAAAATTAGATGAGTGCTTGCTTGCTCATGTTTGCAAAATTTTTCAACCTGTCGCATACTTTGATCCTTGTTAAAATGAGCTTGATTGCTGCAATTTTGTGAATCCTTAGGGTTAGAGTTAATCTGTTAGCTTTTAGCTTTTTCTGGCAGTATTTTCACAGTGTTGGGCTAGAAAGCTTTAGATACCCTGCTTTAAATCTTCAGTGACAGACATGACGTTGTGTGACACCGTGTGGCTTAAAAAGGCATAATTGGCTGCACGTTGTTAGGATTGGTTGAACTGCAGTAAGATCTTAACATCTTGCCTAGCTTTGCAGCTATATTGTCCTGTTTTAGTGGTGCCAGCCAAATTACTTGGCACACAATAAAAGGGAGATTCCAGCTAGTGGAAATTTTATGAAGTGCTTGCTTCTCACCTTCTGTATTTTCTAAAGTACTGGCTGCTTGGAACACAAATTTGATCACTGTTCATGCTTGCAGAAAATAAACTTGTTGGACAAAATTTTTGTATGAGATTCTTCATGTCAGTGCTGTATTGCCAATAATTCATAATTTGTAGCCAGTGACAGGGCAGTGGTTGTTGTTGGAATGAATACCATTATACCTTTTGCCCCTAATTTTACAAGCCCCATAGTAATTATTATTTTCTTGGAATAAATGAAAATGCAATATTTTGATTTTATCAAACACCTGTCCAGTGAAGGGACTAAAATGGTATTGTAGAGGAGAAATTTAAATGTTGTGTTGTGTTTTGTTTTCAGCACTGTTTTAAATAAGTACTAATCCAAGGTTTTAAAAGATGGGAGCCCTTATTGCTAAGAAACTGGTAAACTGGCAGTCCCTGCAGGAGAGGTTGGATCTTTTTGCCATGTATCGACTTATTCACCTCTATGAACAAAACAAAGGTCCACCGCCAACATGTTCTTATGAAGAACAGTATATTAAAGTTCATCAATCCATTGAAGAACAGGTAAATTTTGAAATTGTGATTCTATTAGACAGCAACCACTTCAAAAGTTATGGTATAATTTTGTAGAACTTTCAATTTGTTTCCAAAATTTGAGATGTTCATAAAGCATGTTAAATATATAACACTGTTTAGACTGTCAGTAATGCAAAGGAGAGGTCCAAAAAATTATTTTTCTCCAAGCTAGGTTATTCTCACTGATTTTTCATTCCAGTATGATCCATTAACCAATAGTTGAAAGATGTCGACTCAACCTTGACCTCTTTCAAGTGCCACTTTCTTATGTTTGGCACACTTTCTTTTGTTCTTTTGTTTGATGTTGACTCAACCTTGACCTCTTCAAAAGGGATACTTTCTTTTTTTTGGCACACTTTCTTTTGTTTGGCAAATGAAGTACCCAATAAGAAAGCTCTAGAAACTGCTTCACAATGATATTAACATGAATCAGGTGGTTCTTATAGTGTGCTCGTCTGGGTGAGGGTAGTTCTGAAAAGAACTGTCGTTAGTGTCTGATGTTTCAACAACTTGAGCAAAAGTGAATAGTGTTTGTTAGGTGATGATGTTACAACTCTGGTCTGTTGAAACTGATTGGTCAGTTTAGCCATGATGGTATTGGCTGAAAGACTCGTGTTAAGTTTGTCATCAGTCATGGGTCGGTTTTGATCTTTCCATTGTAGTCAGTTGGAGGTCCATATATTTTTAATCAAATTAAGTCGGTCTGTTAGAAATCTGTGTGTCAAAAGAGGCATTTTGTTCTAAGTTAGTGTACCACCTTTCCATAGTCAATCGTTGAAAATAGTTCATACTGTAGGTTAAGCATTGGTCAGTGTCCCAGTCAATGTTGTGGTTAGTCAGTTAATTATGTTAAGTGATGTGATTGTTAGCATCACCAGCATCAAGCTGGAGAAGGTATTGCTTACATGTACATTGAATTTTTGTCAATCCCATTATGAATATGCTGGGCAGCTGCAGTACAGTGCACATAACACACTCCTTGAAAATGTCATGGTTAATGGTTGTTTGTATTTAAATCTAAAATCATATTATATCTGAATACCACAATCTTAATGCTTTTTCTATTTAATCAAAATCAAACTGTTTAATGTTTTATCAGATTTATGATTTTTAGTTTGACTTGTCTTATAGCTAGAGTATTATCTTGGAGTCCTACACAAGCAACTACAACAGAATGTTGATCAGTTCTGCCAGGAGCCATGTTCATTGATAATAGAGAAATCTTCTATTCCTCATCCTGCTGCAGGAAATGGTTTGTAACAACGAATATAATCAATCAATCAATCATAGGCAGTCTGCCACTGCACAGCCTTCTCATGTACCTTGCATGTATGTGGCTGGCTGGCTGCTGATCCTTAAGCCTGCACAGCACTATCAGACAAGGCTGTTCTGCAGAGAAAATGAACAGTTTTTCAGCCAAAATGCCTCTTCCTGTCATGCACCCTGTGTTATGGCTCTTGGGGCCATCTTGGTAGCAGCTGGTAGCCAGCACCATGGGCTCTCTGCCACTATCCTTTTTGATGCAAGCCATCTGGGTTTTGAAGTGCTGTACTAGTCTGACTGCCTGCAGTCAGGTGAAAATGTTTTGCACCAGTGTTTAACACCTTTTTTATAAATGCAGACACACATATATTATTATTAAATATTTCTTTTAATTATTTTTAGTGACTGTTTCTTCCTCAGCCCTATTATGCTTGCTGAATAAAGCTACAACAGACCTTGGCTATCAATGCTAAGCTCTGTTTGTGAGGCAAAAATACACTGTAAACAAGTATACTATGGGAAAAATTTGGCATTGTGAAACAAAGCCCCTTCAATTCCAACCTTTTTACAACTAGATGATAAATTATTGCAATCAAAGTCAAAGCAGCCTTGCAAAGGTGAGGGCAGAAAATCACCATGAAGACTTAAGCATGAATAATAGGATAATGTTAAATTGAAATTCAATATGTATATAATATAGCAAATTAGCTGTTGTCTCATCATTAAAAGCAATGCCAAAAAATAGCAATTTGTTTAACCCAAGGAGGTGAATTGGGGTGGAGGTGTGAAAACTTTGCAATAAGGAAGGGTACAACTCAGAAGCAAACAATTTCCAAATAAGTAAACGAAGATGCTAAATTTTGAGCTCAGTAAAGAAATGTGAAAGATGAATTAATCAACATTCCCCGAGCATGGGACAAAGACCTTGCTCTCAATGAGTTCTTGTAGCTCAGTGGATAGAGCACTTGCCATGTGTTCAGGAGGTCGGGACTCAGATATTTCTTTGTCCCACATTTGTGCCATGTTGATTAATTCAACTTTTCACAATTTCCAAATAATTTCTAAATATTCTTAAATTTCATTGAAGGTGTCTTTCTAAAGGGTAGTGCTGTTCCTGGCAGTTTTATAGCATTCCATCCTGGATGGGTTGTAAGTCATTGATTTTTAAAGATTGATAGGTTATACCTAAAGGGAGTGTTAGGTCTGAAAGTGATCCGATTTATGCAGATATCTAGCATCTGCAAATTTTTATGAATTATTCCTGAAGAACATTGAAAAACAAAGTGACAGCCAAAGCGATGGACTGGTTCTTCACGTTTGGAGTCAAAGAAGTGCTCCTAAATGAAAGACTATTTGTATGTGTTGTAGTTAAAAATTAAATTCAGGTAAAAATAAGTTTAACCTAGTTGGATTCTCAAGTTCCTTTGTCTCCTAACCCTAATTATTCAAAATCAATGAATAAGTAGGGTTAAGAGACAAAGGATTTTAATTTTTACCTGAATTTGATTTTTAACTACAACATATGCAACAAATTAGTAGGTGTAAAATTCAATCTATCAACAGCTTTGACAGCTTTTAACTATTACATGTAGTTCTGAATTATCAATTCATTATCTGACTGCGACATAAGTTTCAAAAAATGAGCATCTTCGAAAATCTGTAAATTACTCTGACTCACAATATGTTGTGTTTGTAGCCATGCACCCTGTGTCAGTAAGCACTCCACAATGAGAGCAAACTATGACTTTCATTGATCAGTCAGGTTACTCAGTAATACTCTATATTGCTAATAAATTGATAAAGCAAATGTTTGCTAGTAGTACATAATTATAGAGTGTGTGCACGTGACGTCATCAAATTCTCAAATCTAAAACTAAAAAGCCCCTAAAGGTTTAATCCTCATCAGGCATAAGAGGTACTAAATTTATATCTGTTTGCAACTTTCCAGCT
>Ga0126337_10001031_pt1 | contig 16020 bp, 10 predicted proteins | sample DipCmetagenome_FD_92527 | JGI IMG/M metagenome (GOLD analysis project Ga0126337, IMG submission 92527) | Coral microbial communities from La Bocana,Puerto Morelos, Mexico - Diploria C A metagenome | ecosystem: Host-associated > Invertebrates > Cnidaria > Coral | place: La Bocana,Puerto Morelos... | reverse complement strand
TTTGGAGCACGCTTACGTATACTGAATTTGATATTATGTTATAATAAAAAATGGGGGTCACCGAGCTCGTTTTTGAGTTATAAGCACTTAAAGCTAAAATTAAGGGTGTTTTCAGGTCATGTTGTTGCTATGATAGCCTGTTTTGTAAATGGGATGACGAAACTTATTTACCAATGATTTGGTATTTTAATGATTGGGTGAACTAGACTTTATGCATTAGGACCTTTAGAAATTGCAACATAGGAGGGAGGCAAGCATGGTCTGTATAAGAAAAAATATCGTCAATATCAGGGCTGCGTCCTTGGGCTCCTTAATATAATCTGGGGAGTTTCAGGTTGGGAGTTACGGTATCGGAGGGTACTTCGCTTGTGAGATTTCAGTGGGAAGGGATAGGTGAAGAAACTGATTGTTGAAGTGAGTATGACCATATTGTAATTCGCCGGTATCATGTTGCATGGCTCACTGCTTTTACATAATGTGGAATAAGTGGAAGGAGTTGAATAATTATCATGGGAGGATAAAGAGACCTTTGTTATGATAATAAATGCCCCTTAGCAGTGATTTTGATAATACCACGCTCGATACTATAGTATTTCCAAATCAGATTTATCTCTTAGAGTGTGGATCTAAAAAAACCTATGTAACTAATGTGGACAGGGTGACAGTTAATCGTTATCTTGAGGTACATTCTGTTTATTCTATTTAACGGTATCTGTATAGAAGGCACATCATAACATAAACATTCCTTATTCGAATCAATCATCGTTTGAACACAAATGACAATTTCTCTCTCTTAGCATCAAGAAGCACCAAGTGACGATTCATCCATTGGTCAAGGCGCTCATACCGACCATACTATGGCATCGACCAAGACAGAATCGAAGGATGAAAATGAGAGTTTTCTTCTCGCCAGTCAAGAAGATCAAAACAAAAGTTACAGATCTATCGCAAGCGGAGCAGATGGCGCCAGTTCTTCGGAATCTACCGCAGAGAAAAGGCAACATCTCGAAAACACTACAACGTAGGTTTACGTCTACATCTACTACTCGAGTAACTGCGGTCATTTGCTATGATAATATAACATGTTTCTCCTAAAACCGAAATTCAAGATCTTTCAGTGTGGTCGACAGTTTTGTGAGTGAATAAGACATGTTCAAATAATCCTATTGTCTTTGTTTCGCTTTTGTCTTGTTGTTTTTTTTCATAGTAAATTGGCTCAACCTTGAAAATCGACCCACTTTTTGAGAGAACCCTGGGGCTAAGACAAGCCTAAATCAATTTAACAACATGCTGAACGAACATAATCAAGAGTCAAAGAACATTTTTATCATTTTTATATTTTCTACTCTTGTTTTTGCATGGGCTCGATCATCAGCCGCTGAGACCAGACGCGAGAGAGCAGCGGAAATCGAGCCTAGTTTTTGCATCGATCTCTAAGCACAGCCTCTGTGGCGTCTTCGTATACTACTCATTTTTAAAGAGTAAAATTAAATCTACCATTTTAAATAGCTCAGCTAATAAGCAGCTTAGGGGTACTCACAGTGCTTGAATGCAAGTTTGTCTTCTTCGCATTCGTCTCGTCCCGCAGAGAACCCGACAGTGAAATGATTTATTTCTTAGTCAAACGATATCGCAGGACTGATGGTGAAACTCAACACAATTCATGCATTGTGCATAAAAAAATAACGCTTTCTTGTCGTATGTTTGATCGCTGTGAATTTCCAAGAAAATACATATGATAATTTTTCATTTAATAACGTACTTATCCGTTGTCTCCGTACATAGTAATCTGCAGACATTGATGCATCTGTGGCGAGGAAACGTTGGCACAGGCATGCTGGGATTACCTGAGGCTATGATGCATGCCGGGATAGTGGTAAGATTCTTCAAGGGCTCTCCAAAGAGCTATCACGTGATATGTCCGCTTTCCAAATTGCTACAACTATCAACTAACCGCTTCTCTTTTTCAAAACTTTTAATAAGTGAGCTTGTTCTGTTTGATTTGGTGAAAATGTGTTTAGAGCTCCGGATCAACACTACTAAAGAGCTAAAGAAGCACAACACCTCAAACATAATTTTTTTCAAAAAGACGTCGAGAATTAAACAAACCAGCTTTGTCAAGTAATAGCGGCAGTAATAGATCAATGTAAAACACTTTAAACAAGATTGCAGCGAAGTTTTATTGTTGCATTTATGTTGAAAGGAACACCAAGCCTGGTGGTTTAGCAGGTTCAAGTCGTTGGCCTGTATTAGCTAGTCGTTTTCTAATTAAGCTATGTATCCAGTGATGATTTGAACAGTTACCCACTTAACGTAATTAGACAATTCGTTTGGTTTTAGTTATGGTCGTGTTTTTCAGGTGGGTCCCCTGGCGCTGCTGCTCGTTGCAGCTGTTACGATTCACTGTATGCATCTGTTGGTGCAATGCAGTACCATCCTTTGTCAAAGGTAAGAAAGCGTTTCAAAGCAGAATTTTACCACCACTTACCCAATTCCTAGGCCGCGGTCAATTGTTTTTGGGTCACGTGGTCCGCGCGGCACTCGGCCAGTTCTTCTCGGACACGTCACCGAAATAAATTTACCGCGAAGTCCCGGGAGAAAGCCTGACAGGAAAAAAGCAAATATCAGGTTATGGCTCAAGAACAAGGTCAAAATTCTATATTTCTTATTAATGATGCAAGCAAGTTTTCACGATAAATACTTGTAGCCATGTTTGTTGGAAGCAAAGCTGTCGGGCTTCTTTCCGCCACCCTAGTTTGGCATTCTAAATGTTCGCGTCCACTGGGATCCATCAACACCGTCTTACACGTTTTGTATTGAAGACGATCAGGAAATTTACAAGATAAAATTGCCTTAGTTTGTCCTGTTATAGCAAACACCTTCGGGCCCACCCTGGGCAGGGAGGGCTGTCAAATACCCGACAAATGCCCGGGGAGACTTGGAATTGATAGAGCCATTCAGCCTGCCTTCGTGCCCAGTGGTTAAACACAGTCTTTCGTGTTCTATATATGACACAATACACCGACCTTCCCAAGGCTGGAACCCATAACCTTTTCTTTCCATATTTTTTCTATTTAAGAACTGGAGAGATTGCGTTGGGTTATGGAGAAGTTGCGGAGGAGTCCATTAGACGTTACTATCCCAGAAGAGCACACATCGGAAGGTAATAATGAGGAACGATGACGTCAATAAAACGAATTGAAAGTAAAAATTGCGTGACATGGAGGGCCCGCGCCCGTACCAATTAGAAACTGAAACTGCAGCTTACATAATTATCCAGCGTATAATTTATCGAAAGAAACGTTAAAATAAATGTTTATAAAGGGTTTATAACAGTCATGGTGGATTTACGAGCATTTTCCAAGCTAGAGACAAGTTTTGAGGTCTCTTTTTCCATCTACTCCAGGCACCTCGTCAACATCTTCCTGTGTGTTTCTCAGCTGGGTTTCTGCAGCGTCTATTTTGTGTTTATTTCCAGCAACCTACAACAGGTAAAGCTAAAGAAGTTTCATAGTTATCAGATTTGTTCTTTTTTTCCACGTTCTTGACACTTGATATCCAATCATTCATTCATTCTTATTTCAACCTCTCAACATCGGCCACCTACCCACAACAGCAACAGCCACTAAAATGCGTCCAAACTGCAAACACAGCCTAAAGAAAACGGTCAGTTAATCAGCGACTGACAAGCGGGGCATTCAAAACCTCCTTTTTCTTGGTCATTGATCTCTGTGTCTGTTTTACTTTCTGTTAAATTTTGATTGTGCTACGTACAGTTCAGATAGTTTATATGCTAATTCATGAAACAATTTTTTTTACAAAAATGTTGCACCTGTACCTCCCCGTCGGCCACCTCGCTAAAACGACCACTTTCCTCTGTCCCTAATTAGGCAGCCATTGTAGAGAAGTTCGAATGTACTTTCTTTTCCCTTTCTGTAGGTCTCAAATGCCCTAGATGTTCAAACGTGGATGGCAATTCTGCTTCTTCCCATAATCCTCTTGTCGTTCATTCGGGATCTTCGTACACTGGTCCCATTCTCCATTGCGGCTAACATCTGTTGTGCTATCTCGCTGATTATCATTTTTCAGTACGTGGTCAGAAACATTAACCACACGGAAGATCTTCCCGCCTTTTCGGGATGGTCGAACTTTGCTGTGTTCTTTGGAATCACCATGTATGCTTTTGAAGGAATTGGAGTGGTATGTATGAAGTCACTAGCTTTCTGAAAGACTGACGATGGAAAGGCGTGGTATTGCTATGGAAACGCACGCCCTACAAGGAGAGATAATTGAAAATTGAAAGATACCGTAGACCGACAGCCAGGCATACATACTTGCAGACAGATAGACAGATAGACAGACAGACAGATAGACAGACAGACAGACAGATAGACAGAGAGACGGACGGACAGACAGAGACAAGGCATATAGACAGTCACACCGACAGAAAGACAGACAGGAAAGCGGACAGGATTCCAGACAGATACTTAATGTACTGTACTGTAATAGTTAAAGTTGAGATGATTGAAAGTTAAAAGAGATCATAGACAGACAGACGCACAAGCAGTCGTCCTGTCCGCACATATTTACTAATTAAATGACTGCTGCCAAGCTGCGATAAATCAAAATTACTGATGTCTGATCATGTTTTCCTTCCCTGAGGTTTTACCGATTGAAAATAAAATGGCCAACCCACAGGATTATCGCTTAGTTATAAGCTTTGGTATGGGAGTTGTCACAATTCTGTTCGCGCTGCTAGGAATTCTGGGATACCTGTTTTGTCAAGACGAATGTAAGGGCAGTATAACACTGAATCTTCCCGATGAAGGGTGAGTCAAATTTTATTGACATCTGTGTTAGAAAAAGGTGCACCCTTCATGTGTTGTCGCTCCCTGTTCCCAGATTAACTGTTGGTTTGTTCCCGATGTCGGATAACACAGAACAGTAATTACTGTATACCAGTGATCAGAATGTAATTAGATGTTACAGTATTCACGCATTGTTGAGCAAGCAGTATTGAGAATAAAGAAAACCATCAACCAAGCGATACTCTCTTGATGTACTTACTACCAAATTCTCAGAACTGACATTAAAAAAAATGTAATGCTGTTAGTAATGAGAATTCATGCTTTAATGGTACATTGTGCATGTGTTGGAGACCAGCAATAACTTGTGTCTTTTGTTTCCCTCAGGATCTACTCCGGAGTAAAGCTGTTATTTTCTACCTGCGTATTTTTGACGTATTTCCTTCAGTTTTACGTTCCTATGCTTATAATCCAGCCACCAATCCTCAAACACGTACCTCAGGAATATCACATCTGGGCTGATTACGGGATCAGGGCAGCCACTGTTATTTTAACGTGTAAGCACGACTTTTGTTTGCAACTGAATGGTGACAACATACGATAAGATATCCCAAGCAATGGCAAGAGCTGTTTGGCCTTCCTCCCAAATCGTTCCGTAAATATTTTGGCCAGTTCTCAGTTATGATTTAAACCTCATTTTTAGCCTCTTGTTTGGATCATCGGCTGATCTAACTCAATCCCAGAATGCAATGAATTATCCCAGAATTAGGTCCCGGGCACACTACGCCGGAGAACGGGATGAGGGATGCCCCCTCCTAATTACTGTCTCTAGAGCCGAGTCCGGCCTATGAAATCTTTTATCGGACGCAGGCCAGTGACCATAAGCACATGATTGATATTTTTCTGGGAATTACAAGGCGGTTATATCGGAAACCGAAAATATTCCCCTCCTTTCAGATCGCTTCACGTTTGTGGCAAATTATCTAAAAATCACCAAAAAATGTTCAAATATTGTTTATGGCTGGCAATGTGCTTCACTACGCCTGCCTAGTTCAAAGACACGCCCATTAAACTGAAAGAAACAGATATATCAACTGAACACAGTTAGGCTTAAAAATTCCCACTGGCGGGAGGCAGACCAGTTGAATATTTACAAGTATGACTAAGAAGTTGAACTAGGGTCTACCGTAAAAAAAACAACTACAGTTGATCAGAGCGGGACTTGAGCCCGTAACCTCCCAATTTGTCCAGCGCCGTAACCACTCCGCCTGCGTCCTACATACTAGTGTTTACAAATCTGTGATTTGTGTTTTATTTCATTGCAGGCATCTTGGCGGTCAGTATACCTCAGCTGGATAACTTCATTTCTCTGGTCGGCTCTATCAGCTGCACAGCTCTCGCTATTATCTTTCCAATTTTTATTCATATCCTTACTCTGACGTCAGAGGGTGACGGTCGCGTCCCTCTGTTCATTTTCTTTAAAGACGGTGTTATCATGGTCTTGGGTGTGTTTATGTTCATGTTTGGCACGTACACCTCGCTGGTACGTATCATTGAACGATATCAAACGGGAGAAAATTAATTCTTGAATCAATAACTGTGATCAAATGAATAAAACAACCCTGCACAAAAAACCGATCGGAACATAAGCAGGCTGATGACGATCGTGGAATCTTCGCACTTCGGGTTGAATTGCAGAGAATTCTCGGAAGGTTCGGTTTGAGCTAGAGACTGAGCAGTATGGACAAATTTCACCTGAAAGTCGAACTTTCAACCTCATGGACGTGGAATACAGAACTGATAACACAGTGAAACAACTGTCAATTATGAAATAAAATGAAATGATATTTATGAGACAGAGTCGTTAACAAGTAAATTCCTTAGTACAGAGCGGGTTGAGGTACATGTGCTAAACATTAAAATATTAAACAATAAACAATCAGAATTACAGAGACCCTTTTTTGTGCGGAGAGTGTCTTTTGGCGAAGAAGGTGAAACATCACGGTCTCGCTTCTATAAGAAACATTAGTTTGTGGGTAAGTTCGCTTAGGTATTCTTGGTCAAGGGGGAGGGATCACTTTAGCCTCCTATAACAACATCGGGTGATTTTATAATCGGCCAAAACACCCAAAATAACGCGGTAACCGGTATGACAACGTACACGGTAATATTGGATGATTTTCGAGTTGCACGCACTTCCAAATTCTGAACATGTCTGGCAATTGGTCCGCAACAATTGATTCATAAGTGACTCGAACAAGAACAGTAACGACAATAAAGAACAGAAGATGTCACTTCAATCAAATTCTTTATTCCGAGATGCATTATTCATTAAAAAATATCTATTTGTATAAAATAATCTTCTGTTCACTCATTTGGCTGCTTTCAGTTTCTTTGCCAACACGTTATTCTCCTCTTTCATCTGTTTGTAATCCCCTGAGATTCGTTCCAGGTTAGTAGCCGTGTTCTTCTGGCTTTCCATTTCAATCTGTAAGGACAGTAACGTAGAACAATTGGTCAAACGTAGGAAAATGAGGACTGGGGCGAATCTTAAGCCGAATCCAAGCTTATGGAAACGTAGAAAACATGCAAATATTACTATATAGCGATTACTTTTCGGATCAAAATTGTATTTTCATAGACTGTGCAACCTGGTGTTGACAGTCATGCAACAGACAGCTTAAAGAAGAAACAGCAAATCTAACGACACCCATGTACTCTATAAAGAAGTGTTACAAAAGCATTTAAATTCGAGACGGTGTCGGGAAAAATGTTTTCTAAGATGACAAAGTATTGTCATACCTGATCTTCCAAATCTCTTATCTCTCTCACTATCAATCCCGTCTCTTCCACTGAGGCAATCAGATCTTTACAGTTCTGAAACACGGCAAAATTATTAAGAAAGACGACATAACACAGCACATGACAAAATCGACTGAAGACGACATATGACACAACCGCTACCTCAAATAACTATTCAATAGAAATCTCATCTCATCCTGCAAATTTTATCCAGAGACAGAGAGATTTCTAAAAGTCTTGAGCCAGATCTAAAAAAGCTAATATCGTTTTCTTAACGCTATTTTACTGGCCTAGTTTTGTTTAATTGATATTTTTTATTATTTGTTTGTTTTTATTATTTGTTTGTTTATTTTTTATTCCTGCTCACTTGCTAATAGTGTTCTGTCGGTTGCTGAGCACGTTTCTACAAAATTAAACTATTTTTGTTGAATTCTAGTGATTTAGTTCGTGTTTTTGAGACAATTGCTGATGTCGGTATCTGTTCGTACCTGGTGAAGACTTGCCAGGTATTTATAAGCTTTTCGACACGACTCATCCTTCTTCGCATCCTGTAACAAGAATGAAAAAATACAGAACTGTTACAACAACTAATCTGCAATAACATAGCAGAGACCTCTGTATTCAAAAGCCTGAACTGACTTAGCATGGCAACATTAAACTATCTTAAGCCACTTTCCAGTTGTCATTCTAGCCCAAAGAAGCTGCCTAATGTTGTTATCTCGATTTATTTGATATGGTATGTTCTTCAAGTTAACAGCAATAAAAGCAAAGCACGAATTAGTCACAAAAACTGTGGACGTCACGACTACGCCTCTGAATGAGTGCCATCGATATAGAGGTATTGAATGAGGAGGATTGCTCTCTCGTAGGCTGTATTGTTATTCCCTCCCACAATACATCTTCCTTTCATTTTGCAACGATTTTGAATCACACTAATCGCATGTTCGAATATATTCTACTCAGAAGCAAAACAGTAGTGTTATTCCCCCGATGACGGCACGGGCTAAATTATTATCATTATTAATTTTATTTTATTATTTCAGTGTTCACAATTAGATATTTAAGCTAAATACTCAGACACTTAAAAAACGTTCATTTATTCATTGTAGCCTTCAGTATTGCTCTGTCGTGGCCGTGGAAAAGGCCAAGGAGCTTTGAAAATTCATAGAAAATCAACGAGAATAGCCTTAACGATAGCTATTTCGCAGTGATAATCAGAAAAAAAAACAAGGTTACTTATATAAGCAATAAAAAAACATTTCAGTTTGGGGTTAGTTGCATTTTAAATCTAGAATCTGTACAAACCCTAAATATAAGCTCATCAGTGACTGCGAAGGTTCGATCCAGCTTCCCTGATAACTGGTTAATTTCCTTTTGAACATCTTTCGTGTCGATAAGAATCTACCGCAAGAAAACAAAAGACGAGATGAGAAGAGGAGGCACTTTGACAATAAACCACGGACTAAATAGGCCACAGGCTCATTCTGTAAAAACACAGTGACACTTTGCAATTGATACGGACTGTGTTGAAAACAACAACCCACCTTGTTGATTTCCTCTTTCTGTTTTTTGATGTTTCCGACGATTTCCAGGATACGTCGAGTGTATGCTGACCGGTTTACATCTTTGCTCACAGTCTCATATTCAACAACCTGGAAAAAGACCAATGGAAATATGAGATTGATGGTAATACAAATAGTACTAGTGCTAGTACAAATAATCTTTTATACCATTAGGGACAGAAAATGCGTACAAGTAAATAATCCAACATTCAGATGTCGTCAAACGCATTACCAGTTGTTTATAGATGTCTTCTTTCCCTCTCGCTTCATCTGCAACTTCCTTCATTTTTTCTCTCAGAGCTTTAATCTCCTCCAGTTGCTTCTGAGCCTCGGACTGAAAGCAAACGACAACAAAAAACATCAAACAAAATAACAACAGACGTACTCCCACTTTTCAAGTTTTATCGTTAGTATGCCGTCCCCATCTCCCCAATCTTAACCTTCATTCTTTTTGGCCTATAGGACTGGTGTATCAATATATTCTTAATTCTGAAGTGACAACTTGGCTTGCACTTGGTAAAACCAAAAATCATGGTAAAATCATGGGGAAATTTCATGGTAGTTTGACGGAAAACGCCACTATGCATGGACAGAAGAGCTTTCAGGGTAGGCCGGCTGTAAAATTCACATTTTGTTCTCAATTAAGTCTTGCATTTTCAAATATCGTAAAAATACCATGAAGCAAACGAAGAGGCACTTACCACTCTGTTGGCATTGAGCTGTTTGAGCTCCCTGTACTGATCAATCAGAGGAGCTCTGTGTTTCTCCCACTGCTGAGCCAAGTTCACAAGTCGCTGTGCACTCGCATCCACAACACTCTGCAATAAGAATTCATATCCACGGTTTATGCTACAAATCAGGTGACTTGGAATTTATCATTACACTACTTTTTCATGAAATGCGAAAGCAAAATTGAGACAAGAGGAAAGGTCTGCACCATTTACATAGTTTTTTATAACTGGCAAGCGAAGCAATAGACTTAAAAGATATTAATTTTATAACTGATGTCCCAGTAGTTTACACTGTGGCCCTTTAATCACGAATCAGGTATTGCAAATAAACAGAAACTTCCTAAGTCCCAACTGGTTGGATGCTGACCTACATATACAAAGCGTTGAGGACTTGAACACGGGACCTGTGGATTACAAGTCCAACTAGCCACAAGGTCACGCTCCAGACAATACCCCAAGCCCTGAGAACGAAACTAGAAGTTTAAACTGGGCAGATCAAATGGAGAAGAGTTGTATTTCACTAAGAGTATTTTACTATCACCTGCAATTTAGCAATATTATTCTCTGCGTCAGGAAGCAAGTCCATGGTTTTCTTCTTTACTTTGTACACCTCTTCCTGCTCTGAGTTCTTGGCCTTTTGGCTGGATATCTGCTCGTTTGTCTGAAAACAACACGTTTGTCTGACAGTTAGTGTAATTAATACCAACGAGATACTGCGGAAACTCTTTTGCAGCAGTATATATCACACATGCAGAAAACCGAGCCATTTTGCCGGTTAAAATTCTTAAAAACATATGTATTGAAGAACGAGAAGACCTGGTCACGCTTTTCACCGCAGATTTCTTTTATTTTCTTGTTGACAGTTTTCTTAGACCAAATATTCTGAATTTGATAAACGAGAGGTCCTGGGGAAAGTGGAAATGCGGACACTTACAACGCGAACAAGCCTTCGGTAAAGTTAATGTTACTTCCAATTTCCAAATTCTATTAAGGTTCATCTACCATATGACTAAACGAAACGGTAAGCTGATGCATGAGAAATTAATGAGAGCATTGGGTGCAAATTTCATGTTTCTGACAGCTTTCTTCATTCTAAGTTAATTTAATTTGAAACTTTATTTTGAGAAATAGGCTTTTCTCTTGTAAATAATTATAAAAGTTCAAAATTTAATTCGTAAATAGTCCTAGTAATTGTAACTCATTTTAGATGTCTCCAATTTGCTGCTAATTGGGGTGTTGGTGTTGGCATAGCAATAGTATTAGTATTAAGTTATTGGGAAGATGGTACAAATAACCAAAAACGTTTCGTCCAGAATTCAGACCAGTCCGCCGTGACTTAAACGGCATTTGATGCGGAATAAGTTTGTGAAAATCTCAACTGATAGGGTTGGCTTTATGTAAGACGCTTCAGCTGAGGAGAGGACCTGTGCAAACAGTCACTTTAATCAATCAGCCACTGACCTGTTGAATACCAGCCTGTGATTTTTTGATTTCCACTTCACCTTGTTCAATGGAGGCGTTTAGTTCGCTCAGTTTAGACTGAAGCGCTTCCAGTTCTTCTTCTCTCTTCTTCCTCATCTCCTGCGCAGACAAAATGCCCAGTGTATTAACTATATAGCTTGTGTCCAAAAGTCTCAACCAGTCACAACAAGAGTACGTCTACAGCTACATCTGATTTTTTTTAAGTTGGTAGAATTATTAAGACACCGCACTAACTAAACTTAATTATAAAAAATCAATAAGTAAATAATATGAAATATAACAGAATATGATGTAAAAATATGTAAAAATACATAGTTGAAAAGTCTGTTGATTCTTAGCTAAATAGGGTTTAAAGTAATTTAGATTGAAAACAGCCAGGAACTTTGACTCAGCAATTTCCGCCGGTATTATTTCTTCCGCATTACAGGACCAAGATCAAACCGAAGTTTGCTTGGTAGGTAAAGGTCAAGTCTGCACATGAAACATCAGTGCCGGAGCTTATCCCTGTTTCTGCAGCATGCAGCGACTTAGAGTATTTCTGCTCCCCCCTGCATGGGACGCTAGTCCATCACAGGGGTACCCCCCCCCGCATAAAAATTTGTTTGCCCGGACCACTTTGTTCATAGACAAGCTCACTAACTGCACCCCCCCCTGAAAGTTTTTTTGGCTAAGCAGTTTTTCCTGCATTTTTCACGAATTACATTTTATGTTTCTAATTGAAGTGAACTGCATTTCTTTTAGTACTCTGATACTCTAGATAGTGATTATCTTAGCATTTCAATAAACAGTGATCACTCTTCTATTAAGCATCAACTAGGCCGGCTATGATCAGTGCTATATGAAAAGTTCAAAAGAGAAGTGAACAAGGGTGTGTGAAAAGGGGTGCATATGGTAGTGATGTAGGGACCCTCTTCTATTAGGAGCCATCTCATTAAGGACCCTCTCACCAACAGGGGCTCTATATTTTAAGCCAGAAATAAAAAAGCAGTTGTGCAATTAGGCACCAATATGTTTCACCTCTTCCGTGTCCACTTTAGGAGGTCCTTCCTTACTGAGGCCCACCATGGCAGCCGCCTTTTGCTCATCCTGACAAAGAGAAAAACTACATGAAATCAAGCTCATTAGGTAACATTTGCTGTCATTCTTTTGTTCAAAATAGTCGACTCTTTGCTGCAGCTCAATTAATCAGTTAATCAATTAATCAATCAATCATTTTCAACTGAGTGTCGTAAATCCAGAACCAAACAAATAACTTAACTTACTTACCAATTGGACAACTCAAACAGTAGTAAAACCAAAACCAAAGTAATTATCTAATTACTACTAACATACAACTGAAAACCACTCTTTCATTTACAGACTATAGTCCAAAACTGGCTGAATATTGTCTTTCATTGATCAGACCTGTCATACGGCGTTTTTTTAGACTTACTAATATCATTTTGCCATTATTGGACATGATGGCTTTAATTCAACAAAAAAAACTTCTTGATCCATTTTAATATGGTCAATTATTTCACTTTACCACTTCTAGAGATGTAAAGGTTAAAAATATGTCCAAGTTTGATAGAAATCTTACCTGTGCAAACTGAAGTTGTTCAGTGCGAGTAAACCTTGATCCCTTAGATGGTGCAGTAGTTCCTGACGCTCTGTCTGTGATAGAAAAAATGCAACAAAACCAAAAATGTACAATTTTGCAACCAATAGGACTTTTTGCAACAGATGGTCACAAGGTACAGAATCTGCATGTTGGAGGGCAAGCTATGCCTTGGGACATAAAAATGCAAAGAAAAGTCATGCTTTACTAGTTAAAATCACATTGTTTTGGAGGCTGTCGCATTCTGTTTGCCTTCCACTAAGCATGAAGGATTTTGTACATGTACCGTGTAACCATTACCATTTGTTGCAAAAGGCCTATTATATCTAAGTTTAAACTTGAGTCAATTTATGCACCAAATTCTGTCACAGGGCCATGTGATGACAAATACAAACAAAGCAACACTAATTCTGCACCAAGAGCAGCTGATATACTTAATGATCGTCATTCTAACCAATCCAATACAGCGATTTTGGCGACTTTGCTTCAGACTCCGACATCAACATAGAAAATACCCTTACTGCTTTTCATGTATTTTCAATACTTTGCCTTGAAAAAATAAATGAAGGATTGATGGAAAAAGACCCCACGCGACATCTGACAGACAGCAAAATTCTTCTAGCAAACTGCTTCTTGCTACCTTCTTTGCAAAAAGGAGAATTTGACATAAGATCAAGAGTCATTTAGGGTTTTTTCCATGTGCTCCTTCAAATACTATAAAGATAACATTTTCCTGCCAATGAATGAATGATTAAATTACCAAACAAATAACACTTTAACTCTTGATTTGATGTCTTATTAACACTAATGTAGTTTTGTGAGTCAAAGCACTTAGCCTAACATAGGTACCTGACAGAGATGACACAATGTCACTGAGGTCGGCATTCGCAGCAGCATTTTGATTGGCTCTCTGCAGCTCACTCTGCAAGTGCTGTTTGATTTTTTTCTCCAGACGTTCCCTCTTCTGAGCAAGGTATTCCTACAAGGTTATAATCTCAGCATGCAGTGTTTGTAACATTATTTTGTAGTAGTTCATTTTTGGCTAACTGATGAGAGCAAAGGTTTTGCAAACTCATCAGACTTAAAACCAAGCTACAACATGTGCATAACCCTTCCAATCCATGGTTTTGATCTGCCTCGAAACTAAACAAAATCTGCTAGTTGGGAGTATGCAAAGCTTATTTGATATTTTCTGAGACCAAATTGAGGTTTTCCAGAATTAGGGCTCAGTTTTTTAAAGCTCGGATATCAGATAAATGCATCTATATTAGGAAAATTTGCTGTCCAGGGGATAGTAACATCTATATACACTACATAGCAATTTGCCCATAATATAATAATTCTCCCTTTAAAACAAGCAGAACCTGGGCCACAGCCTCAGCTCATCTTCCTAACAAATCTTGTCATCAAATCTGCTGGACCAGGTATGAATTTATTTGCGGACTTCTCTCACAAATGAGGTTGATTACCACACTCACCTCTCTTGATAGTCGTGATGCTAGTCCACTCTGATTCCACTCATTTTCCCACTCATTAGCCAGGGTAACAGCTATAGCATTAGCCTCCAGCACAGATGCTGGTACATCTTGACGGGAAGAAGGTTGACTTGTGATGAACGGCATTGAACTGCTGTTGTAGTACATCTTTAATTCTGACATTGATAACAAATAGCAAAACATGGTTGACATGCATTTGGTAAACAATGCTATTTTGAGCACCTGCGAAAGGAACAAAGTAACTTACCTGTAGAGGGAGCGTTTCAGTGTACAGTGACTATAACTATTGCAAGTAGAATGACTGATGCACAAATTTCACAGACGATGTCAATGGATTTACACAGAAAATGTTGAATTAAGCACTAAACATTGAGTTTATTCTTTGGCCAGAGGGCCCTATTCTGAAAGCAAATGCACTAGCTATTCCTCACATCTAATGGTTATCTACAAACAAATTGATTGGTGCATGAGATTTGAAATCTGCAAACATAGTTCAAAGGGGAAGTTACAACCATAGTCACGAGCTTGCTTTTGCTTGTTCAAAAAACAGCAGGATTGAATGTGTTTAAGTTAAAACTTGTGTATTTCGCAAAGCTGTGAACCCATCCCTTTGCAAAGACAACAAAGATAAGCTGACTTGTACACAAATCAGCAGGGACCTATACAAGGCAAGGGAAAAAACCTGAACCAGAACACAGAAATCAGACACTCAATTTGTTGGAAATAAAACATCACCTTTCGGTATTTTCTTGGTCAAATCTCCAAGACCTTCAGGGACTCTCAGAGGACAAGCATGAAACCTTCTAACAGATCTGGCTCCCTGTAAAATATAATTTTTCTCTCATAATGCAAGCACTGGGTAAATATTGCAATTGTTGTACAGTAATCATGGGATATATCCAGTGCCCTACTTGTTACACTGAGAGATTCAACTATTGTAATAACATTTCAACGTGAAAGGCACATGGTGCAGTTTTCATTGGAGTGTCAAAAATTGGTTTCGCAGCAACTACGCTACATGATTGGAGCATAGGCATCTGAGCTGGGAGAGGGGGCAAAGGGGACTGCAGCCCCTCCCCCCCCCAGCTACAGAAATTATGCAATTTTGGGAGCAAAACACAGAAAACATTACAAAGTAATGCTGTTGGCATGATTCACAAAACTCATAAATTAAGTTTCTAGTTAGTTCTCTTTTTATGGAAGCATGTTTCTAACAGCTACATTTTGAAGGATGAATACTACCACTGTTTAACGAGTGATACTACAATAACAGTATCTTATTTCAGAACTTTTTCCAATACGCCGGTAATGTACACGGATACAACACCAGATATGCAGCTAGAAAAAATTTATATATCAAAAGTGCGAACCAATTCTGGTAAACAATCAATAACCTATACAGCTACTGTTCTCTGGGATAACATCCCCATTCACCTTAAGGAACTCAATGTCTTCAACTTCTCAAAACAATTGAAACATTATTTACTGTCCGAACAACATTGTGAAAACTTGTAACATTCTTCTAGCAGTCAAAATTTCATACTA
>Ga0126337_10001030_pt1 | contig 16030 bp, 9 predicted proteins | sample DipCmetagenome_FD_92527 | JGI IMG/M metagenome (GOLD analysis project Ga0126337, IMG submission 92527) | Coral microbial communities from La Bocana,Puerto Morelos, Mexico - Diploria C A metagenome | ecosystem: Host-associated > Invertebrates > Cnidaria > Coral | place: La Bocana,Puerto Morelos... | reverse complement strand
AATGTTGGAAAATATCGCGTTTTTTCCAACAAAAAGGGAAAAAATCACCCGATTATCAACATTGTAAGTGGGGGGAGGGGAGAACTCGCTTGCTGTCCCAACTTTTTTGTCCGGGATTGTAGAATCTGACACTGCAAATAATGATAACAGTGGAGAAGATGCAGGATCGTATTCTAGCAAGCCTTTAGCAGACGACGAATGGCTGAGAGAATATTATCAAGAAAGAGAAATTATCGAAGAAAACGAACGGCAATTCCAGAATCGACTCGACAGAGCTGTGGAAAAAAATTACATGGTAAGTTATTTACATTCTCTGCCATGTCGAGCGCTCATTATTTGTTCCCCCACGGCCTGACTTCGTCTTTCAGTCTTGCACAACCCACACAGCCCTTCGTTTGGCTTAACGCATCGCAAGACAGCACAACAGCTTATGGGTTATAGAGATACCAAATCTATAAAAATCCTATGGGCTGGATAGACACTTTAAATCAAGTAATAGCAAGCCAATGAAATGGCACTTCATTATAAGCTTAAATAGTGCTCCTGTTAACTGCCTGTTAATCTAAATAGCTCAGGTTAGCCTAAAAGTCACTAACTTAAATGTGGTTATATTAGCTCCCAATATATTTATTCATTTCCCCAATTGGTGTATTAAACCCACCCTCAACACATTGCTAAATTGTTATTATTACGCAGATGCAACGCAATCCGCGTTAGAAATTAGGACAAATTTCTTTTCTCTCTCTCTCTCTTCATGGTAGCTGCAAATTGTAACGCAAGTTGTTATTGGCTACAGGTAATTACATTGTAGCCAATGGTAGCTCCTGTTATTTTTCTATCTGGATTCAAGGTTGGTTTTGTCGCAACATGGAAGGCTTCACAAGGTAGGCTTTGAGGCTCCTTCACGAGATACACAAACCCTTAACTTTTTTATGTCCAGGCCCTACAAACACATGATTGTTTTTTTTTCAAATAAGATTTTTAAAAATTATGAAAATTGTAATGAAATCAAAATGACTAGAATTTAAAAGTGTTAAGTTTTTTGGAGTAAATTTTCTATTAAATAAATGTGATTTAGTGGGTTGCAGTTGTAATCACTTGTCCCATGAAATTAACAGGGACACAAATTGCTGTTCCGTTATAATAACTAAACAAGAGGTTATTTTGATGGTTCTTTATCAATATACATGTACCACATAACGTGCACTACAAAACAAAATGAATATCTTGCGCCGTGTTCTTAAGGCGCCGAAATACGAGAAACAAAAAGCTGTATCTTGCCACTTTAACTGAAGGCAGTGACAATATATTCAATAAAAAAACTCCCAACTTGGGTGTTTCGAATTTCTCACTTTGCGTGTTCAACTTGTTGTTGCAAATAGTAGAGAGCATGTCTACTTTGAGCAACAAATTTTGACTTTGCTGCTCGTTCATCCAACTACCAGCTTGTCACGCATAAAATTTGCTCACATTTGGCGACAAGTTAAGGGTTTGTGCATCTCGTGAAGCACTCTCAAGGTTAATACCACATGAAGCCTTCCATGTTGGCACAAAACCAGCCTGGAATCTGGATACAAAAATAACAGGAGCTACCATTGGCTATAATGTAGCAGTAGCCAATGACAACTCGCGTTACAATTTGCGACTGCCATGGAGAAAAAAAAAACAAACAAACAAACTCGTTCCCAATTTTCAGATTGCTTTGCATCCGCGTAATAATAGATAATAATAATAATTACATTTATATTATTTACATTTATATTACAATAATATATAATAATAGTAATAATAATAATAATAATAATAATGTATTGATCACTTAAAATTTCTAATTAATATTTTGTTGGTCTCAGAAAGCAGATTTATCAATCCATTTAGTGATTGTATGTCAAAAATACCTCTGAATCTGAACCGCTATCACTGTCACCCGTCTCGTCCTCTTTGGATTGGCTAGTAGCAGTGCTGCCTGCAGAAGCCTCTGACTCATTTTCTTTTCTGACCCGTACAACCTTGTGTTCTTGATTTTGCTGCATGTTTACATCAGGGCTAGATGAACTGGATGCTCCAAGTAAATTGTCTGACTCACAAGCACTACCAACATCAGGTAGAGTAGATGTCTTAACTATATGTCAATGTGTAAGTTAACAGAAAGAGTACATGTTAATCAATGGTCAGTGAATTATCCATGCTGTAATCCCATAGAAATCCTTATATTTTGTCTATTGCATAATCTGAGCACTTTTTGAAGATGTATCCATACGGATGCTGATTTGTGAGCTTGGGGTACCTGTAAAGTTGACTTGTTATGAAAAACAAAGAATAATAAATGGACATTCATTGATAAGGAATTTCTCTTCAACAGTGTTGGAAACTAAATTTTGACAGTTGCTCGAGTGAGCGAGTCTCAAGATAGACTTGCCCAGTGTTATTTCCATTTCATGTTGAGCCTTCCTGTCACCTGGTCTATTTACAAGACTCCTGCTTAAGATCGCAGCCTGATTTTACAGTTTAATCTTGTTTTTATCATGAACTTTTGACACTCCTTGGAAAATATTTCCACATTTGAATAATGTCAAAAGAAAAACAGCTAAACGAAAGTCAGTAAATATCATTGTTTTTGAAAAGCTCTGTTTTTGAAATGTTTTCCATTATCCACACTAAAATGCAAAGTCCTCCGGTTCAAATTCATTTGAAACTCCGTTTTTCTTATGTATTAGTGTAGACAGTAGGCCTAATCATAGAAAGAAAGCTGCGTTTTCAAATTTTTCTGGCGTAGTGTGGATGGAAAACATTTGATGCATTTTCAGAGTGACAGGGCTTTAGGTTGCATTCACACTACGCTAGAGGAATTAGAAAATGCAGCTTTATTTCTATAAGGTTAGGGCTTTTCGTTGTCTACACTAATCCATCAAGAAAACAGATTTTTCAAAACCAGGACTTTTGAAAAAATAATGGAGTGTAAACCCTCTCCAAACTGGAGAAATTTACAAACATCAGCTTTTCATTTTGAGCACTAATTTCCAACATAAATGTTCAAAATCTCACAAGTGAGCGAAGCAAACGGGTGAGACATAAAGTTGAACATGAGAAGAGAAATTCCACATCTTCATGCATGTATTGTTTTGTTTATTATATAAACATATTACTAGTCTAATAACATTTTTGTTTTCTGACCATTTTCTGAAGATCTACAAAGATTCTCCGAAAGCTGTCAGAAGGCCACATCAACTTTTCCAAACATAATCCAAAACGTCCACAGATATCTAAGATTTTCGAAGGAAGAAGATCTAAAACTCTTTCAATCCTACATGAACAAATTTAAAGGCCCGGCTAAATGATCACAAATTTCAACAAAATATGTCACATTTAGCCACTCTGTCAACAACATGTTGGGTGTTCTTGGCTCAAGTTTGAAACTTGAGCCAACACCACCCAACACATCCCAACAGGGTGACCAAATACATGCAACATGTTGCACCCCACAATGTGGGCCAGCCTTATTACTTGGGCTACCTGTGAGGTAGGCCGAGTCTAGGTTTCCTATCTATCTATCTATCTATCTATCTATCTATCTATCTATCTATCTATCTATCTATCTATCTAAAGTATCTACCGGTATCTATCTATCTATAGTCATGTCACGATTATATATGCTGACGTAATGCATTAAATCGATACATTCACGAAAACGAGGCGACACACGACTTAAAAAGCATAGTTTAAGTAATGGCCACCTTTGTGGACAATTCCTCGCTTGATGTAAGTGAAAGAAATTCCATGGCTATTACGCTCAATAAACATACAAAGTCACACACCATTCGCGGTAGACCCACACTAAAACTTGTGGAATGTTTTGGGAACGGGTCAGTCTACGAACTTTACGAGAGATTAATTTACGAGCAATCCTTTACGAGTGAACCGTCATCAAGAAGTATCAAGCAAAACCTGCACATGTAAACACAACCATGTATTTAGAGGTGATCAAGAACGCAATAGAATACCAGAAGCTACTCTGAAATGTCTCAGAAGAGGGAAGGAAACTAAAGGAATTTGTTTATGGGTATATCCATCAAAGCATACCAAGGCTTGGCTATGTCGTTATCTGAAGGTTAGAAGAGTTACAAAGAATGTTTGTAAGCTTCACATGAAGAGGGTAAGATTAAATAAAGTTGCACAGCATGAGAAGAAGTATTTGTTGAATTGTTCTGTGAGGATATATCAAAGGATAATTAATTGAAGTATAGAGCAAGTCGGTATTTATCAGTGTTTTCTTGTAATAAACCCATGTGTCTTTATAAGCGTCAGACAAACGTATCAAACTATTGTAAATTTCAACTGAGTTCAGATATAGAGAAAAACACTGGTCCTACTCCAGTGTACATTGACCCTAGCAAAACAATAACGGCACCATATAGCCAAGCTAATAAGTTGGTATTTGGATAAAGTTCAGGACAACAATGTGTTGCACTATGGCCACTGGATTTAATCTACTGTCTCCGTCTCCACTCAAGATTCACCACGGCAATATAGCAGAAAAATGGAAGCAATTTTGTCTTGGCTTGGACCAACTACTCCCTTGCGACAGAATTAAACGAAAAATCCGAAGTGATACAAGTAGCCACACAACTAACCGTGATTGGAGACCAAGCGAGAGATGTCTACTTTGGGTCAGACAAGAGAAACAAGAGCAAAATCAAACCGGTATTACAACAGTTCGCCAATTATTGCCAACCTCAAAAAAATGTTCTGTTTGAACGCTATCGTTTTAACAAGCGGGCTAAGGAAGCGGGTAAGAGCTACGACCAGTATAAGACGGCATTAAGAAAGTTTGCCGAGGGCTGTGAATTCCACACTATCACACCTGAGGAGATATTGCGTGACTGTTTAACATTCGGTATTCGCGATGTCAAAGTACAGGAAAGACTGTTGTGAGAATCACAACTCAATTTAAAACGACACACAGCTTGTAACGCTATGCCTTGAATCTGGGAACTTCCTGCATTTTCAGCCAGACACTGGTGCACAGTGCAATGTTATTCCAGTTCATTTATACAAGAAAACTGCCAATGATCCTCACCTAAAACAGATTAAACCCACAAACTCTGCGATCTCAGCTCAGCAATGGTTCAAAGCTTCTGGTCGTTGGTGAAGTTACACTAAGAGTATGGCATGCCAATGTCACCTACCGCTAAGACTGCAAGCTAGTCGACAGCACGGACATTCATCCTATTCTAGGATGAAAGGCATGCATTGGCATGAACATTGTTAAAGTACCCATAATGTCAAAAAATTTTTTTCGCTTATCTAATTCTGCATTTCACCTAATGAACTTCTGCGAAAAATTTTTCGATTTGGATAAAACGCAATTTTTTTATAATCTTTTGAAGACATTCAAATTTGCCGCCATTTTGGTCCACCATTCTTCCTCGGTTTCCTCCGTGAGTCGTGACGTAGGTATAGGAACACGTGATTTGGGTCGTGACTTACCTGACGTGAAAACAAGTGGGGGAATTTTGCTTCAGATTTGTCTCCGTAATAAAGCTTACAATATCGTAAAAGACTCGCACACGACCTATGTAGTTATATGCACTCAACGCAATGGGTCAGTTCCCTTGTGGTCGTCTCAAAGAAGGACGGAAAACTGAGGTTGTGTTTGGACAACTTAAACCTAGTGAATCCAGAGAGAACACTACCCTCTTCCAACCATAGAAGATATTGAGATGATGCAGCAACAAAGATGTAGCAACATGCTCGCATGGAGCCAAGGTGTTTACAAAACTACATGTCAGAAATGGTTTCTGGCATATCAAACTGGATGATAGCTTGTCCTACCTAATCCAGGGTCCGAAATTAACTTTTTTCGGCAGGTGCCAACTGGTGACGGAAATTTTTTTCAGTTGCCAAATGGAAAAATGTGGTCGCCAAAAAGTGTCTGTAAAACTTTTCCTTTGTAGCAAAACACAAGCCAAAATTTTTGGTCACCACGGCTTCCCGGCAAAACATTTGCAATCGATGTAATCAGGAATCAAACCAGTGCTGAAATCATATTTTGACCAGTTTGACAGATCTACATTGCCACCCTTTGATGTCCAGAGAATATCTAAATCTTCATCTACTTTCTTCGCGATGTTCCGTCTCCACCTTGTAATAAATTACAGAAAGATTTCAGAACATCTTTGGACACCACATCGCCTGAATAAATACTCATGGCGAAAGAACACATGGGGCCTCTTGCGCCCGCAATACGTGTGCTATGGGAAACCGATGAAAAAACATGGCAGCCAAGCTTCGCACTGTTCGTGGAAGTAAAACATTGTGGTAGATTTATAATAAAAGGAAATCGGTTTTATACTTCCAAAGCCACGGAAAGGTAAAAAGGAAGTGAGCAATCGGCGAGCGGCTTTGAATTTTATTTTGATCAATTTGGTTGAAAATCAAAGCTATTGTTTGGGTATTTTTCGTGGCGTGAAATAGCGTAGTTAATCGCCTGCTGGAGACCAGTTGTGAAATTCTGATCACCAGTGCAAAATTTTTAGTCGCATGGGCGACCAGGAAAGCACAATTTCGGACCCTGTAACCACGTTCAACACTCCTTTTGGCCAATACTGGTGGAAGCGCATGCTCTTTGGGATCCAGTCAGCTCCAGAAATATTCCAGTGAAGAATGCATGAGCTAATCAAAGGGATGCCACACACTGAAGTAGTAGCTGGCGATTTTGTTGTTGTTGGTTACGGAGAAACCATGGAACAAGCGACACAAGACAAGACAAGACCCTGATGGCGTTTCTTCAGCTGTGCCAGGATCGCGGGCAAAGCTGAACACTGAAAAGCTAAAACTGAGACCCTGCCAAAGTCGAAGCCATTTGAGATATGCTGGCCCCTACTGACAAGGCTGGAGTGCAGAGGCTACTGGGCCTGGCACAATATCTCAGTAAATTTCTCCCCAACCTGTCACAGCAGGATACTGAGTGGTGTTGGGACGACACACAGAACACTGCGCTTAACCAACTCAAGGAAGCAGTCACTTGCACTCCAATCCTCCGTTACTACAACCTCATTGCGATGAAGTGACCCTGATGCATCACAGTTGGGTCTAGGAGCTGCCATTTTGCAGAAAGGGCAGCCTGTGGCCTACGAATCCAGGGCTCTAACATCTGCAGAAACCCGTTACGCGCAGATTGAAAAAGAGCTATTGGCTATCAACTTCACGTGCAAAAGATTTGACACATACATCCATGGCAGAGATGTGGTCATGGTTGAAGCGTGCGCAAGGCCCTTAATTCAGCACCTTAACACCTTCAGCATATGCTGCTTCGTCTTCAAAGGTACAACCTTGAGATAAGATATACATGTAAGAGAGGCAAGGAGATGTTCCTCGCTGACACACTTAGCAGAGCCTTCCCACCCGATGAGGAAGTGTCCGAATTTGTCCATGAGCTGGAGGAGATTGATCATAAGACCTTACTTCCTGTCAGTGGTGCCTGATGGCGTCAAATTGCCAGTGCATCAGCAGATGACCTGGCCTTACAAGAACTGTGACTGACTATACAGTGCGGTTGGCCTCTAACCAGAGGTGATGTTTCCAAGTGCCTGTATCCATATTTTTGCTTACGCAATAAGCTCACCGTGCAGGGTACATTGATATTTAAACCATTGACGCCTGTGCCGCCCATAACTGCCCGTGCAAAAAACTCCTCCATTTCCCTGTGTCGCCAGTAACTGCCCGAAATAAAAGCACCTGGGGACAATTGCCTTTCCTACACTCCCTGAAGACATTTTGGTTCTCCTGTTATTGCGACCAGGCACTTTGTTTATTTAGTTTATTTGCTTCCTTCAAATATTGTTTAGAGTCTTATTCAGCTACTACAGAACCACTGAGAAGAGAACTAAGTGGCCACTAATTTAACACAGTTGAAATACGACTGATCTCAAAATAATTGGCTTGTTTTTGTCATCTTCATCTTTCTTTTGCAGCGCCGTAATATTTCGTGGTGCGGCGAATAAATTACTCGATTTCTCGTTCTCAGATTGATTTTTACATGAGTTCTTCGCTTTTGTTTTTCGTTGTTTTCTCAAATGTTAGCTGTTATACCTTAAAACTTTGCCATGATTAAAAAGAATTGTTTCTTGCTAAAGATCTTGTCTTGAAAGCCAAGTTTCTCAAAATAATCTGACTGATTGACACGAGTCTTCACACTGTTGTTGTCACACAATAACTCACTTGCGTGAAGATAAGAGTGTTATTCGGTGGATAATTATTCTCCGGAACTTCTTCTGTGATATCCTTTATGTAAAGAAATCACACCAAAATCATGCTATCTGTGCTATTTCGAATGTATGTTTATGTGGTACGAACATGTATACGATGTGGTATGAACGTGTATCTAGGTGGTACGATAATTGGTGGTACGAAAAGACGTTGGTACAAAAAACCCGGTATTCCATCATAAAGAAGCTCAAAGCGGTCTTTGTGCGGTTTGGCATGCCAGATGTCATTGTGACTGACAATGGTCCTCAGTTCTCCTGAGCATACTGTATGGGGCTTTGATCATGTGACATCATCACCCGAAATACCCACAATCCAACGGCAAGGTCGAAAATGCTGTCAAAACCTTAAAGCGACTCTTTAAAAAAATATAAGGACTCTGGTCAGTCAGAGTTTTTGGCTCTGCTTGACTGGCGCAACACGCCTACAGAAGGAATCGGAACGAGCCTGGAACAACACCTTTTGGGGCACCGAACCCTGTTGCCAATTGCAGAAAGCCTCCTGAAGCCCCATTATGACACTGGTGGTGATACTCGAGCACTAGCAGGGGCAAAGACTATTACAACAGAGCTGCCAAGCCAATGAAGGCCATCACGCCTGGGGAGATGGTACGCATGAAACTTTCCAGTCAGGACTCATGGAGTCCAGGAACCTGTACTAGAAAGGTTGCCGACAGGAGTTATGTGGTACAGGTGGGCGACACAGAGTACAGGCGCAACCGCAGACAAATACAGAGAACAAACAAACCACCAATTCCCAAGCCCGAAATTTCAGAAGCCGATGAGACGGTTCCAGCACCTCTCAAGGACAGTCAAGCCAAATTTTTGATCCAAGCAGCGAGAATCCTGCCACTGATGGCAACAATGGTCTCCACAGGTCGAATCGTACCTGCCAGGCACCTGCCTGGCACAAGGACTATGTAATCGCTCGAAACTAAGCTGGTCCACTACAGTGAACTTAACCATCAATGGACATAGAACTCTATATACGGACACTTAGTATTGCAGACACAGATGTAACGAGATTCCCCTAACATGTGATCTTGTCTGATTGCACAACCGAGGACTCCCAGTCTTTTGACGTCCGAGACCTTCATGAGCATGTAATAAAACTCAATGACTAAATCAACAGAGATTGTCTGTGCATGACTTCGTTCAATCATTGTGAAGTTGTAATGACATCATCAATATCATTAATACGAGGTGAGATTGTCTGACAGTGCACATGACTTCGTTAAATCAATGTGAAGTTGTAATGACATCATCAATATCATTAATACGGGGTGTTCCGTTGCCGTGGTTGAATGAAAAAATCAGCGAGGCGATGAAGGATCGTGATTTTCACCATGATCGTAAAGCTGTGAAAACCAATTCTGTTTTTCACTGGGCATGCTATAGGAAGCTAACAAATAGGGTCAATCATGAAGTCAAGGCAGCAAAATCCAGGTATTATTGTAACTTGATTCTAGAGGCAAAAGGGGATTCAGGGAAGATCTGGCAGGCGGTGAATGAGGTGTCTTCGTGTAAGACAAAATCCTCGAGCCCACAATGTATTGTGGTTGATGGTGTTGAACACACCACTCCAGCCTCTATTGCATCCGTGCTCAACTGTTATTTCGCATCCATTGGCAGAAGTCTTGCAAATAAAATATCAGCTGCTGCTATGTTCCCAGTCAGATCCGCCAAGAAATTACAGTCTTTCTCGCTCTACGAAGTTGATGAGGAAACAGTACTCAAGCATCTGCTTTCTCTAAAGACAAATATAGCTATTGGCTTGGACAACATCAGTGCGAGACTTTTAACACTTTTAAAGTGTGGTGCGAGCGCTATTTGTCCCTCGATCACCAAGTTACTGAACCTCTCTATTCACAGTGGCAATTTTCCTGAAATATGGAAATGCCTGAAAGTGGCTGCACTTTTCAAAACTGGAGATAGGACAAATGCGTCAAATTATCGCCCAATTTCTATTCTGCAAACAATGAGTAAAATACTGGAAAAAGTCGTCCATTCTCAATTCTGTGACTTTCTGAATTCAAATAACCTTATTTCAAGTGAACAATTTGGCTTCCGTCCCAAGCTGTCTACAACTTCAGCTCTCACCAGTTTTGCAGATGAGGTCCTATTGCATATGGAGAGTGGAGATCTGTGCAGTGCAGTGTTCTTAGATTTGACCAAAGCATTCGATGCCGTTGACCATAACATCTTGCTGTCTAAGTTGTCGGCTGTCGGCGTCTCGCCCAGTACCCTACAGTGGTTCAAGTCTTACCTGAGTCATCGTAAACAGCGGACTGCCTGTGGTGATGTTGTGTCTGACCCTCTCCCGATGACCTTTGGGGTGCCACAGGGGAGTATTCTGGGACCGCTCCTCTTCTTGGTTATATTAATGATCTTCCTCTGGCTATAAAGAATTGCGAGGACTGACTTTGTATGCTGATGACACGGTCCTGTACTACTTTGCTAATGAGCCACACCTGTTAGAAGAGGCACTGAATGATGATCTCTTGCTAGTTGCTCAGTGGCTACATGGAAATAAGCTAACTTTGAATCTTACTAAGACAAAATCCATGATCATAGGCAGTAATAGAAAACTTGCTGGTATTCCTGCTTTCTCATTATCTATTTTTGACACTGATATAAATTCTGTAACTAGTTTTAAATATTTGGGAGTTATATTGTCCTCAACTTTTACATGGTCTGACCATGTTGAGTATATATCATCTAAGCTTAATAAGAACCTTGGTCTTTTATGTAGGATTAAGTATTATTTACCTTATGATGCCAGGTTACTTTTTTATAACAGCTTAGTGCTACCTATTTTTGATTATGCTGATTTAGTCTGGGGTGACAAGGACAATGCCTCACTAATGAAAGAATTGCAAATTCTGCAAAACAAAGCAGCTAAGGTGATATTAGATAGATCACTTCACTCCTCATCTACTGATCATTAACAGTCTTGATGGCTGAATCTTGAAGAATGTAGGATTTAATGTCATCGATGTATATATGCATACAAGTGTACTAATGGCCAACTTATCATTCCTTGGACATTGTAAGATTGAGTGATATGCACTCCTACAATAGTCACAATAAAGATACTATAAAGCTCCCCAAAATCCAATACAATTGGGGAAAACACAGTTCGCGGTACCACTGTTTCAAAGACTTTAATGAGTTAGAGAGAACTGTAAGAAACTCTGCAAGTTTGCCAATTTTTAAGAAGTGTCTTTTCTCTGCTTTTTATAATTATTATTACTATTATTATTTATTTATTTTTTAATCATTGTAGTGTATATGTTGTAAATATTTTTTTTATTTCAGTTTTAGCTCTAATTTATAGATTGTAATTGTATTATTATATAGTATATATCTAGTATTAGGACCTGTATGTAAACCACTTTTAGTGATGGAGCTTCCTAATAAAAGAGTGTTACTACTATTAGTGAAATTTCCATAACTTTACACACATTCAATTACAGCTTTCTTCAGGATTGAAAATCCCTGAAAGACACTGCAGTTTATGAATTAAATATAATTCTTTGGAACAAAATTAATTTTATCCTTTTCATCCTGTATGCACTGTTAAAAAATCATGGTAGATATGATAGTTGGTAGTTGTTGTACCTGGAGCTGTATTCTGCTGCACTTCAGGTGGGTCTATTGCTAGTTGAAGTTTTTGTAAAGCACTTGCTGGCACATCAACTCTGCCATCTCCACCAGGGACAGGACAATCTTCATTTCCAACAGACTTCCGTTTTGATGGTTTCTCTTCTAGTTCACCATCATCCTTTCTTTTTCTTTGTCCTCCATCTGTTGAAAGTAAAGCAGTAATTTGCTAACAGCTCTATAATTCTAAATAAATTAAATGATTGGTAGACACCCCAGCTACTCTGTAAGTACAATTATCAGACAATTGGTTCTCAGAAGATCTACCCTTCCCTAATCCCGCTGGGAATCCCATTTGTCAATGAAATTCTCCTGGGGGAAAATAATTTGTTGAACTCTCATGGCTAACCTTCTCTGCAGTTGAAGACTAATTGATAAGGATTTGCACTTACCGGTAGTTCATAGTAAGCTAAAAAATATATTCACTATGCTCTATATGAAGACAATCCTAAAGAATTACGTTAAGTTATGTAAAATTCCCTCTGTGATGGTATATGGATATCATCTGCAACTACACATTTTACCTTCCAGAGATAAATTATTAATATAAGATGGTAAGTCTAAGATGGCAGATGTTATAATGTCAAAACCAACAAAAACATCTCATGTCATACAGCAAGTTGAGGGCTATCTACTACAGTACTAGAAACAAAAGAATGCAGCCCCCATCCCTTTGTAACACAGACAGGCATTGATTTACTTGACATCTTCAGCTTTTTGTAACATGTAAATACAGAAACATTGTTTAACTTTTGTATAATTATTTTAATGGAAGCCGGTCGTTTCACATACAAGTCGATTCGCATGCAAGTCGATTCGCATACATCGAGGTCGTTTCGTCGACAAGACCTTGGTCGATTCGCATACATCGAAGTCGATTCGCCTACATTGAAAAAAAACGTTCTCATAAACACTCTAACAGGATAGCTATAGGACATAGAGATAAACTTAACCTCAACCCGGCGATATGCGCGTGTTGTTATAATGTGTTGTGTGCTATTTTTTTGTTTGTCACAGCGAACGCGTTGACAGTGCGTAGACTAAGTTCAAGTTTAATTTGGGTGTCCGGTGTCCGGTCGTTTCGCTACAACATAGGTAGTAGAGGGGATGGCTACAAAGTCGATTCGCTTCAAGTCGTTTCGTTACAACTCGACAGTCAATTTGTTACACATATGCAGTCGATTCACTACACATTCGCTCAAAACATAAAAGTCGATTCGCTACAGAAACCTATAAGTTACATTTAGATACAAACGTTGTAATGATCAATAAAGGCCAATGGTTTTCTCGAGCATGCAGACAAGTTCTCGTTATTCTGAAGATTTGGTTTGTCTTATTTCCTCAACCAGCGAGCGAATGAATGTCACGATCAGCGATTATGTAAAACTATAATCATATCATCGCGCGGAAAAGCTGGGATATATACTGTAATTCCATTGTTCGAGTTGAACGCACGAATGTTCTTGGGAAATTCTCGAGTTCAAATTCTGTAGCGAGTCAAATTAAGTTGTGTATCGAATCGACTTTTGCGTTTCTGAAATTTGCAGCGAATCGACTTCAAGTTGGTTAATCTCAACCTTAACCTTCGTATAAGAAAGGTTCTTATTAGAAAAAGAGTGTACTTTCTTTAATATAAGATTCAAAACCGAGCACAAGACGCAGTTGATTTTGAATTCCAGAAACTGTTTAGGTATTTTTTCTAAAGAAATCCGCGAAATTGATGAATTTCAGCTTAAAAACTTTTAAGCTTTGTTGCTTTGTTTTCAAATTTCGATTCACTACACTTGTGACTTTTTTTTTTGCAAAAACAGCAAATTCGTGCCGCGCGCGAGGAAGGTGTGATTTTTTCTCTGTCTTTACAAGCAACAACTAAAATCATGCGAACAGAGAAAAAAAACAAGGCTTGCATCTTTAAGGGATATCAAAAGGTCAACTCTTTGCAAGGAGTACGGAAAACTCGTTAACATGTGTCAAGAAGCCGTTCAGTTCAATCTTAAAGTGGATTACCCTTGCTGAAACTTGTTTTCGCTTTTCAAGAGTTGCTTGACCATTTTTTATCAATGCGAGTAATATTCAGAAAGAAAGTCGTGGCGCACGTAGTAGGCCACCTTGAGTGATGTTCGCTATATACAAAATAACTTCAAACTTAGATACGTAGGCGAATGACTTTTCTGTATGCGAATCGACTCAAAGTGTGTATGCGAATCGACTTTAATGTCGGCGATTCAAATTGTATGCGTAACGACTTCGATGTATGCGAATCGACCAAGGTCGTGTCAGCGAAACGACCTCGATGTATGCGAATCGACTTATATGCGAAACAACCGACATCCATTTTAACATTTAGGCAGATTTTGGCCGCCTATATTTTCATTCTCTGCTACAATTATCAGAATATAAATGCACCAGTTAATGTCGGTTCCCACTTCTTTTCCCGGGGGGACGCGTGTCTGGAAAACCAGAATAGCGAATAGTCGCGAATAGGGAATAGCGAACAGCGAATAGTCGCGAATAGCGAACAGTATGAATAGTGCGAATAGTGGCGATTAGTCGTCAATAGTCACTGCTTTAGTTCAGCACTGATCTGCATTCGTTGAAATGGATCACGTGGAGCAATAGTGTTTATCCGCGGACGCTGATGGATCGAACAAGCTGGAGGAACTGTATTTTGCAGATATATTGTTTCCAAGGCAAGTAGTTGTTTGAATTTCATCATCTATGCAGTTGTTACAGTATTGTTTGTAGCTGTTATTATAATTTTGGGCGAAAAAATTGTTTCAGTTATTATAATAAGCTATCTTCGATTTATTATAGTTAGTGTTCGAGTCGAGTGTAGTATTTTGATCGCTGGATTTCTCATGCATATTTTATTTGAGTTGTGTTTTCCTATTCCGTAAAGTGTTAAGGCCACTATTCGCCACTATTCGCGACTATTTGTGACTATTCGCTATTCGCGACTATTCGCTATTCGGGTTTTCCAGACACCCGGGGGGACCCCGTATTAGCGGTGCAATCACTTAAACTTGAAATACAAATGACTGACGCATAAATCCCGTTACCTGTAAGCATCAAAGGAAATATTTATTACTGAAGAATAAGACTGATATACTGAAGACGATCGAAAGCGTGTAATACCGCTATGAAGCCACTCGTAACCAAGCAAACTCCCACATATTGCGTGCGTATTGATGACGTGGACGTCATCGATCAGAAACCGAAAGTGAATCCTTTGGCAGATTCCGAAACAATTTAATTCTTTCTTCCCGAAACTATTTACGTTCTCAATAGCAACTGTTCCAACTGGTATTGACTTTACATTCACCAGTCTTACCACGTGAAACGTCCGTACCTTCAGAATCTTTCTCATTCGTTGCGGATGTCTTGTTGTTGTCGTCAACTGACGGTGAAGATGGTGAACTTAGCCCTTCTTTTGTCTTCAATATGTTGCAGCCACATTTCAAGCAGAAAGCGTAGTCTTCTTTGAGAGCAGTGTTTTCACACTCTGGATTTGGACACTTCATTTTTGCCGTCTCAGGACGATGTTTAAGCTACTAATAAAAAGACTATTTGCACCCCGCTCTCCATCTTCAGCGGGCTTTAGGTGTTCTCCGAAAGGCGGAAGTAAACGATCGTGTTGTCAAAAGGGAAAGATAAGGGTGGAGTGAGAGGGGGTCGTTAGTGTGTACGTTATAACAAAAGTCAACTCAACTTGCACAACTGCAATTTCTTTGTCTGTAACTTTATTTTGGCTTCACTCTCTACTAAAAAGTAGCATTTAAAACGGTAGGGTACAAAGAATAGGACCAGGGTTACTGGGGCGGAACTGGGGGGGGCGGGTTGGGGGTTCCGCTGACGTCAAAGAAATAGTAAAATATTAAAGAATCTGACCCACCCAGTTTGCAACGCGCGCTTCTATTATTGTTTTCATCCGGGCAACCCCGACATTTCGTGCCATATTTGGGCATCAGGATTTTATTTTGCCATGTAACCGATGGAATTAGACGGCAGTGAAGAATAAAGCTTTAAATATCACTGTGGAAGATGTAAGCGAAGGACACTTTGGTACGAAAAGCTGTTTGTTAAATGCTTAGGGTTCACCGGTT